>JAEEGK010028472.1_pt1 | contig 11207 bp, 13 predicted proteins | sample 8958771 | NCBI WGS metagenome assembly JAEEGK01 (sample SAMN16246547, study PRJNA631951) | gut metagenome | biome: gut microbiome; feature: rumen; material: SC-attached | host: Bos | place: Iran: Karaj | collected 2018-10 | reverse complement strand
AACCTGCAATATTTTCCCCTTGTCGTCGAAAGTGGGGGAGAGTGTGGTCTGCACCCATACTTCGTCGCCCGATTTGGTGATGTGCGGCAGGGTGAAGGTCACCGACTTGGCGTTGTCATATACAAATTTGTAAAATTCTATCGAGTCTTTCTGCCTGAGTGCCTGTTCGTAATATGACGATTGATGTGTGAATTCCTCCAATGTGTATCCATATACTTTGGTGAAGGAATTGTTGATCCAGGTGATATTGCCCGCGCCGTCGAGTAGCATCACGGCGTTGTCGGTGTTGCGGAGCGCGGTGGATATTTTCAGGAGTTCGCTCTGACTTTTGCGCAGTTCGTTAAGGGTGTGTTCGAGTTCGAGGCGGTGGGCGATGTACTGTTTGTTTTGACGCTCCGATGTCCTCGCCGTGCTGAAATGTACAATTGCCGTCTCCAAATATGACACTATGCTGCGCACAATTTCGGTGCGGTAGTCGTTGAAGTAGTTAGGCTCGTTGTTGAAGATTGACAATACGCCAAAAATAATGTCGTCGTCGAAGAGCGGAATGTACAGCGCGGAGCCGGTGATGTTTTTGCTCACCTTGTATTTGTCGGTGTCGATGTAATACGCCACTTCTTTCTGGTAATCGTTGAGCAGGACGGTCTTGCCGTGGGTGAAGCAATAGATATTGACGTTGTTGCAGATGTCGAGATTGTAGCGTGCGAAAGGTATGGTCTCGCTCTCGATGTTGAAGAAGGAAAAGTCGAGGCTGTTGTAGAGGCCGTTGAGGATGCCGATGCCGATGGAATCAGTGTGGATAAACTTCCTGATAGCCTCGTATGTAGTGTTGTAAATTTCTTTTTGCTTCTTGTGCTTGATGATGCGCAGCCCAGCCTGATTGAGGGCGTAGTATTCGTTGACTATTTTGTCGGTGTCCTCTTTGGTTTTTTGCACGGTGTCAAGTGCCTGTTGCAACTTCTGTTTGCTTTCGTCGATATTGCTCTCCAATGCTGCTATGCGCTTCTTTTGACGGATGTGCATAACAACGCACACGATGGCAAGCACCGTGATGGCAGATAAGGATAATATCGTATTGAGCATAGCGAAGTTGTTTATGTTTTTTTCCAGTGCGAAATTACTAATTAATTTTGGTTTGGCGAAAAATAATCAGCAAATTTCTTCTAATATCCTATCAACGTGCGTGCCGAGAGTGCGTAATGCGCCGTCAATTTGCCATTTTTCTTGCTTTTTGGGCAGGATGTGATTGGATGTGCAGCGGATTTCGGCGTATTGGACGTTTTGCAACGCGCAGACGTAGCTGTACGCTGCCGATTCCATAGTCTCTAAGTCGGCGGGGAATTGTTGGAGGAGGCTCGCGACGTGTGTTGGGTCGGTGCAGGTGCGCGATATGGTATTTGCGGTTGCAGTTGGCAGCAGGATTCTGTCGGCAAATTCGCCCGACACATTATTATATATGTATCTTTCACGAAACGGTGGCTTGTTGCAATCGAGGAACGTAGAACCAATTAGCGGAACAAAACCTCCTTCCTCGTCCTCAAAACCTGTGTCGGCAAAGGTGGATTTCCCAATCATAAACATTTGGTTGAGGTCGCGGTCGCGGTTGTAATCGCCGGCGATGCCCGCCGTAATTACGAGGTCGTATTTCTTTTGGGCGAGCGCAAGTGTAAGGTTGTAAACTGTCTGAAAAATGCCCACGCCCGTTATGAGCCTGTAAGCGTTGGAGTTGGTGACATATTTGAGTTCGTTGCTGCACGCGGCGCACAATAATATATTATGTTTCATTTTTATTGGATTATTTGAAAAATTAACTGTAATTTTGCAGATGCAAATTTATGAAATTTTTTTAAATGATAGAGTTTATTGAAAACGGCATTACGCCAAACACTGACACACGGTATTATAAGGTAGAGAAATACAACGAGGATGCCACGGAGGGCATTTCGTCGGCTGTAAGTTCCATTTTGGCTCATCTTGGCGAAGACACTTCACGCGAAGGCATCCGACAGACGCCGATGAGGGTTGCCAAGGCGTTGCAATTCTGTACGCAAGGCTATCAGACCGACCCAAAGAAGATGCTCGAAGGCGCATTGTTTCAAGAAGACTATTCGCAGATGGTGCTTGTGAAGGACATCGAACTTTACTCTCTCTGCGAACACCACCTCTTGCCATTTTTCGGCAAGGCGCACGTGGCGTACATTCCCAACGGCGTTATCACTGGATTGAGCAAGGTGGCTCGTGTAGTTGACGCATACGCCCGCCGTCTCCAAGTGCAGGAACGTCTCACGATGCAGATACGCGACTGCATCCAGGAAACATTGCATCCGCTCGGCGTGGCAGTGGTCATCGAGGCGCATCACCTCTGTATGATGATGCGTGGCGTCCAAAAACAAAATTCCGTGACCACCACATCCGCCTTTTCGGGCATTTTCCTCAAAAGCAAGGCTACGAGGGAAGAATTTTTGAGTTTGATACAGAGGTCGCTGAGGTAAAATTTTTGGCGGGGGATGCCGGAATGGATATAACACAATGGCAAGAAGATTTACGAGGCAGTGAGATAAAATGTCTTAACATTTTTTAGCACTGCCTCTATTCATCTATATATTTATGCTTTTGGATGTTTGCGACGGTTTTCGAGGGGTAGAAACCTTAATATATTTTTCGAGATTTTTTTCTAAAAAAAGTTGTGGAAAAATTTTGTAGTTTCAAAACTAATCCTTTATATTTGCACTGATAAAACTGATGGGCGGTATTGACACGCCCGCAGCCGAGAATAATAATAGAATTATTCGGAAGTTGTGCAGCCTCTCTGATTATTGGGGACGTAGGAAATTCTTGAAAGAGAGAGGGCTGCACGGCGACCGGCTCAATATATATTGGGCGTGGTGTGCTTTTGTTATATCTTCTCTTTCAAGGCTTCCTACGGCCTCTCAATAATCAAGATGTAACAGAAATAGAGCAGGCTACGCTTTCTTTTTATCCCTTCCTGATAGTTTTTTGAGATTGTTCTTGAATTGACAGAGAATTAACTAATTGTTTAATCTAAACATCAGGTCATATGGCATTTAACAACTCATTGCTAACGCAGTTCTTGGTGGACTGCAACATCAGATTCACGGTTGACGACGGTGTTGTGTCATTTGAGTATGACAATAGGTACTTCCTTGGAGCAATCAGACCTACCGAAGCATTTGATTCGTCATTGCTTTTGATTCTGCCGAGCATACAAGAGGTGAAACCTTTTGACGCGAAAAACTACTTGAAGTACATCAATCAGTTGAACGGACAAGTGCCTGTTGCAAAGTTTGTTCTTGATGAGCAAAACAACTCTATTTACATCGAGGCGGAAATTCCGCTCGATTCAAGTCCCGAATTGGATGACTTAGTTCCAGGTCTTGTCAAGTTACTTGTTGAGGCATACAACACGTTCCACAATACACCTCAACAACAAACGACACCGAACCAGCCATCCTACAACACACCACCGTCCTATGCACCCTCAATTGCGTCCAGGGTCAAAGCCTTGATTGCAGACCTACTTGCTCCCCGAGGTGTTACAGAGACAATGGTAACAGACAATGTAAACATTGTGTACAACTTTGGTGCGGATGATTTGGATTGTGTGGAATTAGTTATGCGTTTGGAGAAAGAGTTCGGAAGTAGCATCCGCTTCGACTTCGACAGCGCTGACGAATTCGCAAATCAATTTCGCACTGTGAAACATCTCACAACTTACATTGAACGCTGTCTTAGCAGTTCAATTTTAAATCCTCACAGTTTATTTTAGAGAGAGATAATATCTAAAAAACTAAACTAATAGTTAAAGAAAATATGGCATTCAACACTTCTTTGCTAATGCAGTTTTTGAACGACTGCAACATCCGTTACTCTGTTGATGACGGAGTAGTAAGATTTGAGTACAACAATAGAGTATTCCTTGGCGAAATCAGGTCAACTCCGGTATTTGAATCGTCGTTAGTATTGATATTGCCGGGTATACGAGAAGTACAGCCCTTCGATGTCAAGACGTACTTGAAGTTCCTCAATCAGTTGAACAGTCAAGTGTCGGTGGCTAAATTTGTTCTTGACGAGCAATACAACACCATCTATATCGAGGCTGAAATACCACTCGATTCAAGTCCCGAATTGAACGACTTAGTACCCGGCCTTGTGAAAGTGATTCTCGATGCGCACGACGCATTCAATGCCGCACATCAGTAGTCAGAACGGTAAAGGTCTCCTAATATAAACATTTGTTACTACGAGACCTTTACTTAATGTTGAATTAAAGAACAAAATAAGATGGATCACAAAAACAAAACAACGTTCACAATAATAATAATAGCACTCAACGTTCTATTATTCTTTTGTGTGAGTCGTTGGTGGCTAATTGCTACAATACCAATTACATTGATGTATTTCTTATTGCGTAGCGACTTTGAGAGATTTTACAATCTCTTCTTTGGAATCGTTGCGGCAAATTTAGCGGTCATTCTATTGCCGTTCCCTTTTTGGGTGTGGTTAATCGTATTCGCAGTCGGAGTATTAACAGTCTTGTATCTGTCGTTAGGCGGCGGCAACTATGCAGAAGAAGAGTACAAAAAGAAATGTCAGAACGCTATCTCAGAAGCAAGCAACACTTTTTTGTGGGGACGAAATAATTCATTCATTCCAACGTCACAATCAACGCAACAGCGTCCGTCGCAAACTGCACAGCAACGTCCATCGCGGTCAGGATACTCACAAAGCAACACTTATCAGCAAGTGCAGCCTACATACAGCAATAGACCTGCCAATGCTAACGGTATGTATCGTAACTACAATCAACCATATCCGAATAATGTTCAAGGCAGTAACGCAAATTCTAATAGCAACGACTTCCTTGAAAAAATGAAAAACAAGGCGTTAGAAAAGTTAGAGGATAAAGTCAAAGAGAAAAGTGAGGAACTTGTGGATAAGTTCTTTGATGACGATGAAGATAAAAACATCGACAGCGGACATCAGGACTATGCCTCCACGAGGAAGCCAATTTCTCGCAGCAACTCCTATCAAGGCAATTATAGGCAAAACAGGCAGTCTGCCGCCTACAATCAACAGCAAGGCTACGAAAATCAAGGCTATGACAACCAAAATTATGGCAATCAAGGCTATGGATACCAAGCCCCCTCCAATGTGGGTAATGCCAACTATTACACACCGCCGTCAAATACATCATACGACGGCGGATATGATGATGGAGGCGACTACGACGATTATGATGACGTATAACCCAATAAATACAAGAAAATGAAAGATCCGAACAAACCGGTTTCCCGATAGAGTGGGACAGCGATTCTTATTGGATTGACGAACAAAAAGACTAACACATTATGTCAAATTCTATTTTGATAACAGATGCAAATCTAAGCCGCAAAGTATTAATTTGGCAGAGTGTTTGTGTCATTTTCCAAGCGTATAACTAAAAGCAGACAGAGAATGGGATTCTTTTCAGACATAACAGGTTTCGTAAAGAAACAGGCGGAAAACATCGTAGAAGGCGTACAGGATTTGTATCAGGAGCAAAAACTCAACGCTGATATCAATGCAAAAATTTTGCAACTGACCATACAACTACGTAGCATCGACTGTATGAGTTTAATCAGCAAGAAATCTGAATTGCAAAAAACATGCAGATATAAATCTTATGACGGCTATTGTAATGTCAACAGCAGCGCCAATAATTTTAGGAAACGCTGCGATACCGTAAATTGTCAAAACAATGAAATAGCGGTGTTGAAAAAAAGGATTGAACTTGCCCAAAACAATCAAAAAAAAATACAACAAGAAATCGCGAGACTGAAACAACAGAAAGAAACAAACATCGCCATATACAAGAGTCAGAAGAATATTCTGCAAGAAAAGCAAATGGTAGGAAACGAGGATATGTCCAAAATGGAGGAACTTATAAAAACTACCATTCCTCAAAAAATGAACGAACTTTCTGAATTCAATTCGAAACTCTCTGAGTCAATAGAGGTATGCAAACGACAATGCATTGAAGCAATTGAAACTACATACAGAAAAGTATTGGCTAACTCAGGCATCAAGAGAGAAAAATACTACGAAAAATACGCGGAAATAAGCAACACATATTCTTTTCAAATCAACCCAACCGTAAGTATGTCGTGCGATGCAACAATCAAAAAACTAACAAACTTAATAGCACAAAAAAGGGATTTGATTGAAAAGAATAAAAAATCCATGGAAAGGTATTCGCAACTTTCCAACCAAATGCAACAAAAATACGACGACGAATATGCGCTTCAAAAATTAAAACGCATGAACGACGGTATCAATTCTGAAATCGACAACGACACTGATATATCTCAAAACGAAGAGCATTCTCTCAAAATTCGAGAATTGATTGACAGTGTTGATTCTCTGAACAAAGAAATTGATACACGCAGAGAACTTGAAATCAGATATGGACAAATTGAAATATAAAGACTATGCGCGTCTTTGAAATTACCCCCAAGCGCATTAAGCGCAGCAACAACACGGTTCTGACCCCGGAAATGAAAGTAACCATAACCACCAAGCAGAACGTCTCCAACCCATTTTACAACGGTGCGGAAGAAGTCAAGGAGGCATATATGCGGCTGTATGGTTTTGATTACAAAAAAGCCTGTTGCACACATAGTGATTTTACATTCTGGGCGTTGGATTGATTGGTGAAATGTAAAAAGCTATAATTGCACCTTCATTCTCGCCGCCAAAATAAACCGTACAATCCTGATTTCCTTGTCGTTGTACCAATAATACAATGCACTTTTGGGATGTGTCCACATAAGGCGGTAGGTTTTGTCGCCCGACTGTTTGCACAGTCTACCAATGGTGGGCATCCGCTGAATGCTGAGTAACGTTTGGGCAACATTACTACGCATTGTTTCGGCGGCTTTTAGTCCCACATTGTCGCCCTCCCAACGCCATTGTTTTACAAAGACTTTGAACGCCCTTTTGCCCCAACTTATCTTACGCATAGACTTCCGGAAACATTTTTTTCAACCATTCTTCGGGGGCAGGTTCATCCATCAAGTCCTCTTGCTCGGCTTGTTCCAAGTCGAAAAGCGAGTCGTCAAACGGGAATGACTTGCCAATCATAAAGCCGTCAGCCTCCAATTCAGCGGCAATTTCAGGCGTACAATATTGTTCCGTTTGTTGTTTTGCTTCCAAGAATTTACGCTCGTAATTTTCTGAATTAGAAATAATTATACTATAAATTCTTTGCAAAGTGTTTCTGTCGGTCAAGGTTGACACCTTATCGACTATAAAACTCCTCAGCGCAGGAATTTCCGTTTTTATGTTGATTTGCTTTTGTTTCGTTGTCGTAATCATAACCGTATTATTTACTGCCCAAAGGTAAAAAAATGATTTTGAAAAACAAAACCAATTGAGGGGTAAAATCTTATTTTTTTTTATTTTCTTTTTGCCATTTCCCAAAAAAAATATAAATTGCGCCCTCGAAATAATACAAAAACACGAAATCAAGAAAAATGAAACCATTGAATATTGCCATACTTGGCTGTGGCACTGTGGGGGGCGGCGTGGCGCAGATTCTTACGCAGCAGAAGGAGTTGCTCTCCAAACGTGCCGGTCGCGAAATCAACCTCAAAGTAATCGCCGAGCTCAAACCTCAGGCGGCTATCGAGCGTTTTGGTTTGGACCAAAAATTCTTTGAACACAACAGCATCGGCGAAATCCTCGACGACCCGGAAATCGACATCGTTATCGAGACTATGGGCGGCAAGAGCGATTTCGTACACAACACGTGCCTCGAAGTATTGAAGCGCGGCAAGAATCTCGTCACCGCCAATAAAGCCCTGCTCGCAGAGCGCGGTGCCGACATCTTCCAGGAGGCTGCCGACCGCAATCTCCAACTCGGCTACGAGGCTGCCGTCTGTGGCGCAATTCCTATTATAAAAGGTATCAAGGAATGTTTTACTGGCGACGTCATCGAATCCGTGAGCGGCATTATGAACGGCACGTCCAATTACATCTTGACTCAGATGCAAGAAAAGGGTCTCGATTTTGGCGCGGCTCTCAAACTCGCCCAGGAAAACGGATACGCCGAGGCAGACCCAAGCCTCGACCTCAATGGCGGCGATGCTTCCCACAAGTTGATTCTCCTCCTGAAACTCGCCTTCGGACTTACCGTGACGATGGACGAACTTTCGAGGACGGGCATACAGTTCATCACCAAAAACGATATGGACTTCGCCAAGGAAATCAATGCTTCCATCAAGTTGATTTGCTTTGCCAAACTCGTTGACAACCAAGTATATGCAATGGTTCGTCCGATGGCTGTGAAGAACGACAACACACTCTCCAACGTCAATTACGCTGTGAACGCTGTACGACTTGACGGCAAGTATTCCAAGACGCACTTCCTCATCGGCAAGGGTGCAGGCAGCACGGAGACTGCAATGTCGATTGTTTCAGACATCGTGTTTATAGCCCGTCACGGCGAAGTGCCGGCATACAACGAGGAGGCGAAATACACCCTCGGCGACAGCAAGAAGCTCTCGTTCCCGTACTTGATTTCCTTCAAGACCAACAATTTGCCTGGCACCACCGGCGTCATCACCACTGCCATCGGCAATCAGGGCATCAACATCGAGACCGTGGGTCACAACCGCCTCGACGACCAGAATGGCATCGCCGACTTCCCAATCGAGACCGAGGAGTGCACCCTCGAAGCCATCGAGAAGGCTGTGGCAGAAATCCGCAAACTCAAAGGCGACCTCCTCATCGACGAGCCGAAAATAATACCGATACTTCATTAACTTAAATCAACTCAAATATTATGAGCGAACAAAAATACTTCTACATCGAAAACGGTACGCAGACAGGTCCCGTTTCGGCTGAGGAGCTTCTCGGCAAGATTTCGCCCAATACCGACATCTGGTGTGCGGGTATGGCCAACTGGGCTCCCGCCAATACTGTGCCGGAGGTTGCGGCTTTGCTTGGTGGCGGAGTTGCTGCTCCTGTGCCAAGTACTCCCGATCCTGCCGCTTCTCAATACAGCGGTGGCAGTGGCGATTACGCTGCCGGCAATTCTCAGAATTATGGCAATCCCAACTACGCCAACCAGCAGACCTACGGCAATGCCCAAAATTACGGCAACACCCAGATGCCCACGGGTCAAAAACCTGACAATTACCTCGTATTGGCGATACTCTGCACCGTGCTTTGCTGTCTGCCTTTTGGCATCGTGAGCATCATCAATGCCGTCAAGGTGGATTCTGAGTGGAACGCTGGACATTATGATTAGGCTATGAAGGCGTCCGCAAACGCCAAGAAGTTTGCCATCATCGGTGCCATTGGCGCTGCGGTGATAGGTCTCATCTATTTCCTTCTTGTAGCTGCGGCAGGTGTGGCTGGTATGTAATGCAACAGCATCACCACAATATAATATGGATATTGACAGCCATCGCCGTCATCGTGCTGGTGACGGTGATGGTTGTTGTTTATCGCAACAACAATCCTTTGGAGAACAAATGGTTTCCAAAGTGTGGTTTCTATGTTGCTACGGGATACAAATGTCCGGGCTGTGGAGGTCAGCGGGCGGTGCATTATTTGCTCAATGGCGAGTTCCGGGAATCGTTCAAGCAAAACCCATTATTCCATGTCGGTTGGATATATATAATAACGGTGTTGATATTGAAGTCGCCATTGATGTACCCGAAACACACACGCCTACTCAATGCACTCACCGGTCTCTACGCTTGCATAATATGGCTCGTTGGCATCATCGCCTTCTGGATTTTAAGAAATATATTATAGATGTCCACATAAAATAACTAATTAAAATGATAAAGAAAGTATTACTTAGCATCGTTGCGGCTGGACTTATGCTCCCCGCCGTGGCACAAAACAATGGATTTCAGTTTACAACAATCAAGAAAAACCCAACTACAAAAGTTCAGAACCAAAACCGCAGCAGCACGTGCTGGTGTTTTTCCACATTGAGTTTCTTTGAGGCGGAACTCTTGCGCATGGGCAAAGGCACTTACGACTTTTCGGAGGCTTTTGTTGTCAACAAAACTATGATGGATCGCGCCACAAAGGCTGTGAGAACACACGGCGACGTTTCGTTCTCGCCGGGTGGTTTCGCATCGGATGTGGAGTATTGTTGGAAGCATTATGGCATCGTTCCTCAGGATGCAATGCCTACTATGGGCAGTCTCCAAGGTCTCGAACTCCCCAACAATTCTGACCTCGACGACCTCGCAGAGGCTTACGTAAAGGTAATCACCGACAAGGAAGACGGCCCAATCAGCCCGCTTTGGAAACAAGGTTTGCAGGGCATTTATGATTCGTTCCTCGGCAAATGCCCGGAAAAATTCACCTACCAAGGCAAGGAATACACGCCCAAATCATTCGCAGAGTCGTTGCCCATCAACATCGACGATTATGTAACGATAACATCATTCTCCCACGAGCCGTTCTACTCCAAATTTGCCATCGAAGTTCCTGACAACTGGCGTTGGGCTTTGGCTTACAATGTGCCGATGGATGAGATGATGCAAGTGATTGACAATGCGGTCAAGAATGGATTCCCGATTGCATGGGGTGCAGACGTTTCGGAGCAAGGATTTTCGCGCAATGGCATAGGTCAGTTGCCGGATGTCAATAGCCCCAATATGAGCGGCACAGATATGGCGCGTTGGACTGGGTTGACCTACACATCGGAAAAGCGTCAGTTCCTCACATCCAAGCCGTTGCCCGAAATCACCCCGACACAGGAAGCTCGTCAGAAGGGCTACGACAATTGGGAGACCACCGACGACCACGGCATGTTGATTTATGGTCTCGCCAAGGATCAGAACGGCAAGGAGTACATCATGGCTCAAAATTCTTGGGGCACAGACAATCCCTATCAAGGCACTTGGTACTTCACGAAGGCATTTGTGGCGATGAAGACCATCGACATCATGGTACACAAAGACGCACTGCCCAAGGAGATTGCCAAGAAGTTGGGAATTGCGACAAAATAGTTGTTTATGAATATTTTGCTAAAAAAATCCGAAAAAAATTTTGCAGGTTCGGAAATTAACCGTAATTTTGCAGACCCGATTATTATCAACAGTTAGGTAAAGTTTTATTATTACAAAAACGATTTAATTAACAAAAAAGTGGATTCAGTTAGTTACAAAACAGTCTCCCTC
>JAEEGK010028469.1_pt1 | contig 11208 bp, 5 predicted proteins | sample 8958771 | NCBI WGS metagenome assembly JAEEGK01 (sample SAMN16246547, study PRJNA631951) | gut metagenome | biome: gut microbiome; feature: rumen; material: SC-attached | host: Bos | place: Iran: Karaj | collected 2018-10 | reverse complement strand
CATATCAAGGTATGTCCAGCAATACTCGATTATTGCCGGCGCATCGTCTTTTTCTTTGTATTCGCGGTAAATAGCCATGTCATCGCTGAAAAGTCCGTGTTCGCGTATATGCTCGAACCCGATTTTTTCCTGTACGAGCTTAAGCTGCTCAAAATACTGCTTTTGAAGCGCAAGTCCCATGCGACCTGTTCCTACGCAGTAAAAAGCGTTGTTATTAAAAAGAACATCCTCGTTCCCGTTGATTTTGTAGTTCATTGTACACTCCAATGTGGGGGCGTTACGGGGGCGAAACTGGAAAAAGCCTGCCCCCGTTTGTGGGAGTAGCCCGCAACAACGTGCGGGCGAGGGGGCGTCTGCCCCCATTCCTATGGTCGCTCTCCGCGAGAATCCATCGCATTGAAACGCTACGCTGGCAACGCGCAGGGGCGCTCCCTACCCCGAAAATTTTACTGAAATCATTGTACTTTATATAGCTTTAAAAATCAAACTTGCCAATTTTAAAATGTAGGATATAGAATATATTTATGAAGAAAGGTGCCTTATTATTAATTTTGGTGTTTTTATTCTCAATTCCGCTGTTTTGTCAGGATCCCTTTTTCGATAACTACGTCTACCAGTCCTGGAACTCTTTTGGAACTCTTAATGGAACAACGATAACCGATATCGTACAGACATCGGACGGCTATATAAATATTGGCACCTACGAAGGACTCGCACGTTTTGACGGCGTTGCTTTCACCACACACAAGCGTTCTGCTGACAACGACCTAAGCTTTGTTTCCGTCCGCGCCATCCTTGAAGATTCTCGCGGCAGGCTGTGGCTCGGCTCCAATGACGAAGGCGTTCAGTGCATATCGGGCGAGGGCAAAAAAACTTACAACACGCAGAGCGGTCTGCCGAACAACTCTATCCGCTGTTTTACGGAAGACAACAATGGTAATGTCTGGATAGGAACAGCGGCTGGTGTCGTCTACATAACGCCAGAAGGTCACCTTTTTACCCCTCAGTTCGAAGCCGGAACAGTTTCTAAAGGAACAATAGCCATATCTTTCTGTTGCGACAAATACGGAAATATATGGCTTATAACAGCGAACGAAAACGGCCTTTTCATTTTTAGGGACGGGCTTTTCCGGGCGCGCCGCGAATTCACGGCTTTTACAGGCGGCACTTTTTTTGCAACGTCAATCTGTCAGGACAAAGAAGGCAAATTCTGGATCGGTCTTGGTGACCACGGGCTTGTGCGTCTTACTGAAAACGGCGTGGAGCAGATTGTGTCCGGTACGATCGCCGATACTTCGCCTACGACGGCTTCTTATGTCGCGCCTGACGGAACAATCTGGTTCGGAACGGAACGGGGACTCGTCGTTTACAGCGAAGGTCAGTTCCATGAGTATACGGCTTCAGGCTTGAACTCCGCTAAAATTAACAAGATTATGGGCGACCGCGAGAACCACATTTGGATCGCGACGGATAGAAACGGAATAGGCAAGCTTACGCGCGGAAAGTTTAAGATTATCCGCATGGAAGACGCTGTGAACAGCATAGCGGAAGACAGGGCGGGTCTTGTTTGGATCGGCACGGATAACGGCGTTCTATGCTATGACCATGACAAGCCTGTTACGAACACCCTTACGGAATATACGGCGGGTCTTCGAATACGCGACGTGTGCGCCACTAAAAACGGCGATTTGCTTGTAAGCTGCTACACAAAGCCCGGTCAGCTGCGGTACGACGGAGAGACGATACAGAGCTGGACGACGGACGACGGGCTTGCCGGCAACAAAGTGCGCGTTGCGATAGAAACAAAGCCGAACGAGCTTTATGTAGGAACTACGACGGGCTTAAGCATTATCCACGCAGACGGCAGTATACGGAACTTTAAGATACGTGACGGCTTGGAAAATGAATATATAATGGCTTTGTATGAGGATACAAACGGTGTTATTTGGATAGGAACGGATGGCGGCGGAATTTATCTGATGAAAGAAGAGGTTCTGATTTCGCATATAACGTCAGAGAAAGGACTTGCCGGTAACGTTATTTTCAAGATAACGCAGGAACTTGATGGTTCATTTTGGATTTGCAGCGGAAGCGGCGTAACGCGCTGCCCGAATTTCGACAGCCGGAGCGGTATGCCTTATATCTACCAGAACCTTAATTCTGATAACGGAATAGAAACGGACTCCATGTTCCAGCTTCTTGTTGATGGCTCAAACACTCTTTGGATGACGAGCAACCATGGTATTGCAGCCGCTCCCCTGGAGGATATAATCGATACGGCATCGGGCAGGATGCGCTCGGTTTCTGTAAAGTTCTACAGCAGGAACGATGGTCTTGATTCTGACGGTCCTACATCGACCGCGAAGAGCCTTGTGGACAGATACGGCAGAGTATGGTTTGCCATGGTTGACGGAATCGCCATTTATGACCCGAAAAAAAGCTTCGAGAACACTGTAATGCCGCTTGTACAAATACAGAGCGTTGTCGTTGATAACGTCGTCGTTCTTGATAACAGCCTTTACACTTTTGACCCGTCTTCCATAGTGCTGAACCCCGGCACGAAGCGCGTTGACATAACGTACACAGGCTTGAGTTTTGATGCGCCGGAGCGGATTCACTTTACGCACAAGCTCACAAACTTTGAGGACGATTTTAGTGCTGCGGCGGCCGTTCGCACCATGTCGTACACGAACCTTTCGCCGGGAACGCACATTTTCTTTGTTAATGCCATAAACGCGGACGGTTTCTATTCTGACAGCGCGGAAGCTGTTCTTTTTGTACAGAAGCCGTATATATACCAAATGCCGGCGTTCTGGGTCGTGCTGATTCTTGTCGTTTTGGGCGGAATCTTCCTGCTGTTCCACTACAAGCAGCGGCGGATTCTTCGCGAGAACGTCCGCCTTGAGAAAATGGTAGTTCAGCGCACGTCAGAACTTCATGAGGCAAAAGAAAAGTCCGATTATCTTCTTCGTGCCATACTTCCCGCTCCTATTGCGGAAGAACTGAAGAACGAGATTCACTCGATCGGTCAGAATTTCGACGACGTTACGATTTTGTTCTCTGATATCGTCGGTTTTACTACGCTGTCGAGCGGACATACCCCGGATGAGATAGTCAACGCTCTGAACGACCTGTTCACGTTGTTCGACGTGCGCGCTGAAAGATACGGAGTTGAAAAGATAAAGACAATCGGAGACGCTTACATGGCGAGCTGCGGACTTCCGACCCCGAACGAAGATCATGCTATGATTATGATGAAATTCGCAAAGGGAATGTTGGAAGACCTTAAAGAATACAACAAGACGGCAAAACTGCCTTTCCAGATACGCATAGGACTTAACAGCGGTCCGGCAACGGCTGGCGTTATTGGCCGCACGAAGTTCATCTACGATGTTTGGGGAAATACCGTAAACGTCGCGAGCCGCATGGAGTCAATTGCAACTCCGGGCGGAATCCGTGTGTCAGAGAATGTGTACATGCACCTTAAAGACAGAGGCATTAAGTTCAGTGAGCCTATTGAATGCGACGTAAAAGGCAAAGGCCGCATGATAACATACGACGTACTGTAGTTTTGGGGGAATATATGAAAAAGAATGCATTTTTTGCAGCGGTGCTTATCCTGCCGCTATTGCTTACATCCTGCAAGAAAAAAGAAGACAACACTGTTAAAGTCGGACTTCTTCATTCCTTGAGCGGAACTATGGCTATAAGCGAAGTTCCTGTCCGTGACTCAGAACTTCTTGCTATAAAAGAGATTAACGAGGCTGGTGGCGTGCTCGGTAAGCAGATCGTCGCCATTGAGGAAGACGGTGCCAGCGATCCGGGAACATTCGCGGAAAAAGCAGAGAAGCTTCTCACTCAGGATAATGTCGTAACGGTTTTTGGCTGCTGGACTTCCGCGTCACGTAAGTCTGTAATGCCTGTTTTCGAGAAATATTACGGGCTTTTGTGGTACCCCGTCCAGTATGAGGGCATGGAAGCAAGCCCGAACATCATGTACATGGGTGCGTCGCCGAACCAGCAGGTTGTTCCTGCCGTTGACTACTGCGCAAAAAACTTCGGCAAGCGTATGTATCTTGTTGGAAGCGATTACATTTTCCCGCGTACAGCCAACAGAATCATAAGGGCGCAGCTCGGCAACCTGGAAGGGGAGTGCGTCGGCGAAACATATGTTCCAATGGGACACCAGGATTTTGCGGAGGTCATTGAAGAAATAAAGGTTGAAAAGCCCGATGTTATAATCAATTCGCTTAACGGTGACTCAAACATCTATTTTTTCAAGCAGCTCGCGGAGGCCGGCTTTACCGCCGACAACATGCCGATTATGAGCTTCTCCATTTCCGAAGAGGAAGTAAGCACCATCGGTGTCGAATATCTTACAGGTCATCTTGTGGCATGGAACTATTATGAGACGACGGAAACAAAACGCAACGCTAAGTTTGTTTCTGACTACAAATCGGAATACGGCAGCGACCGCGTTACTGGTGACCCGATTGAAGCCGGATATATCGCAGTGCACATGTGGGCAAAGGCGTGCGAGAAAGCCGGAAGCTTCGACGTTGAGGCTGTTCGTATAGCTGCTAAAGGGCTAAGCTTCACGGCTCCTGAAGGCACCGTCACGATTGATGGCGAAAACCAGCACCTTTACAAGCAGGTACGAATCGGAAAAATCAACAATGACGGCCTTATAGACGAGATATGGGCAACGCCGGGCGCAATAAAGCCGGATCCGTACCTCAGTACATACGAGTGGGCTCTTGGGCTGTAGTTCTTGTATTTTTACGAAGTGATAAGAAACAAATCCCGCCGAGTTTCACAGACAACCACCAGCGCAATACTGTCGGGAACACTGTTTTTTATCTTCAAATCCGCGCAATTATTCCTCATATCCCCATCGGGAATTTTTCTTAAAAAAAATGTACTAATCAATTGAAAAAAGATTTATCTGCGCTACAATATATTTATACACAAGTCAGGCTTACTGAGTGTATGAATAAGTGTATGATAAGGAGAAGACAAAATGAAAAGAACGATTAAGCTTATGCTTGCAAGTGTTCTTTTGGCTGCTATGATGGTGCCTGTTCTGGCAACAACATGGTATGTATCACCCGATGGAAAGAAAAAGAACGAGGGAACATCCCCATCAAAGCCTCTTAAGGCTATATGGAGTGCTGTAGAAGCTGCTGAACCAGGCGACACAATTCTTGTTGCTGAAGGTAACTACACAGGAAAAGCTTCCTGCGGTTTCATCGAGATTAACAAGCCGCTCAAAATCTACGGTGGTTATTCAAAAGATTTCAGCGAGCGCAATATCGCTAAATATCAGACATCAATCCGCCCTTCAATTGACATGAACGCTACACCGCCAAAGAACGGCACGGTTGAGTTCATCGACCTTGACAAATACCCGGACGGCGTTACTGTTTTCGATGGTTTCATCCTTGACCACAGCGAAGTTAACGCTTACCACGCTACAGACGGAAAACCGGAGGGCGTAGAGACAGGTATGTGGCTTGAGCCTCCTTCAAAAGGAAACTACAAGTACGCTTCTCTTAAGAAGTACCTTATTTACGGAAACACAAACGGCGACATCACAATCTCCAATTGTCTTTTCCTTAACAGCTCTTTCTATGCTATCAACCTTAACCACCACACAGGAACTGTAAACATCACGAACAACGTATTCCTTGGAAGCCGCATGATGGCATGTAACGTTTCTTGCAGAAGCGCAAAAGCTTTCGCAACAGTACTCAACTTCGAGTACAACACGGTTCTTTTCACATGGAGCCGCACAAAGGACTTCGGCGACATGGGTTACGGTGTTCGCGCTTTGAGCAAGGTTGACGCAAATATCTGCAACAACATTCTTGGTCTTAGCATTATGTCTGGTTTCGACAACAGCCAGAACAACCGCAAAGGCGAGCAGAAAGTTACTCTTGACGAGAATATGTTCTTCCTTAACAAGAAAGGTGACGTAAGCTTCACAGTAAGCCCTAACATCAAATACATCAAGGTTGAGGACGATGCTTTCGAGGATGTTGAGGATTTTGACGGAATGGAAAGCTGCGAGGACAACGTTTCTCTTGACGATCCTTCTGTATTCAACGGAATCCTTGATCCTGCATACCTTAACGGCTTCCTTAACGCCGCATACACAGAATCAGCAGACTACGACGCTGACTCAGAAGCAAACCAGCTCCGCGCTGCAATGGGTCTTAACACAGTCGGCTCAATCAAGTCTAAGGTTACAATGTACGCCAACAAGTATCCGTTCTCTGACAACATCTTCAAACTTTGGGGTGCTATCGAGGGTTACGGCGCACAGGAACTTCCTGAAGAGTAAGCAAATCGGTTAGCCGATTAATCCCGCGCAATCACATCGCGCGGGATTTTTTTGTCCGGGGCCGCATTGAGCGCACTCTTCCTCGGGTCTTCCGCAGCATAAGTTTTGTAGGAAAAAATAGCGAAAAGGAATGGAGCGCGTGAGCAAAAACACTCTGTTTGTGGAGGCCGCGATAGCGGCATCTTTAATAGTTCCCATACCACAAACAGCGTGTAGCGCGTTAACGCGCGTTTTTGCACACCGCTACATGACTGGAAGCCATTTTTTTAGCTGAAATTATTTATACTGTGGAAGCCCGCGTTGGGCTGAATGCAAAAAAAATGGCGTACCACAGGCTCTTGTAGGCTCCTGTGATACGCCGTGCATTTTCGTAGACTGCGTGAAATATCAGCCAGCCGCACATTTGCGCTGCCACGCCATGCAGTCAGCCGCGCTTTTTATCAGACTTTGAACAAGTCTATCTCCGCGCCAATCTTACTGATGTTGTCAGCCATCTGTCCGGAGATATTTGAAAGCTCGGAGCCTGTCTCGTTAATGCGCTGTGCGCCGGAGTGCATCTCCTGAATGCTGTCCTTCATCGTCTCTGTCGCAATCTGGAGCTTCTGAATCTCAGAAAGAATGTGCTTGTTGCCTTCTGTCATCTCGCCAGAAGCCGCACGAACTTCAGAAGTGCTGTCGTTCATGGACTGGAGCGCGTCTGTAATCTGCTTGGAGCCAACCTGCTGCTCTTCCATTGCGCCCTTAATCTGCTCGATAATCTGGCTTGTCTCTGCGACGCTCTGCGATATCGCGGTGAACGCGGCATCCGTCTCGCTTGAAACTTGAACAATCTCGTGTATTGTTTCCTGAATCTTCTTAAGCTCCGTGCCAATTGTCTTTGACTGCTCGGTCGAAGTTTCAGAAAGTTTACGAATCTCGTCCGCAACAACGGAGAAGCCTTTTCCTGCCTCGCCCGCGTGAGCCGCCTCAATTGCCGCGTTCATGGCAAGCAAGTTCGTCTGCTCGGCGATGTTCGCAATAGCCGTGTTTGCGTCCTGCAGCATCTCTGACTGCTCCTCTATGTGGGCAATCTTTTCGTTGGCATTGCTCTGCGTGTTGGAGCCGGCGTTAGAATGCTGCTGCAGCAGGTTGAATGACGCGATCATCTTGCCGACGGAGCTGTTTACGGAGTTGATGTTTCCGATCATCTCCTCTACCGCCGTAGAAGCCTGTGAAACGCTGTCTGCCTGTGAGCCGATCATACGCTCAAGCGACTCTATGTTCGCGCTTATCTGGTTTACGGCTCCCGCTGTCTCGTCAACGGAGTTCGCCTGGTTGATAATCTGATTGTTTACGCTTTCTATGTTGGCGATAATCTCCGTTATAGAAGCGGCCGTGTCCTGTGTGCTTGACTGAAGATCGCCGTCTACAGTGATAAGGTTTGTCTTGGAGTTCTGCAACGACGAAACAATGCCGTGAAGTTTGTCTATGAACTCGTTGAAGCCGATTACGACATCGCCAATCTCGTCGTTCGAAGCTAGTGGAATGCGCTGGGTAAGATCCGCGTTGCCGCTCGCTATCGTGTGGATTGAAGCTTTGACCGTCTTAAGTGGTTTGATAAGAAGTCTTATCAGTATGAACGATACGATGATAGAAATAACGATTGTAGCTGCGATAATTATGATAATGAGCTTCTGCATGGTATTGAGCGTGAAGAAGTACATGTCATATGGAGCTACTGCGAAAACCGTCCAGTTTGTGTTCGGGACGCGTTTGTATGCGGCAATCAGGTGTGCGCCGATATTAGGATCTACGAACGTGTCTACGCCTTCAAGACCTTGCATTATGTTCGTAAGAACAAGACCCAGGCCTTCTGTTTCGTCAAGCGCAGATTCTTCGCCTTCTTCCGATGGATTATCGTTTTCATCTGTTCCCATATTCAGGTTTGCTATTGTAGTGCTTTCAACCCAGTTGATAACAGACGGGTGCATTCCTCCGCCCAAATCGACGTTAGCAATAATGTCTATAAGAAGGCTGTCGCCAATTACCATTACGATTGCGCCAACAATCTTGCCATCGTGGTTGCGTACAGGAACGCTGTAGTGTTGCAGAATTGACTCTGTTACAGGGCTGAACTTCGGATCGGAAACGAAGTCGTTTCCAGCGAAAGCTTCCTTAAAGTAAGGGCGGTCCGCGAAGTTCATGAATCTACCGTCGGCGACTATAGCGTCTCCGTTTGCGTTATAGAAAGCAACATTCTCATAATGACCGCCGAAAGCTGGTGCTATGTTTGCAAGCTGCCTTTGCTTTTCTTCAATGGGTACGGAATCGTCTTTCATGCATTCCAGTTCTGCCAAAAAGTGAAGCGCTGTGAAATGCTTTTCGTTCACTGCTGCAATCTGGTTAGCAACGTCGCTTGCCATTGCTGTGAAGTGGTTGTCAACGCTCTGCTCCATTCCGCTTGACGACGTTCTGTACGATACTACACCGATTGTGATTGTCGCTATTAGAATAACTGCCAGGAACATAAGGAACATTTTAAACGACAACGATACTCTTAACGATTTTTTCTTACCCATTAGTAGAAATCTCCTATAAATCTAGCTTATTTAACTATATTTGATGTTCTGGAGAGACGCAAGGAAAAATAAACGATTTATCATTTGTTTTTACGGCAATTTTTGATATGTGGTATTGGCAGCAGGCTGCATCGTGTTTAATTAGTAAAAAAACTTGACAAGTTTTCAGAGAAGGAATTATCATGAAGATAACGACATGATAACATAAAATGTCAATTTGCAGTTTTATGAGGTGACTTGTGAGAAAAATCTTATCCATCATTTTAGTTCTTTTTCTAAGCATAGCCTTGTTCGGTCAAACCTTACATACTCTTGAATCAGACGCAGTGGAACTTGATGTAGCAATGTATAACACTCTTCTTCAAAGATACCCTGGTGAAATTGCAGAATTAAAGAAAAACGGAATAGATTTGTCTTCATCAAAAGAACAATACTATGTCGTTATTGATGATGATTTAGCGTTCATCATGGATTCTAAGAAAGAGTTGATAACCATACTGGGGAACAATGTATCATCGGATGAAAATGATGTTATGAACATATTTCCAGAACTGAGAAAATTGATTGAACGTGATGCTTTCATAATTCAGTTGGATTCAGTTCCAAATGATATTCCTGAATTTGAAAACTTGATTATCATCAGCAGAAACGGTATTCCGCTGGCAGCATTCCAAGATGCGAAATATCCTATGACTGAAGAATTTGTCGATGAAATAAACCGGTGTTATCCTGATGATGCAAAGGAGCTTTCTGAAAAAGGCTACGATGGCGAAACGTTGACGGACGGCTATTTTGAGTCATTTGTTACAATAACTGTTCGTATAATACAGGATGCTGACGGAAATATAATCCACATACTTGAAGGCGACGATTTCAAAAAGTTCTTTGAGTAAGAAATTTAAAAATACTTCATCTATTGCATAAATACTTAATTTTTGTTATGGTTTTATCATGATAGATTTGACACTTAACCAGCTGCTGCGCCAAAAAACAGCGGCTAATCCAGACCACGAATTCATGGTTTATGCCGACAGGGACCTGCGTTTTACATACGCGGAGTTCGACAAGCGCGTTGACAACCTTGCCTGCGGCCTTTACGCAATTGGTGTGCGCAAGGGTGACAATCTTGGAATATGGGCGACGAATGTTCCGGACTGGCTTACGTACATGTTCGCGTGCGCGCGTCTTGGGGCTGTTGCCGTTACCGTAAACACAAGCTACAAACTTCATGAGCTGGAATATCTTGTTAAGCAGTCAGATCTTAAGGTTCTGTGCCTTTCGGACGGAATGAAGGACTCTAACTACGTCCAGATGATTAAGGAGCTTGTTCCCGAGCTTGATACATACGAGCGCGGATGCCTTAAATCTGAAAGATTCCCATGCCTTAAGAACGTTGTTTTCATGGGCCCGGAGAAATTCCGCGGGCTTTATTCCACGCCGGAGCTTCTTTTGCTCGGACAGCACGTTGATATAGAACTTATCCACGAAATAGAAAGAAACGTTTCTCCGCACGACGTTGTTAATATGCAATACACGTCAGGCACGACAGGCTTCCCGAAAGGCGTTATGCTCACGAGCTACAACATCGTCAACGACGGTTTTATCATCGGCGAGCGCATGCGCTACACTGAGAACGACCGGCTGTGCCTGCTCGTTCCGCTTTTCCACTGCTTCGGCATTGTCCTTGGCGTTATGGCCGTTCTTACTCACGGCGCGACTCACGTTCTGCTCGAAAGTTTTGACCCGCTTGTGGCTCTTGCTTCCATCCAAAAAGAAAAATGCACGTCGCTTTACGGCGTTCCGACTATGTTCATAGCGGAACTTAACCACCCGATGTTCAGCATGTTCGACATGTCTTCGCTCCGTACCGGTATTATGGCTGGATCCGGCGTTCCTGTCGAGCTTATGAAAACTGTTATCGATAAAATGCACATGCCTGAGATTACGTCTGTTTACGGACTTACTGAGTCGAGCCCGGGAATGACGCAGAGCCACTGGAACGACACCGTTGAAGTTAAGGCTAATACTGTCGGTGACGCGTTTGAGGGTATCGATGTTAAGGTTCTTGATCCAGAGACTGGAAAGGAATGTCCTGTAGGAGTGCAGGGTGAGATGTGCTGCAAGGGCTGGAACGTCATGAAGGGATATTACAAGATGCCCGAAGCGACGCCCGAGACAATCGATAAAAACGGCTACCTTCATTCCGGTGACCTTGGCGTTAAGGACGAGGACGGCAACTACCGCATTACGGGCCGCATAAAAGACATGATTATCCGTGGCGGCGAGAATATTTATCCGCGCGAAATC
>JAEEGK010028467.1_pt1 | contig 11208 bp, 7 predicted proteins | sample 8958771 | NCBI WGS metagenome assembly JAEEGK01 (sample SAMN16246547, study PRJNA631951) | gut metagenome | biome: gut microbiome; feature: rumen; material: SC-attached | host: Bos | place: Iran: Karaj | collected 2018-10 | reverse complement strand
GAACCATAGAGGGCTGACGATGCCCCTTTCACAATCTCGACACGTCCTACATGGTCGAGGTTCAGGCGGTTATAGTCCGTATTGTCCATCGTCTCACCCGACAGACGTTCGCCGTCCACCAGGAAGAGCACAGCATTACCACCGAAGCCGCTCATATGGAGGGCGGTCTCCTGACTCATGGCAAAACCGAACTCCAGGCCGGGAATCTCCTGAATCAAGAGATCCTGGATATTCGTAGCATCAGTGATCTTGATGTCATGGAGCGTGATCAGACGTGTCACCACAGGGGCATCCTTCAGGGCCTTTGGCGTATGTGAAGCCGTCACCACGATGGGCTCCAACTCTACGGAATCACGGAATGACTGTGCAGAAACACCCATAGCTGGCATGAGCAACGCCATGCCAGCTAAAAGGATGTTTTTGATACGCACGCTTTCCACTTACTTCACCGACCTATTACCCGTAAACTGACCATCAAAACCAAAGGGCATACTGCCATACTTCATTTCAAATGTCATCACAACGGTCTTGTCACTGAAGCTGACTACAATATTACTAATGGTATAGGCCTTCCCTGCTTCCGTAGTACCTTCGTATTTGTCAAGTTTGCCTAAAATGGTATTGCCGCTCTTGGTCAGCATAATACCCTTTACTGGAAGTGCAGGAATCGTCATCATACCCTCACCATATTCGGGAAGCGTCACATCAACTGATACATCTGTGGCTTTAGTAAAAACAAATGTCTCAGTACTTTCATCTGCTTCTCCACTAACAGTAAGAACTTCTGTACCTGTATAGGAACCTGCCACCTGTGCAGCAACCGGTGCCTCAGGTACATCGTCATCACCACCACATGAACTCACACCAAACACGAGGGCCACTGCAGCCATCGTCATCATCATAAAATGCTTAATCTTCATAACTTCTAAATTTAATATTTACTTTTTTAATTCTTGTTTCTCGTAATCATACTCTGAGCCGTAGGCACTATGCGGGATACTGAAGATGGCAATCATAAACAGCACCGCCAAACCGACGATCCACTTGTTGATCTTCCACTTCATGGTCGCAAGGGCCAGCAGGAAGAACAGGAAACTCAGCAGGGTCTTATTGTCCGTCAGGTCTGTCCCATAAGGATAGCCCGCCCACCAAGGGCCGAATGCGACATGCTGTACGAGGGGCCCAAAGACAAAACCACCGACGAATAGCGTTCCCACCGTGATCCACAACCATTTTTTGTAAGGCTTACGCGCTATCACCAACAGGAAGGTATAGACTGCAAACAGCATCGATGCAAACATAAACAGGATATGCGGTACCAGAATAGAAGCAGGCACATCATGGCGGAAACGGATCAGCAAGGGCTCATCGGCCGGATATTTTTTGCCATTGACGGAGATATAATACTGCAACTTGCCCGCCACAGGTTGTACAGGCAAGGCTGCCTGCCAGGTACTGTCTATCCAACAGAAATCCACCGTGGTATAATTATCCTTCGTCGGGAAACGACGGTAATGCAGTTGCACGATCGCATCTTCCGGAAGTTCTTTCAAGGTCACGATCTCATCCTGCTGCACGCCACTCCGAGGCAATTTCTGTTGGTAACTCTCCCCATTCAGTTCGACGGTCACCCGTTTGGGATGCGTCGGCCCCGTCATGCGCTGATAAACACTCAGTACCAACGTGATGACAACCGCTAACAACCAATAGACAGATTTCTTCATTTCTTCGCAGGAGCTAAGTGAACGTCAAACGTGATTATCTCTTCACCTCTCAGCACCTTTACCGGAATGGTGGTATCAGGCTGAAGCTCCGACAGACGCTCCATATATTCATTAATATTACTCACTGGCTTACCATCGATCTCTTGAATGATGTCACCACTTCTGATACCAGCCTGATGGGCAGGTTTGCCTGCCACCACAATGTCGGCACGAAGACCGGGAATACGACTGGCCCCCATGACATCGGGCATCAGTCCTAAGGTCACCTTAAACTTGGCATGTTTCATCGTGTTACTGCTGGGCACACTGATATAATCAGGAGTTGTGGGCAGACTGGCCAGTCGTTCAATCAACATCTCCGAGAACGTCAGGGTCTGTTGCAGACCGTCATAGTTCAAGGTAGGAGGCAGATCGTCTGGGGTGTGATACTCCATATGCCCACCTGTAGTGAGGAAGAGTACTGGGATCTCTGCAGCCACAAACGACGCATGATCACTCGGACCATAACCATCGGGCGTGCAACTGACATTCAGTTTGGTCTGTTCTGCCACCTGCTCTACCAGCGCCTTAAAGGCACTGCTGGTTCCTGTACCTGAAACGCTCATGGCACTGTCGCGCATACGTCCCACCATGTCTAAGTTCACCATGGCTACGATCCCTTTCGGATCTGCAGGGAGATTGATGCGTTGGGCATCTTCCTTTTTCATCCATTCCAGGAACTGCTTGCTGCCAATCAGTCCTTGTTCCTCTGCCCCAAAGAAAGCAAAGATGATGCTTCGGGGGGAACCTTTCTGCTTGAAATACTTGGCCAACTGAAGTACCACGGCATCACCGCTGGCATTATCATCAGCACCAGGGTGTACGGCCAACGTGTCTGGACGACGTGAACCGGAGCCCTGACCGCCCAATCCTAAGTGGTCGTAATGCGAACCCACCACAATATATTCGTGTTTCAGATGCTTGTCCTTGCCAGGCAGCACCGCGATGATGTTATGGGTTCTGATCTCCTGTTCCTTCTTGGTAAAGTTGAAGTCCTGATAGTAACCCTTATCTTTCTTGGCCTTGATGACAGGTTTGAACTTCAGACTGCGAAGCTGACCGACAATATAATCAGAGGCAAGGCTGTCACCTGCTGTGCCTGGGTATCTGCCCCCAAGTTCCTGCGAAGCCAGATATGCTACTGTCTGTCGCATTTCATCCTGCTGCGCATTTGCCTGCAGGACGAAGGCCAAAACCCCAAATAATAATAAATATCTTTTAACCATAAAATCTTGCTTGATCTAATTTCGGGTGCAAAATTAAATAATATCTATGAAACATACAATCCCCATTTATATGGATTTTAAGAATCACTCTGACGAATCGTCAGCAAACCCCGACAAATTGTCGGTAATTATCCCCTCGGCACGTGCTTTGTTGTTTTTTAGACAAAAGAAAAAGGAGGACAAAGATATGACACTCGACAAATTTACAATCAAAGCACAGGAGGCCGTACAGCAGGCAGTGAACACCGCACAGCTGAACGGTCAGCAGGTGATAGAACCTGTTCACATCCTCAAGGGTGTGTTGGAGAAGGCGAAGGACGTATGCACCTTCATCTTCCAGAAACTCGGCGTGAACGCCCAACAGATAGAGATGCTCGTTGATCAAGAGATCCAGCATCTGCCGAAGGTACAGGGCGGTCAGCCATATCTCTCTCATGATAGTAATAATGTACTCGTGCGTGCACAAGAGATCGCCACGAAACAGGGCGACGAGTTCGTGGCATGTGAGCCAGTGTTACAAGCGCTTCTCACTGTCAACTCTACCGCTTCGCGCATTATGAAGGATGCCGGCTGCACGGAAAAGGAGATGCAGCAGGCCATTCAGGCCCTGCGCCAGGGACAGAAGGTACAGTCACAGTCGGCTGATGACAACTATCAGTCGCTGGAGAAATACGCTAAGAACCTCGTGGATCTCGCCCGTCAAGGCAGACTCGACCCTGTCATCGGTCGTGATGATGAGATCCGCCGTCTCTTGCAGATTCTCTCACGTCGTACGAAGAACAACCCGATTCTGATTGGTGAGCCCGGTACGGGTAAGACTGCCATTGTGGAAGGACTGGCTGGTCGTATTGTACGGGGTGATGTGCCCGAGAACCTGAAGGACAAACAACTCTATTCGCTCGACATGGGTGCGCTCGTGGCTGGTGCGAAGTATAAGGGTGAGTTTGAGGAACGTCTGAAGAGCGTCATCAACGAGGTGACGAAAGCCGATGGACGTATCATCCTCTTCATCGATGAGATCCACACCCTGGTAGGTGCTGGTGGTGGTGAGGGTGCGATGGATGCTGCCAACATCCTGAAACCGGCCTTGGCTCGTGGTGAGCTCAGAGCCATTGGTGCCACGACCCTGAACGAATACCAGAAGTACTTCGAGAAGGATAAAGCCCTGGAGCGTCGGTTCCAGACGGTGATGGTGGATGAGCCGGACGAACTTAGTGCCATCTCCATCCTGCGAGGTCTGAAGGAGCGGTATGAGAACCACCACAAGGTACGTATCCAGGATGATGCCTGTATCGCCGCCGTCCAACTCTCGGAGCGTTATATCTCTGAGCGTTTCCTGCCTGACAAGGCCATCGACCTGATGGATGAGGCCGCCGCCAAACTGCGTATGGAGCGTGACTCCGTACCTGAGGAACTCGATGAGATCACCCGTCGTCTGGCTCAGCTCGAAATCGAGCGCGAGGCCATCAAGCGCGAGGGCGATGAGCCAAAGATTGCCCAACTCGACAAGGATATCGCAGAACTGAAGGAGCAAGAGACACAGTTCCGTGCCAAATGGGAGGGCGAGCGCCAACTCATCAACAAGATCCAGCAGGACAAACAGGAGATGGAGAGTCTGAAACTCGAGGCCGAACGGGCAGAACGCGAGGGTGACTATGGCAAGGTGGCCGAGATTCGCTACTCTAAGCTGAAGGCCTTGGAAGATGACATTAAGGCCATCCAGAATCAACTGGCCTCAGCTCAGAATGGTGACTCGCTCGTTCGTGAAGAAGTGACGGCTGACGACATCGCAGAAGTGGTATCCCGCTGGACGGGTATCCCTGTCACGAAGATGATGCAGAGTGAGCGTGAGAAGCTGCTTCACCTCGAAGCAGAACTACATAAACGCGTGATTGGTCAGGACGAGGCCATCACAGCCGTCTCTGATGCCGTGCGCCGTTCGCGTGCAGGTTTACAGGATCCGAAGCGACCGATTGCCTCATTCATCTTCTTGGGTACAACGGGTGTCGGTAAGACCGAGCTCGCCAAGACCTTGGCAGATTATCTGTTTAATGATGAGACGATGATGACGCGTATCGACATGTCAGAGTATCAGGAGAAGTACAGTGTCTCCCGTCTGATTGGTGCCCCTCCGGGCTATGTCGGCTACGACGAAGGCGGTCAGCTCACGGAGGCCGTGCGCAGGAAGCCCTACTCTGTCGTGCTCTTCGATGAGATTGAAAAGGCACATCCCGATGTGTTCAACATCCTTTTGCAGGTATTGGACGATGGTCGTCTGACGGACAACAAGGGACGTACCGCCAACTTCAAGAACACGATCATCATCATGACCTCAAATGCGACACGGGAGCAACTGCGCCAGAACATGCGTCCGGAGTTCCTGAACCGTATCGATGAAATCATCACTTTCACGCCGCTCACGAAGGAGCAGATCAGCGACGTGGTCCGTCTGCAGATGAAGCGGGTATCGGAAATGCTGGAACCTCAGGGCATCCACCTCGAATGCACGCCCCAGGCCATTGCCTACTTGGCAGAAGAGGGTTACGATCCCGACTTTGGAGCCCGTCCTGTCAAACGTGCCATCCAACAGTTCGTGCTCAACGACCTCTCCAAGAAGCTCTTGGCAGATGAGGTCGATCGTGACAAACCGATCATCATCGACGAATTTGGCGAAGGCCTGGTCTTCAGGAACTAAAGCTTAGAACGTCAGGTGTATATCGCCAGCCCAGTCGGTATTCACTGTCACACCGATGTTTGTCGATGCCGACGAACCGCTTCCGTTAAAGTATGCACCCGACAACCACGTGATGTGGTTCTGTTCCATCGGCACGTCGAACTCCCGTTCATACAACACATTATCATTGGCATCCAGTGCCGTCACCTTCAGGCTGATGGCACTGGATGACTCGTGAAGGAAGGTGTACAGATCGAACTGCTTCTGATTCTGGTCGACATCAAATGTCATCACCTGCTTACTATTCACCGATCCCAACCCCGTCGAAGCATCGAATGCGCCAGAGCCGCCCGTATAATAGAACCGCATCTTCTTCACCTCTGCCGGGATACTTTCGTCGGTAATCACAAAGCGGCACAATGACGTAATACGCTCTAACGATACCTGCATCTCCACCGGCTCTTCGTCAATGCTCACTTCATCCCTATAGAGAAACGTGTCAGCATACCCCGTCGCATTGGTAAACTGGATCTTCGCCGAATTGGTCATCGTTGGATTGCCATTCGCACTATGGGCCATAACCACCAACATATAGTCACCCTCCTCCAATCGGAACGAGACCGAACCAAAGTCTGGGGCATCCGACGTCTGGTTCACTTGCTTCACGCGCGATCCTTCTTGATCATACACCGCGTAGTTCAGTCGCGTACACACATCACCCACAGGCTCTGCACTACGGGTCAAACTCGCAAACGATGTTTTCTCAATCTGAAAAACACGCACCATCAGGTTGCCATTAATCGCTTCTGACTCTTCTCCACCGATAATCGGTCGCTCACATGATACCATTGCACAAAGTGCAACAATCAAACGAAAATAAGTTTTCATTTTACTTAGATTTAAAATGTTAAAGAAATAAATGATGTTTTTTATAATATCACCGCTACAAAGTTACAACTTATCTTCTTTCGAGAAGAATCTACGCACTATAGTTTAACTTTTTTTATACAACTAAAGAGAAATGCATCAACGGATGCATTTCTTCGTGGTGCCATCGGCATATTGGATGATATAGATACCAGGATTCCATGGTAACCCTGGCAACAGGTTGCCTTTCAGGTCATAATAAGCCACTGGCACAGCCTCTGTTGAAGGGCTATGGATGCCAGATGTGTCCCTCACAAAGTCGAAGGAGATGGTACCATCGGTAGCCTGGCGGATGTTTGAGATAATATTTGAACTATTGATTGTTAGGCTCTGGTTTTCCCCATAAGGATAAGGTGAGGTACTGAGATAGATATTACGCAGACAATTAGGCATGGACCACTTATTGGGGTCTTTACCATCATTAGCGGGATCCCAGGCCAGATAGTCTTTCCCATCGGCATGGGAGAGGTCAAAGCGATAATGAGCGTCGGAGATATTCACCTCATTATATTCCCAACTGGACTTTGAATAATCCACATAAAAAATAAGCAGCCCATGTCCCGGACTCCCATAGTCCCAGCCCTCCTGCTGGCGGTTCTCCAAAAGATAAAATTCATCACTATTGTCAGAACAGCGGATGAGATAAGTCTGTCCGCCCTTACTGACAGGTTTCATACCAGTGATCGTAGTGGTCTGCGTCAGTTCCTCAGGCTGATCCCACCCCAGGAACATCTTCTCCATCGCCGAGAAGTTAGGCGGACACCATCCTTTGTTAGTATAATTTCCACCATCCAACAGATCCCATTCATCGACAGCAGAGAAAGCAGTTGCAGTCCCTAAAGGATAGATATCAGGCAACCCCAACCCATGACAGATCTCATGGGCAATGGTGCCAAAACCATTTAAAGAACCGTCTTTCCACAACTCGGTGGCGATAGAACAGAAATAGGCTCCCCTGTTACCCGGCAACTTCACATCCAAAAACTGAGAGTTAGGCCAGATATAGCCTGTGACCTGATGCCCACCATAACCCGCTGCCACGAAGAACACCAGGTTCACCTCGCCATCACCATTCCAGTCGTAGATGGAGAAATCTGCCGATTCAGACTTATACAACTGCGCTACAGCATCTGAGATGACATCCGTACCATAGTAGTTTCCCCCATGTCCGCCAGCTGACTGACTGACCTTGTAAGGCCCATAGATATCGAACTGCATATTCAGGCGACCATCCGACTGGTCACGGAAATAATCGGCAAGGCACCCCAACCCTGCCCCCTCGTTATAGCCCTGTTCATTGAACACACGATGGTAATAGGACTTGGGATCTGCCATCGAGAAATCCGTATCGTCAAACGAGATCAACACGATAGGCATCCGATAGGTCTTCTGAGGATCGAAATCAATCGGTTCAGGCAAAGACACGCCACTACCACGTGTTGTTCCCTGATCCCCATGAACCAGACAACCTAAGCGCTGAGCGCTGGCTGTTCCCACAGCCAGCGCCAGGCATAAACTAAAGATTATTTTTTCGGGCACCAAGGCTTCAAAGTCTTGAAGAAGTCGTTACCCTTATCATCCACAAGGATGAAGGCAGGGAAGTCCTCTACCTCAATCTTCCACACAGCCTCCATACCGAGTTCAGGATACTCCACACACTCGATACTCTTGATAGAGCTCTGAGAGAGCACTGCAGCCACACCACCGATGGTACCGAGATAGAAGCCTCCATGCTTCTTACAAGCCTCAGTCACTACATCACTGCGGTTACCCTTGGCAATCATTACGAGACTGGCACCATTTGCCTGGAACTCGTCTACGTATGGATCCATACGGTTGGCTGTGGTCGGACCCATCGAACCACAAGGATAGCCCTCTGGGGTCTTGGCTGGACCGGCATAGAGCACAGGATATTTCTTGAAGTAATCGGGCAAACCCTCGCCGGCATCCAGACGAGCCTTCAACTTGGCATGTGCAATATCGCGAGCCACAATGATGGTACCCTTCAGGTTGATGCGGGTACTAACAGGATACTTAGACAGCTCCTTACGAACAGCATCGATACCCTCGTTCAGGTCGATCTCTATACCCTTGCCACCCTCGCCGGGCTTACGCAACTCTTCAGGAATCAGTTCTGTGGGATTCGCATCCATCTTCTCCAACCAGATACCGTCGGCATTGATCTTCGCCTTGATATTTCTGTCGGCAGAACAAGAGACGCCCATACCAATCGGACAAGAAGCACCATGACGTGGCAGACGGATCACACGGATATCGTGAGCCAAGTACTTACCACCGAACTGCGCACCCAGGCCAATCTTCTGAGCCTCCTTAATCAGTTTCTGCTCCAAGTCGATATCACGGAAAGCACGTCCCGTCTCATCACCGGTAGTGGGCAGACCATCATAGAACTTAATCGAAGCGAGTTTCACGGTCAGCAGGTTCTTCTCAGCAGAAGTGCCACCAATCACAAAGGCAATATGGTATGGCGGACAAGCGGCAGTACCCAGACTCTTCATCTTCTCTACCAGGAAAGGAATCAAGGTGCCCTCGTTCTGGATGGTCGCCTTGGTCATGGGGTAGAAATAGGTCTTGTTGGCCGAACCACCACCCTTAGCCACCATCACAAAGCGGTACTCAGCGCCCTCAGTAGCCTCGATGTCAATCTGGGCAGGGAGATTACAGCGGGTGTTCACCTCATCGTACATGTTCAACGGGGCATTCTGAGAATAGCGCAGGTTGTCCTGTGTAAAGGTGTTGAACACACCCAGACTCAGGGCTTCCTCATCCTCGAAACCCGTCCAGATCTGCTGGCCTTTCTCACCATGGATAATGGCTGTACCTGTATCCTGACAGAAAGGCAGGATACCCTTGGCAGCAGTCTCGGCATTACGCAGGAACTGCAGGGCCACGTACTTATCATTCTCTGAGGCCTCAGGATCGGTCAGGATTTGAGCCACCTGCTCATTATGCTCACGGCGCAGCATGAACTCCACATCGTGAAAGGCCTGCTGGGCCAGCAGCGTCAGGGCCTCCTTAGAGACCTTCACAATCGTCTTTCCTTCAAACTCGGCGGTGCTTACGCCGTCTTTCGTCAAAAGGCGGTACTCTGTCTTGTCTTCGCCCACCTGGAACATCGGGGCATACTTAAACTCTACGTTTTTAGCCATAACTGTAATTTGTTTAATGTTTAATATGATCTATCTTCTATTAGAATCCGAACACTTCCTCGGTCGTGAGGCGCTTCACGGGGCCGATCTTCTCCAGGACCTTCATATCGAGCTGCTTCTCATCGCCGAGGATGATGTAGCGATAGGCCTTACCTGCGATGTTCGCCTTCTCAAAATCCACAATATCCTGCAACGTGACCTTTGCCAGATTCCTATAGACAAGCTCGTTGTAGCTGCAGTCAAGCCCAAGTCGCTGTGCAGACAGCCAACTATTGAAGATACCCGTCTTCGTGGTACGCTCACTGACGAGGCGCTTGGTCACGGCCTCCTTGGCAATCTTAAAGGCATTCTCACTGGCAGGCATCTCGTTGATGATCTCCTTGAAATGGCTGATGCAATCCACCATCTTGTCATTCTGCGTGATGATATGCGCCATGAACGACTCCTTGCGGTCTCTCCACTCAGGACTGTAATAATAGGCAAAGGCATTATAGGCCAGTCCCCGGGCCTCGCGCATCTCTTGGAACACGATGCCGTTCATGCCACCACCATAGTATTCATTGAACACTTCCTGGACGGCAGCCTCCTCGGGATTCCAGCTACGGCCCTCGTTGTGGTACAGGCGCATGTAGATGTTCTTGGCGTCGTAGGGGGCTATCAGCACCTCATTCGTCGTGGCAGGCTGCTCCAGGTAGGGGTTGTTCCGGGGCACATCGGCCAATGCCTTGGCTGTCCGGTGATCCTTGCCAATGATGGCTGTCACCTCCTGCTGGGTCATCGGACCGTAATAGGCCACCTTGTGCTTCAGACCACTCAGACCCTTCACCAAATCGATGAACACCTGCGGGTCCGTATCCTTCAGCTGCTGGGCACTCATCACGTCGGAGAACCTGTTGCGCTTGCCTACAGAACCATAGTAATACAGATAACCGAAGTAGCTGCCCTGGCTCTTCTTGGCATCCTCACGGCGCTTCAGGGTGACACCCACCATGTTGTCGTAGGCATCCTTGTCGACCTTGGCACTGCCCAGCAACTGCTCGAGCAGCGAGAGGGCTGGCTGCATGTTCTCACTGAGACCAGAGAGACTGATGGTCAGGTTCTCCGAACCCACATTCACGTTCCAGTCGCAAGCCAGTTCATAGAACTTCTGGCGAAGATCGGCGGCGGAATACTGGTCTGTACCAAGGTATCTCAGATAGTCGGCGGCAACGGCATAGCGGTTGTCGGCACTCTTTCCGAAGTCGTAGAAGAACACCAGGTTGAACAGACCGTTCTCTTGGTTCTTCACATACGCCAGCGGCAACTTGTTCTTGGTGTCCACAAGGGTCATATCCTTCTTGAAGTCGACAAACTTGGGCTGAATGGGCTCCACCTGTGCGTTTTGGATATCCTTCACAAACTGACTCATCTGGTCGCGGTTCGTTGGAATCGGGGTGATGGCAGGCTTG
>JAEEGK010028466.1_pt1 | contig 11208 bp, 9 predicted proteins | sample 8958771 | NCBI WGS metagenome assembly JAEEGK01 (sample SAMN16246547, study PRJNA631951) | gut metagenome | biome: gut microbiome; feature: rumen; material: SC-attached | host: Bos | place: Iran: Karaj | collected 2018-10 | reverse complement strand
GCAGTCCGGGCAGTTGCCGTCCACCAGCTGGTGCTCGGTCCAGAAGGATTCGCATGGCACGCAGTACCAGCCTTCATAATTTTTCTTATAAATATCTCCCTGGTCAAAAATCTGCTGCATCGCAGCCTGAACCACTTTTTCGTGGCGCTCCTGGGTGGTGCGGATAAAATCGTCGTTGGAAATCTCCAGCCGTTTCCACAGGCTCTGGAACGTGGCCACGATTTTATCTACATATTCAATCGGAGTGATACCCAGATCTTCCGCTTTGCGCTGGATCTTCTGTCCGTGCTCGTCGCTGCCGGTGAGGAAAAATACATCCTCCCCTTTGGCCCGGTGATAACGGGCAATGGCATCCGCTACCGTAGTGCAGTAGGCGTGACCGATGTGCAGTTTTTCACTGGGATAATAAATTGGAGTGGTAATAAAAAACGGTTTCTTTTCCATGATATGCCCTTCTTCCTTTTAATATAGGTATCTGCGTTGCAGAAGTGTTAACTGTTTTATTAAAAATTTTTTCTTTCTTGCTCACCGGATTATTCAGCAAACAGAATTTTTCGCAAACATAAAAATTTATCTACATTTTATATTTTACTCTTTTTCCTGCTCCTGAATCAAGCGGTTATATAAATCCCGTTTGGGAATTTTAAACTGTTTCGCGATTTCGCTTAACGCTTCTTTTTTGGGTACGCCTTGCGCGATTTTTTCCCTTACTGCATCCAGCGGGTCTTTAACTTCTTCATCCGGCGGTTTTTCTTCCGTCTGGGCGATGACCAGCACAAACTCGCCCCGGGGCGGGTTTTCCTTTAAATGGGATATTGCCCGGGAAATAGTTCCCCGCCAGAACTCTTCGTGCAGCTTGGTCAGTTCCCTGCCGAACGCCATCTGCCTGTCGCCCCATACTGCCAGAATCTCTTCCAGCACATCTACGATCCGGTGGGGCGCTTCATATAACACGACGGTCGCGGGAATCTGTTTCCATTTTTCCAGCTGCTCTTTCCGGTTCTTTTTGCTTTTTGGCAGAAACGCCCCGAAAAAGAACGGCGTGGACGGAAGTCCCGATGCTACCAGGGCGGTGAGGCAGGCATTGGCCCCCGGCACCGGCGTGACGGTGATACCGTTTTCAATGGCCAGCTGCGCCATGGCTTCCCCCGGATCGGAAATCCCCGGAAAGCCCGCATCGGTTACCAGCGCCACATTGTTTCCCTGCAGCAGTTCCTGCAGTAAAACAGGTCCCTGTTTCTCTTTATTGTTTTCGTCGTAATGGATCAGCTTTCCCTTTATGGAAAAATGGTTCAGCAGCTGCAACGTGCGCCGGGTGTCTTCCGCCGCAATTAAATCAGCGTCCGTCAGCACCTGCACCGCCCGCGGCGTCATATCGCCTAAATTTCCGATAGGGGTAGCTACTAAATATAATGTACCTGACATAAGGTCTCCAAATAATTTTATAATAAAAGGATTTTATTCTTTCTCCATCTGCTTCTTTGCCTGCTCTGTCAGCGTGCCGTCCGCATTGTACATAATTAGCGGCGGCAACACTTCCAGACCGTAGCTTCCGTTTTTTACCATTTCCAGCAAAAAGATCCAGGCTGGTTTGTCTACGGAAGCATGGACCCACTGCAGTTTTTTTGGCTGCAGGTTATATTTGATGGCCAGCTCCATGGATTCCATAAACCGTTCAGGCAGCTGCACCAGGGCAAACCGTCCCCGGCTGTGCAGCGCATAACAGGCGGCCGCGAAAAAATCTTCCAGCACGGCGGTCTTTTCGTGGCAGGCGGTGGTGCCGATGGCCCGTTCCCTGCCGCTGTTGCGATAAGGCGGATTGGCAACGACCAGATCAAACGATTCTGTTGGGCAAAAACTTTTTATTTCTTTGATATCCCATTCCAGCGCACGGACGCGCGAGCCAATCCCATTTGCTTCCGCGCTGCGGTTGAACAGTTCCACCATCCGGGGATTCACATCCAGCCCGGTTACTTCCGCCGCGCCCCGGGCTGCCAGATAAAAACTGACGGCCCCGGTCCCGCAGCCTAATTCCAACACCTTTGCTTTGTTGGCCAGGTGGGGAAAATGGGCCAGAAAGACGGAATCGGTCGTAAAGGTAAACTCCGCCGGGTCCTGATAGATCTTATATCCACACCCCGGCAGGTAATCTTCTCTGATTTTTTTCATTTCATCTGCTCGTATGTATTAATTTAAACTCGTACAACAATCCGCAAGCAATGCGAGGTCTGACAGATAAATTTTTAATCGTCATCCATGGCCTGGGATGCATCAATCAGTTCATCCCATTCCAATGTAACCACATTGTCTCGGGAAAGCTGTACGGTGGCGGTATGTTTGGCTTTGTTCACCGTAGTGACCTTGCCCTTGCCCATGCTGGTAGCCACCATGGTCCCGACCTGGGGCGCCTCCGCATATTCCTTCCTGGGCCGGCTGCCTTTGCCCTTTTCTTTGGCATACAGATAATCTTCATATTTAAGACAGCACATCAGGCGGCCGCAGCTGCCGGAAATTTTGGTGGGATTCAAAGACAGGTTCTGATTTTTCGCCATGCGAATAGAAACCGGTTCAAAATCACCCAGCCAGCTGGCGCAGCACAGGGGCCGGCCGCAGCTGCCGATGCCGCCTACCATCCGGGCCTCGTCCCGGACCCCGATCTGCCGCAGTTCGATGCGGGTGCGGAACACGGAAGCCAGATCCTTTACCAGTTCCCGGAAATCGATACGGCCGTCTGCCGTAAAATAGAAAATGATTTTATTGACATCAAACGTAAATTCCACGTCCACCAGGTTCATCTCCAGCCCGTGACGCTCGATCCGGCGCTGGCAGATATTGAAAGCCTCCCGCTCCCGGATCATGTTCTGGTTCACCGTTTCCTCGTCTTCCGGCGTAGCCTTGCGGATAATGGGTTTCAGCGGATTTTTCAGCTGTTCCTCCGGAATCTCCCGGGTGCCGATGGACACCGTTCCGAATTCCATGCCCCGGGCCGTTTCCACGATGACATGGTCCCCCGGCACAAGCTCTGTCTCCAGCGGATCGAAATAATATATCTTACACGTTTTCTTAAAACGGATTCCTACCACTTTTTTCATGCTATATTCTCCCTTCGCAGCATGTATTTATCTTAAACGTCAAATTGTCCAGCACGCTTTTGGTATTGGCCCGCCGCACTGCGGCTGCCGCTGCTTCCTGCGCCGCTCCCGTTGCCCGGTGCAGCCGTCCTGCGTCCCATTTCCCGGCTATTTTCCGCAACTGGGGAAGCGCGTCTGTATTAAAAACCTGATCCGGCAGCCCGCTCTTTACAAACAGCAGGTCACGCAGCAGTGAAACCGTCATGGCCACAAAACGCTGGAGCTGCTCGTTGCCTCCAGATGAGGGAATAAAATCAGAAAAATAATCTTCATTCAACAGATAGGTCATGGGCGCCTGCATGGGAAATTCCGCCACAAACTTCAATGCGGCATTGCGGAAGTCCATGATCCGTTCTTCCCGGAACCGGAGCGCCTGTCCTAACGACCCATCAGACAGATGCGCCAGCAGGTCCGCTTCGGCCTCGGGAATATCTTTATTTAGTAATGCGTTTTTTGTTTCCTGCACGGACAGCGGCGTAAACCGCACCTGGATCACCCGGGATAAAATCGTGGGAAGGAGTCGGCTTACCGAAGAGGCCACCAGAATGAAAAACCATTTGTCCGGCGGTTCCTCCAGCAGTTTCAGCAGCGAATTGGCCGCTTCCGTGTTCATCGTGTCCGCTTCGTTAATAATGCAAATTTTATGTTTTGACAGCGTAGGCCCGAAAGCAGACTGTTTAATCAGGCTGCGGATCTGGTTTACGGAAATGATTTTTGTTTTTTTCTTTTCCTGTTCCTCGTCTGTCAAGGGATCGAAATACAGATAATCCGGATGGGCAAAGTTGCCGGTTTCAAAGTTCAGCAGGCGGCAGGACTCACAACGGCTGCAGGGTCTGGTTTCCTGCGGAGAACCCAGGCACAGAAAAGCTCTGGCAAATTCTTTTGCCAGCAGGCACTTGCCGATTCCCTCCGGTCCGTAGAACAACAACGCGTGAGGCCGCTCTTCCCGGTTTAAGAACCGTTCCAGAAATTCTTTATTCTGTTGATGTCCTACGATTTGGTCAAACATATTGCACCTTTACGTCAGGAAAAGTATTCGCAAAACCGTACATGATTGCTATTCCATGGATTTATTCGCCTATGGCTTCGAAACTCGGGGCTGCGCCCCTCAGACAGTCTCGCCATGACGGCGAATCTCATCTCATGGAACCACGCAATCATTTCCGACGTTTTGCTCATATCTTTTCCTAACCTGTAAATTTATATATATTGCCTGTCTCCCTGTCTCTTTTAAAATCCGGCATCAATTAATATTTTCCGGATCTCTGCCTGCACTGCTTCCGCAGACTGCAGGGCATGGACTTTTTTAACACGTTCCGGTTCAGCATTCGCCAGCAGCAGAAACCCTTCCCGCACTTTTTTCTGGAAGTCCAGGCCTTCCTGTTCAAAACGGTCCTGCACGCCCCGGTCCGCCCGGCGCTGTAACAAGGCTTCCGGCGCGGCGTCCAGCAGAATCGTCAGTTCCGGCTGCACGTCGTCCGCGGCAAATTTGCAAAGATCTTGTACTTTACTAATCTCAATACCACGGACAAAACCCTGGTACACCATGGTGGAATCGTCAAACCTGTCGCACAGCACAATTTTGCCTGCCTCCAGCGCAGGCCTGATTACTTTTTCCACATGCTCCGCCCGGGCTGCCAGATATAACAGCACTTCCGTTCTCGGATTCACAGCGGCATCCGCATCCAGCACTACGTTACGGATCCGTTCCGCCAGCTTCGTGCCGCCCGGTTCCCGGGTGGTCACCACTTCATAGCCCCGGTCCAGCAGGTACCGGGCCGTCAGCTGCAGCTGGGTAGTCTTGCCGCTGCCGTCTACCCCCTCCATCGTAATGAAACAACCTTTTTTCATAATCTGCACCTCTGTTTGACAGGTTATTCTTCCAGCACCCTCACTGTCTGCAGTGAAGTGTCCGCCGGACCGCTGACAGGCAGTCCCTGCTGTTTCATCAGACAACACCATTCAATAAGTTTATCTGTAAGCCGCTCTCCGGGCAGAATCACGGGAATGCCTGGCGGGTAAAAGCTTACCGGTTCGGCACAGATCAGGCCGGCCGCCCCGGAAAGCGGAACCGCTTTCTTCTTCCCGTAAAATACGGTACGCATCGGCAGGACAGCTTCTGTTACCGGAATCTCTGCCTGCTGCGCCTTTTCTCTTTCCGCCGCTTCATTTTCCAACACCCTGACCCGTTCCACGGATCTTGCTTCCAATGGGTTCAGCGCCGGACGCAGCTTCTGCAGGGTTCTGCAGATCCGGTTCACCGTATCCTGCCACTGCACCGGCGCCCAGTCCGCGTACGTCACAAGGAACAAAACGTTCTGCGGGTCTACCAGTTCCACGGCAATTTTTTCTTTGCGCAGGGCTTCCCCGGCGGCAACACCGCTGACGCCCCACTCTTTCAGATTTACGGTTACCTTTGTTATATCCAAAGCGGAAATTCCGTATCTGCCTGCCACATCTTCCGGACGGATCACCCGCAGGCCCGGAATCTTCTCCAGACTGTTGCGCAACATCTGCGCCGCCCGCAGCGCATCTTCCAGCATGGCAGATCCCCGCTCCGCCAGCTGGGCCCGGGCCGCGTCCAGGGAACCCATCAGCAGATAATTGGGGCTTGTAGTTGTAAGAAGACTCATTACATCTGCCGCATGACGCAGATCGATACGTGTCCCCTTCACCTGTAATAAAGAACTCTGTGTCAGCGCCCCTAAGATTTTATGGGTACTCTGGGCTGCCATATCCGCTCCGCACTGCATGGCAGAAGGCGGGAATTTGTCATGAAATCCCAAATGGGGACCGTGCGCTTCATCCACCAGCAGCACCGCGTTATGGGCATGCGCAATCTCAGCAATCTGTTTTACTTCTGCCGCCATGCCGAAATAATTGGGAGACGTCAGCAGCACCGCTTTGATATCCGGGTGCGCCGCAAACGCTTCTTTCACCTGTTCCGGCGTGACCTGGCCCTGCATGCCAAACTCTTTTATGTTCTTAGGCTGCACATATACCGGCACCGCGTCTGCCAGAATCAGCCCGCCCATTACACTGCGGTGGGCGTTCCGGGGAACCAGCACCTTATCGCCCGGCTGCAGTGCCGTCATCAGCATGGCATGGATGGCGCCCGTTGTTCCGTTCACCGAATAGAAGCAGGCATCACTGCCGTATAACTTTGCCGCCTCTTCCTGCGCTGCTTTGACGCAGCCGGAAGGCGCGTGTAAATCGTCCAGCTCGCTCATGAGGGAAACGTCCAGCCGCAACGCGGTGGAACCCAGCAACGAACGCAGCGGATCCGCCATACCCCGGCCGCCTTTATGGCCCGGCGTATGCAGCGGGTACACCTGCTCCTGCAGATAGCGTTCCATTGCCTCCACTAACGGTTGTTTCACAACTTCCTCCCGGATAAAATCGCAAATTTTCATACTTTGACAGTACTCTTTATTTTACCATATTATAGGAAAACGTCCAAGATTTTTGTTGAATTGTATTGACATAAGAAAAAGTCCGGTACTATACTATAAGAAGTTTTTAAAGTATATATAAGGAGTTTATCATGGCTGACAAAAAGAACCCCTCCCAGGTTAATGACACGGCAAGAGAAATAATTGAAGAAAGCCGTAAGCAAAGCAACGGCAAACAGTTTATCCTTTGGATGGCCGCGCTGGTAATCGGCGGCGCGCTGGGCTGGATGAACAATCCCTCCCTGAACGAGCTGTTCAACTTTATTGCCACGATCTTCACCCGCATGTTCCAGTTCATCGCCGTGCCCACCATTGCGCTGGCGGTCATCACCACCCTGTCGGCATTGGGCGCCAAAAAGGATACGAAGCGTATCTTCGCCCACACGCTGGTTTATACATTACTGACCACCATCTGCTCCGCTGCCGTAGGTCTGGCTTTATATCTCTGGATCGCCCCGGGCAACCTGCCCGCCGACGTGGTAGGCGCAGGCGCGGCGCAGGTACCCCAGAATCTGGGCAAGCTTTCTTACTATGATCATTTCCTTTCTGTGGTTCCCAATAATATTTTATATCCCTTCCTGTCCGGCAACGTGCTGTCCGTACTGTTCATCGCTGCCGCCGTGGGCCTGGCCCTGGCCTTTATGCCGAAAACGGAAAACCGGGAAGTGCTGCTGAAAGGCATCAACGGCCTGCAGGAAGTTTTGTTCACCCTGATCCGCGCCATCCTGTACGTGCTGCCTGTCGGCATTTTAGCATTTGCTGGCCAGCTGGCCGCCCAGATTGAAGCCGGCGTCATCGTAGGCGCGCTGGGCAAATACACAGCGGTTGTCATCGGCGGCAATCTGCTCCAGTTCTTCATCGTGCTGCCGCTGTTCCTGCTGGCCCGGGGCCTGAACCCGGTGGATATTATGAAAAAGATGTCCCCGGCCCTGGCGGTTGCGCTGTTTACCAAAAGTTCTGCCGCCACCCTGCCGGTAACCCTGGCTTCCGCCGAACAGAATGTAAAAGTCAACCCCCGGGTATCCCGTTTCGTGCTGCCCATCTGCACCACCATCAACATGAACGGCTGCGCCGCTTTCATTTTGGTCACTTCCTTATTTGTGATGCAGAACTCCGGCATGAATCTGACCATGGGCGCCATGATTTCCTGGCTGTTTGTAGCGGTACTGGCCGCCATCGGCAATGCCGGCGTCCCCATGGGCTGCTACTTCCTGACTCTGTCCCTGATGAGTTCGGTGGGCGCGTCCATCGGCATCATGGGCGTTATCCTTCCGATTTACACGATCATTGACATGATCGAGACCGCGGAAAACGTATGGTCCGACTCCTGCGTCTGCGCCATGACCAACAAAGACCTGAAAGGCGTGCTGGAAGAAGACTGATATATAAATTTTTTGATTGGACATTTAAAAATTGGATATTTAAAATTAGAAAGTACCGGCTGCGAGTATTTGCAGACCGGTACTTTTTTGTTTTGATTTTTTAATTTGTCTTACAGCATTTCACTTCATCAGATAAAATTAAGCGGGAAATGTATTATTACGGCGTATGGTTTTCCGGATGAACAGAAGGCGCAGAAACAAAATCAGCGCAGAGGCAAACAAACCGATGTCCAGGCTCTGCCAGTAGGAATACGGACCGTGGCCCAACCTGTAATCCAGGAAAAGACCTAACGGCATGCAGATGACCCAGTAAGCGATAAGACTGGAATAGAACGGTGCGTTGACATCCTTATATCCCCGCAGGATTCCCTGGATGGGGGCAGCCACGGCGTCGCCCATGATAAAAAAGCAGCCGTAGACAATAAACCGGACACAAACCTCAATCACCTCCGGCTCGGTTACGTACATACTGGCAATAGGATAACGCAGCAGATAGCAGAGAAACGGAAGAGCCAGGGCACAGGTCCAGTTAAAAGCCAGCCCCGCATTCGCATATTGTTCGGCACTGATCCAGCGCCGGGCGCCGGCTTCGATGCCGATGAGGATGGTCATGCTCATGGAAACGCTCAGCGGAAGCATATAAACAAAACCGGCGAAGCTCATGGATGCCTGACTGGCGGCAATGGCAGCCGTGCCGAACCGCGCGACCAGGAACGCCACCACGCCGAAGATGCTGGTTTCCATGAAAATAGACAACCCGATCGGCATACCGATACGCAGATACTCCAGCAAAAGAGATTTACTAAAACGGATTTGGTTATTACCGCCGGAGCCGTTGAAAGAAGATTCCGCGTTTTTCACCGGCGTGTCGGAAGCTTCCGTGCTGCCGGAAGGTTCCCTGAGTATTTTTACGTTACGGTACAATGGATGATAGCGGATGATCAGCGTGAACATCCCGAACAGAAGCCAGCAGGTAATACCGGTTCCGATGCCGGCGCCGATACCGCCCAATGGCGGCAGTCCCAGTTTCCCGAAAATCAGAATATAATTCAGGATGATATTGAGGGGCAGGGTTGCCAGATAGACCTGCATGGTAAGGCGCGTGCCGCCCAGGGTATCGATGAAGGAACGCAGCACGGTTCCCATGAAAAAGGGGATGATACCGATGCCGATACCTGCCAGATAATATTTGGCAATATAAACCACCTGCGGTTCCAGGCCCAGGCTCCGGATAAACGGATCCAAAAAGCAGAAACCTGCCGCAAAACATAAACAGGAAAAGAGCAGGGCCAGTAAAAGCCCGTGCCGGATCACCCGCCCCGTCTCCTGCTTTTTCCCTGCTCCCAGGAGATGAGCCGTAAGTGGCGTGGCAGCGATTAAAATTCCGTTTACGGTTGTAAATACAGGCATCCACAGGTTTGTCCCGATGGAAGTTCCTGCCAGCTGTTCCGCTCCGGCGCGCCCGCTCATAACCGTATCAACAAAATTCATTCCCATGATCGCCATCTGGGTTATGAGGATGGGTATCATGACGCTGAAAAAGTGGCGGAACTTTGCCCGGGCATCATCCCCGAATAATTTTTGTTTAAGAGACATTTCTGTTTTTATATTCATTCTCTTGCCTGTCAAAAATGACGCTGTACTGCTTGAAATTCCGTTTTTTACATTATAGCATGATTTTTATCATTCATTAATAACACATTAACAACACGCCGCAAAGAAACAACCGGGGACAGGATCATCACGGATACAGACAAAGAAGCAATAAAAAAGGCGCGCCGTTTTCACAATACATGTGATAACCACGCGCTTTTCAACTTTTTACAACCTGGTAAAAAGTGTGCTTTTCGATGGTGGAGATGAAGAGGATCGAACTCTCGACCTTACGGATGCGAACCGTACGCTCTCCCAGCTGAGCTACATCCCCACTAAAAGATTACTTTACTATATTACGCCAACTTGTCAAAAAAAGCAAGAGGAATTTCAGATTCTTTTTAATTTTTCTTCGTTCTCCTGCTTTTAAATCTGTGCGTTCCGGTGATAGTGCTTACTATGTTTCCCGCTCGTACCGGTTTTTACATAGCGCGTATTACCGGTTTCAGAACGACCGAAAGCAGCAATAAAATAACAGGCTGGTGCAGCAGGTAAATCAGAAGGGAATGCCGTCCCGGAATTTCAAACAAGGGAATGCCGTTTGCAAAACCGTCAGGCAGAGTTTGCGTTCTTTCTAACATAAGCCTGCACAAAAAATATCCTGCCAGAAACAGAAAATACCAGGGCAGCAGCGAAAAATAATCTGTCGAGAAAAAATTTTTATCCTGAAAGCCCAGAAAAGTCGCAAGCATCCCCTGCTCATACCAGGCTTCCGGCAATCTGAACAGAACAATCCCCTCAAATCCCAGCGTTTCTTCATTAATGTTGCGCAGCAGGAAAAAGAGCAGGCTCGTCAGCAACAGTCCGGTCTTGCCGGAACAGTTACGCAGTAACGGCGTGAGCGCTGTCGTCAACAGCATGGCACAACCCAGGAAAAACAGCACACCGAAAATAATCGGGCTTTCCGGGGTAAACAGAAAGGTGGAAACAGTGACAAGAATACCGGCCGCCACCAGTATCAGCCCCCGTTTACAGGATGCAAACCCAGACGAATCTTCTTTTTTCAGTCCCATGCAGAACCCGCTGATCAAAATAAACGCCCAGCAGATACTCTGCTGCCAGACATGCCCGGCCGTTCCCTGAAACCAGGGCCAGTCAAAATGGTAAAGATTCACCAAATCCCAGCAGGCGTGGAATAAAATCATACTCACCACGGAGATACCCCGGAGTGTGTCTAATAACCGGTAACGCATTGAAAAACTCCTGTGTTCCGAAACGCTTTGATATCATTTTTTTCATTATATCATAATATCATACTCCGGCTAAACACAGTTAAACAAAAACGACAGCGCCTTCCGCAGAAAACGCTGTCGTTCTGATTTACAATTTTTTATTTTGCCATCATCCGTGCAATCTGCTGGGCTAACGCAGCCGGATCGTCCGGAATCATGCCGTCCAGCAACAGGGCCTGGTCAAAGAGCAGGGCGCAGAAATCTTTAAAGTCCTGGCTGTCCTTGCCCTGATCGTGGGCTTCCTGCAATTTGGCAAACAGTTTGTGTTTCGGGTTCAGTTCCAGAATGCGCTGGGCCTTGAACATGGGCGCATTGGCCATGGCAAAAGCCTGCTCCATGGCAAAGCTGGGGCCGTATT
>JAEEGK010028458.1_pt1 | contig 11210 bp, 11 predicted proteins | sample 8958771 | NCBI WGS metagenome assembly JAEEGK01 (sample SAMN16246547, study PRJNA631951) | gut metagenome | biome: gut microbiome; feature: rumen; material: SC-attached | host: Bos | place: Iran: Karaj | collected 2018-10 | reverse complement strand
ATTTGTGCAAGTCTCTCTCCTACCCTGCTCACTTGCTGATTTTTGCAAAAATCGGCCAAATTTGTAGTAGAAGCAAAAGATGTCTGCATTATCGTCAGCGCTTTTCGCGTACCTTATTTTATTAAGTGATGAACACAGAAACTGACGCCAGTTTATATCTTAATGAGCTCACCTCCCTCGGTGTGATCAGCTGCCTAAAGTTTCCAAAGAAAACCTCTTCCAATACAGGGAGGGACTTTCTTATGTTAAGGTACTTCCGTAATATATTTCTCTAATTCAGAAAGGGGATAATTCATCAACTCCGGATTTTCTTCATAACGTGGACAATTGGTGGCCTGAGACTGTTGGGGACGCTTTGTGGATGCTCCAAGTTTTTTGTATAATATGCAAAGCTTACTATCCCCAGAATAGTTGGATTTGTAAAACTTACATAAAATGCAATTTCTGAATTGTAGTCCTTTCTTCCTTAAATAGACCAAACCGCTTTGGTAAGAGTTGAGTCGGTTTTCAAAAACTTCATCCCCCCTCAAATAAGCGGCTTGACTTATGTTCAGTTCCATGACTGAATTACGCTCTACTCGCTGTTTAGATTTATCGCACGTTAAATTATATTCATCTACCCTCGAAGCTCCATTATTGAAGAGTGCAAACCTGCATATGGGCATACCACCCTTATTAATGAGGGGTAGCGTTGGTTTGAAATTGAAGGTGTTACAGTTTTCACCTTCAACGAATCCCCGTTTGATAATATCATCTATAACTGCCTCACTCGTAATCTTTATGGTTTCTATTATCCTATATTTAGAGCCAACCTTTTGCTCTTCTGACTTATGTGACGCAAAAATCTCAATGAAAACGTATGGTTTGGCAGTGTTTTTACAACTAAGCAACAGGTCCGGACGGAAATCATCGACTTTAACCTCTTCCTGGCAAGTGTCATAAACAACCTTTCCATCCCATATTCTTAAATTGGTCCGAATGGGAACACGCTCTGAAATACAATAGTAATCTACCCAAAACGGGCATTTGCGTGATTCTTGGCATGGAACATCACGCACAAAAGTAAGGGGAAAAGAATCAGCAGACAAGAACTGTTCGCGGATTCTGCGCTTTGCCAATTTATGTAGGTATGACTCTCCATCGCAAACTGTGTTGGCTGTATGTGCGAAATGTTTTACTTTATAATCGCCTATCCTAGCCACAAGTTTCTGACCGCATTCCAAGCACTTGTAAGTATGGCTATGTTTATTATCTTTAGTCACACTACTAATATGAACAAGTTCATTGTTCTCATTCAGGCAATAGCTATACTTTATATCTTTCATTAAAAGCCGTCTGCAAAGGAATCAGTTTTGATTTTTACATAATTTTCATAGAGCAACTTTCCTATTTTATCTTTCTTCCATTCCTTTTCATGATACCTAGGAGAAGTGTTCAGACGAATTTTCTTTATCCCCTTCGTGAATTGCTCAATCTGATTAACGGATATTGGGAACAACGCTTGATTGACAATGTGACTGGATTGAATGAAAATACCCGAGATCATTACGCCTCCTTCTGTCTTATCCGAGCTGCTAATAAATTGCCCGTCAAGATAAATAACCTCATCGTCCATCAACTTAATAAGCAATTTGGGCGAATCAACGAGTTTTAGCTTCCTGTCCTTATAAATTACATTCAAAAAGAAGGAGTCTTTTTCCTGAACGACATTTAGTGTCATTTCATAATTACCCCAACCTATATCACCATACTTAGCCTGAGCCTTAACCTCTATGGATAAGACTAGCATGATTCCTGTTAAAATCAAAATGAATCTTCTCATTTCATTAAGGGGTTATATCAAAAATCATTATATTGATGCAAAGATACGAATTATTTTGTAATATACTAATAATTCATGCTGTTTATCATTTGTCAAATATTTTCAGGTCCTTTGGAATTTTATTTTCCTCAATTTTCTTCATAAGAGACACCAGATTACTTACATAAATGCGTCTTGCTGCTTGTCTGTTTTCTATAATAGATTCAGATGTTCCCGTCCTAAACATTTGGGGCGTTACAGCTGTTGAGCCTTGGGACTTCAGAATTATATACGCCTTGTCCTTCCCGTCGGTGTCAACATGATATTCAATAATGAAATGAGCTAATTTTTCGTCGTTAACTACATTCCAAAAGTTATCTATATATATTTGCTTTCTCATCTCCTGAGCCCCTGCCTGCTCATAGTTTTCATCACCCGATGTCACAAACACATTATTCCCCTTGCTTAAAAGAGAACCATTTGTAAAAGGTTTCTTTTCTATCTTAGTTCTGTTTTCGATGTAGCCAAAGTTAAAAGCAGGCCCCGTTTGAGTTAATAATTCTCTGCTGAAAATACCATCCGCAACTTCTTTTAATGCTTGGTATTTATTCTCTTTGGCAGCCCCCTTTGTTTCAATGTCCTCAAAATCATCCACGGCGAAAGTCAGGTTCTTTAATCCATCCTCAAAGCGTAGAACTTCATTGTACTCATCAAAATACAAATAGGTCTCTTCGGCTATTGCTTCATTATAACTATATATGTCTTCTTGGGCCTGTCTTTTGGAGGCGTTGTGAGATGAGCAATAATTTGACCTTACCTTCAAAATTGAATTAATCCTTTGCCAATGTATCACGTTAGGCTGACCATCATTCTTGGCATCTCCAGGAAGTGTTCTCCTGTTCGTCTCAAAGTCAATCAGAGAATACTTGTATTTTCCTTTACGTGCCTCTACAACACAGGTGAACTTCACATGACTTGCGTCACGATTAACAACAAACAGGGGACTTCCAAATAATTCAACAGCCCATAACTGCTTACCTACATTTAGCTGGATAGAATAGACGTTCTTAATATTCGATTTGGAAACTGTTTTAACCTCACAATTCTCTGGAGCGTTTAACGATGTAAGATAACTGTCTGCCGCCATCAGTATCGTGTCAGCAGAAAATGGAACCTCTACAACAGATGAGAACACCACATCCCCATTAGCATTTTCCGGGAAAAGTGTCCATTCCTTTTCGCCATTACTACTTAGTGCATAGTGGAGCATATTTTGGGCGCAAGTCAATTGAAAGGAAAGAGCGACTGCCGCTATAAATACTAGAACTTTTTTCATATTGCAATTGATTAATCGTTGCTGCAAAAATAGCAATTAGAAATGAAATAGCAAAATTAAAGAATGAAATTTTATCCGAAAGGGCGAATTTGTAATTCGGCCACAATGAATATCAGCATTTATTATGCGAGAAAAATAATAGGATTGCAAATCCTGATACTCGGTGCTGCCGAATTGCAAATTCGTTAGAACAGGGCTTTTAATTATTCCTGGATTAACCTGGGAAAGGTTAAATAATTTCTGCCATATCTCGTAAAATCATACCTTTGTAAGCAAAAAAGATATGACCAAAGAGCAAATAAAAATAATACTTGACAACGCTTCAGAAGAACGACTTGAAAGATTCTTCGAAACGTTACTACATGAAATTAATAATGATGACGAACCTTATTATAAGAAAGCCCGTCAACTCCTTCTCGCCTCATTAAATAACGAAAATGCAGACGATTTCTTTATTGCCATCAGCGGTTGGAGTTTGGAGTCGTTGATGGAACGTTCACCTTTTGATTAGGGCAGAAAGGTTTCGTTTGGCTTCTACCGTAATTTCAACTACATTTTATCCTACAAAAACTTTGTCACGATGATATGCAAGGAAATCACGATTGGGTAAATAATCTGTAGGCATTGTTAGTTTTTTGTCGATGATAATCCCAAAGTGCTTATCGAAATATTCCTCTGTCTCGTAATCTCTAAGTGCAGATGAAAGGATGACGGAATAATCATCGGGTGAAAAAGTAATAAGCCCTTTGTCGAAAGCCTTGTCGTAGAGCGCTGACAAACAGATTCCATTACAAGGGTTAAGGCGGTCTTTTTTGTGTGACACGTCGCTCCACGGTATGATATGACTGGCTAATAGCAGTTGAGGAATGTCAATACCCGTCAGTGCACAACGGCCACTATAGTTGGTAAGTATCATACGACGGAAATAGTCTTGTCCTTTTCTTCGCTTGACCTGTGATTCAACATCTTCGCCCTCCTTAGCTATATCAAAATAGTTAATAAGCTTCGTGGAAATGATATGTGGATTGGCCTCTTTAGCAACAATCAGTTCTGCACCATGATATAGGGCGTATTCTTTTAGACTTCTCAGAGCAGCTGAACAAAACCCGCCCAGAGGATAACTCTTTTGGCCTGGATTGCCATAATTAAAAATGCTAGGTAGTCCAGCCTTCATCTTCTTCTCCTCCTCCTTGACCACTTGCCGCACCTCCTCTAATACAGCCAAGTCGTGAATGTCATAAAGTGACATACCACGAAGGTCTATCACATGCTGATGCACCAAAACTTCGTCAAGAATGCTGATGGCTTGGGCATAACTACTCGCCTTCCTCGAATTCTCTGGAGAAAGTCTGGTGTTGAAATCTATAAATCCTTGTCTGTCCATGATTATGTCAAACGATTGCTGTTATACCATTGAGGTGGTTCCCATCTTGTCGCCTTCCGCAATATTCTGCTTCCCGAGTGGGCAGCCTGTTTCATTTCGTATATTATTGCCCTGCAAAAATAATAATAAGAAATGAGATTGCAAAGCCAAAAATTGAGAATTTTCAAAAAATGCTATCTTTAGACGGTTGTGGGATTGCAAAACAATGTTTAATTTTGCCCCGGCGGAAACCGTCCCTAAACGAAATATGGGGTTCTGCACGAACTCTCGCAAAGCCTCTTTTAATTGAAAGTGTAGACAAAATGACTACATTGTTAGTGTGAACGGAGAACCGTCCCTTGATCATTTAGCCTTCCCCTATAGGGAGGGAGTGATTAGCTTCAGGCCAAGGTGCTCCCCTCCCATCGTAGGGGAGGGGCAAGGGGTGGGGTCAGTAATCGGAATTCTCGACAGATGTATTAGGCAGATATCAGAAATTACACTCCCCACCCCTAACCCCTCCCCTTCAGGGGCGGGGAGTACAAAAGCCTCCCCTCGGGGAGGTTTGGAGGGGGGTCCAATTAAATATATAAACGCTTATGAAACTTACAATTATCAGAACCGACAAGAAAAAACAGAAACACATTACTCACAAGAAGCTGGGGCAGTTTGCCGAGCTGATTGCACAACAACAGAAAAAAGAACTGCTGGAACAGCTGCGGCTGATTGTCCGCATCGGGAATGAGCAACTTCCCATCAAGCACGAACTGCCATACGTGTATCCCGTGGTGGAGATGGCGCGCAACGCCAGCGGGAACCCGACGATGAAGGCGCTCAACGGACTGGTGCTGCTGACCTCAAGAAAGTTGGAACAGGCCGAACAGGCCGAGCTGCTGAAGCAACGGGCCATGTCGATGCCTTCTACCGCGGCAGCCTTCATAGGTGCCAGCAACCGCACGGTGAAGGTGCTCGTCAGCGTGAAGCGTGCCAATGGGGAGCTGCCCGGCGATGAAGAGGCGGCGCTGACTTTCCATCAGGAGGCTTACCACCAGGTGTTTGAACCATACAACGCGCTGATGGGCAATACGTTGGAGCGCCGAAAGGCTACGCTTCACGACCGATTCTGCATGACCTACGACGCTCATCCGCTGGTCAACGAAAAGGCGGTGGCTTTCGTGGTGAACGAAGGGCTGCCTGCGGCCATCGTGAAGGAAGCGAAGCAGGACAGCGTTTCCGGATTTGAACCCAACGAACAGGTGGCCACCGAGACGAAAGCGATGGTGAACCGCCTGCAGGAACTGTACACTTTCCGATTCAACGAGGTGATGGGCTGCACGGAATACCGGCCGCGCGATGAACGCACCGACTTCCGGATGGCCGACAGGAGTGCGATGTCGGACATGGCCCTGCAGCTGAGGCTCGACGGCATCGATGCGCGCGAAAACGATGTGCGCCGATTTCTGGAGAGCAGTATGATCAGCCATTTCGACCCACTCGACGAGTATCTATGGAAGGTGCACGACAAATGGGACGGCAAGGACCATATCGGCGCGCTGGCAAGAACGGTGAAGACAGACAATCCCCACTGGGAGGAATGGTTCCGCCGCTGGTTTGTGGCTATGGTGGCCCAATGGCGCGGAGGCAAGCTCCGCCGCTATGGCAATGCCTACATGCCGCTGCTCATCTCACGCCAGGGCTACAACAAGTCAACCTTCTGTAAGTCGCTGATACCCGAAGAGTTGCAATGGGGCTACACCCCTTCGTTGTCTCTTCAGGAGAAGCGCCCTGTGCTGCAGGCCATGAGTCAGTTCCTGCTCATCAACCTCGACGAGTTCAACAGCATTCCGGTCAACATTCAGCAGGGTTTCCTGAAGAACATCGTCTCGCTGTCGTCGGTTAAGGTGAAGCGTCCGTATGGCAGGCGCATGGAGGACTTCCCTCGACTGGCCTCGTTTATAGCAACAGCAAACATGACCGACCTGCTGGCCGACCCGTCGGGTTCAAGACGGTTCCTGAGCGTGGAACTGACGGGACCCATCGACGTGAGCAGCGTGCCTTACCACGAACAGCTCTACGCACAGGCGCAGGCGCTTATCGACAGCGGCTACCGCTACTGGTTCACGAAGGAGGAAGAGCGCGAGATTATGGAAAACAACCGCCAGTTCCAGCTACGTTCTCCGGCCGAGGAACTGCTGAATGAATACTTTGAGATAACCTACGACGAGAACGAGGGCACCTATCTTTCGCCCTCGGCCATCTTCACCTATCTGAAGGAGAAGGCCGGCAGTTCGCTGCGTGTCACCAACATCCGTTCGCTGGGCCGAATGCTGGCCAACATGGAGGGAATCAGGCGCCGACGCGTAAACGCAGGCACTCAATATCTGTTGAAAAAACGCCCGAAATAGTCAGGATAATGCCACTAATGCCACTATAATGCCACCGCGCGAAGCCCCATAAACACTGGGCTAGTGGCAAAGTGGCATTATTTTCGGGGAAAAAAGTTTTTATACGTGGGAGGGTCTAAATGCTTTTTCCCAGTTCGTAGGCTTCTTGCAGTTTGGCATTGCCTTCAATCTCGCGGGCATCGTTCACTCCGCCGCAGAAGAGGGTGCCAGCCAGCCGGCTCTCGGGATAGCAGTCTATCCATCCGGTCAGGCCCGTCTCTGCCCGCTTGGGCGTCTGCTCTTCATCCTCGGCAGCGGTTGTCAGCAGATAGACGTCGCGGAACTGATAGTCTTGTTCGTACATGGCGTTCATGCGGTCGATGAGGGTTTTCATCTGTCCGCTCATCTCGTAATAGTAGATGGGGGTTGCCCAGCATACCACGTCGGCGTTGAGCACCTTGGCCATGATGCCGTTCACATCGTCGTTGATGACGCAACGGCCCAGCTTCTGGCAACCGAGGCAGCCCTTGCAGAACTGGATGTTTTTGCCTACGAGTGAAATCTTCTCGACCTGGTTGCCGGCAGCCTTGGCTCCTTCAACGAACTGGTCGGCCAGCATGTCGCTGTTTGAGCCGTGTCGCAGACTCGTGGAAATGACAATTACTTTTTTCATTTTTAAATGCTGTTTAATTCGTTATGGGGGCAAAGATATATCTTTTTTCTGAAAACGAACAAAAATCTTCAAAAATCTGACATAAAGATTTTTATTCGTCATCGTTATCGTAAGGTTAAGGTTATCGTTAGCGTTAGTGTTATCGCTAGGAAGATGCACTTTTTTGGCATTAGATTTGGAAAGTAGTAAAAAAGAGCGTATCTTTGCGGAGGAATGAAAAATAACACTAAAATAATAATGATGAAAAGAACTCTTATCTCAGCACTCGTCCTGCTGCTGGCGGGATGGTGCAACGCTGACGCCAAATGCGAAGACGGCAGCCGGCTGTGGCTACGGCTCGACACCACGAACGCCGTGAAAGCAATTACGGGCGTGAAGGGAACGGCAATGACCGAGTTGCAAACCTACTGGAAGGGTGGGCCCGTGACGCTGAAACGGCAGAAGGGAATAGCCAACGACGGCTATACCATCAAGAGCCAGGGCAAGAAAACGGTGATTGCCGCTGCCACCGATGCAGGACTGCTCTACGGTGCCTACCACCTGCTGCGCCTGCAACAGACGGGACAGCAGACGGCCTTGCTGGACATCAGCGAACGGCCGTTCTTCGACCTGCGCATACTGAACCACTGGGACAACCCCAACGGAACCTGCGAGCGCGGTTTTGCGGGTAAGAGCATCTTCCTGAATCCCGACCCCAAGCGCATGAAAATGTATGCCCGTGCCAATGCCTCGATAGGCATCAACGGAACGGTGCTGAACAACGTGAACGCGAAGCCGGAGGCGCTCTCGGACGAGAGTCTGAAGAAGGCGAAGGGCATTGCCGACCAGCTGCGCCCCTACGGCATCAGGGTGTATCTCTCCATCAACTTTGCCTCGCCTATCAGGCTGGGCGGACTGCCTACAGCCGACCCGCTGAATGCCGACGTGGTGAACTGGTGGAAGAAGAAGGTGAACGATATCTACCGGCTGATTCCCGACTTCGGCGGCTTCCTGGTGAAGGCCAATTCGGAGGGTGAGCCGGGACCGCAGGACTTCGGACGCTCGCATGCCGACGGTGCCAACATGCTGGCCGGGGTGCTGAAGCCTCACAACGGCGTGGTGATGTGGCGTGCCTTCGTGTATAATCCGCAGAGCAGCGACCGTGCCAACCAGGCCTACGAGGAGTTCATGCCGCTGGACGGACAGTTTGCCGACAACGTGATTATACAAGTGAAGAACGGTCCGGTGGACTTCCAGCCGCGCGAGCCCTACAGTCCGCTGTTCACGGCCATGAAGAAGACGCCGATGATGGTGGAGTTCCAGATCACGCAGGAGTATCTGGGCGCTGCCAACCACCTGGTGTACCTGGCCCCGATGTGGGAGGAGTTCTTCTCGTTCGTGAAGCCTGCCGGTCTGAAGGCGATGGCTGGCGTGGCCAATATCGGCGACGACACCAACTGGTGCGGCCATCATTTCGCGCAGTCCAACTGGTATGCCTTCGGGCGCCAGGCATGGAACCCCGCGCTGACCTCGGAGCAGATTGCCGACGAGTGGCTGCGCCAGACGTTTACAGGCGAGGAGCTGGTGCGCCCCATGAAGCAGGTGATGATGGACAGCCGCGAGGCCTGCGTGAACTATATGATGCCGCTCGGACTGCACCATATCTTTGCCGGAGGCCACCACTACGGTCCTGAGCCCTGGTACAAACCGGCCGGCGTGAGAGCCGACTGGACCCCACCCTACTACCACAAAGCCGACAGCATTGGACTGGGATTCGACCGCACCGTGAATGGCTCGGCCAACGTGAAGCAGTATCCCGACGAGCTCTGCAACATCTATAACAACATCAACAGCTGCCCGGAGAACCTGCTGACGTGGTTCCACCATGTGCCCTGGGACTTCCGCATGAAGAGCGGCCGCACCTTCTGGGACGAGCTGTGCCATAAGTACGACGACGGAGTGAAGCAGACGCGCCGGTTCCTGGCCACTTGGGATGCCATGAAGCCATACGTGGACTGCAAGCGCTTCAAGGAGGTTCAGCACAAGCTGCGCATCCAGGCGCGCGATGCCGAGTGGTGGCGCGATGCCTGCCTGCTCTATTTCCAGACGTTCTCTAAACGACCCATCCCGCAGGACATGGACCATCCCGTGCACAACCTGGACGAGATGATGAAGTTCAGGATTCCCATCACCAACTACGAGAACCCCGAGAGCGGATACACGAAGTGATGCCCGAGAAGATGTCGCCGGAAGAGGCCCGCCTGTTCCGCGACGACGTGCTCAACATTGTCAGTCAGATTCCCAGCGGCCAGGTCACCACATACGGCCATATCGCCGCTTGGGCTGGCTGGCCGAGCCATGCCCGCATGGTGGGGCGCACGCTCAGGTACACACCGGGTGCCGAGGCCCTGCCCTGCCACCGGGTGGTCAACAAAGAGGGTCGCACGGCTCCCGGATGGAGCCGCCAGCGCACCTTGCTGGAGGAAGAGGGTGTCCGCTTCAAGTCCAACGGCCATGTGGACATGGCCCGCCATCTGTGGGAGCCTTCAGTCGACTAGCGACAGGAGCAGCCTCCCGTATGCCTCCACCTTCTTGTCGAATGCCAGCGGATAGGCGCGCGAGGAGGAGGGCAGGCGGTGGAGGAAGATTTGTCTGCCGTCGGTGTTGAATGTGCCGGGGATGTTGACCTGCGAGCCCACCTTTGGCAGCGCAGGGATGTGGAGCGTGGCGCAGAGGGTTTCCGTGGCTTTCTCGCCAGTAGTGACGATGGCCTTCAGGTGCGGCAGCTTCTGGAGCAGTGCGCGGATGTCGGTCGGCTCCACCACCTCCAGGAACTTGTCGGAAGCGTTGTCCTGCAGGCGGCGCACGGCTGTGGAGGTGTCGAAGAAGGCGATGCCCTGTTGCTGGCAGAAGGCCACAATCTCTTCTATCTTGAAGCGCTTGGCTTTAAGGTCTACGAAATGGTTTTTGTCGCCGAAGAATAACTGTCCTTCGATGCGCCAGTGGTCATTGATGAAGTTCGGGTAATAGAAATCTGTGCACCATCGCTTGCGCTGTGGGGGGAAACTGCCCAGGAAGAGCACCGTGGCGTTTTCCGGCAGGAAGGGGCGCAGCGGATGATACTCCACGCCGTCCTTGCTGCGGGCTATGTTCTCAGTGTTCAGCCAGGAGGTCATGTCTTATTCTGCCACGGTGGTCTCAGTGCGCTGGTCGGCGGCGATTTCCCGCGCTGCGGCATAGTCGTCGAAGCTGACGGGGCGCAGGGTGAAGTCGGGAGTGTTGAAGGAATAGAGGCTCTCGCCGTAGTAGCGGCGGGGGTTCCGCTGTGGCAGGAGGAAGGGCTTGGTGGCCGTGCCGTCGGGGCCTATGGAGGCCAGGTAGAGGTGGCTGTATAGGCCGTCGCCCCGCCGCGAGGTGAATACCACCCAGCGGGAGTCCTTCGACCAGTTGTGGAAGGAGTCGGCGCGGGGGCTGTTCAGCTCGTCCAGGGGGCGCGCCTCCATGGTCTGCAGGTCCATCAGCCACTGGTCGCTCTCTTCGTGCCAGATGCTGAAGTAGCCATAGTCCATGAGGGTGAACAGCAGGAAGCGGCCGTCGTAGCTGGGGCGTGGCCAGGTGAGGCTCTTCCCCTGGGCGGCGGCGTTGAAGAGCGTGTCCACATGGTCGCCGAAGCG
>JAEEGK010028457.1_pt1 | contig 11211 bp, 3 predicted proteins | sample 8958771 | NCBI WGS metagenome assembly JAEEGK01 (sample SAMN16246547, study PRJNA631951) | gut metagenome | biome: gut microbiome; feature: rumen; material: SC-attached | host: Bos | place: Iran: Karaj | collected 2018-10 | reverse complement strand
AAAAAAAACAATTAAAATTATTAAATAAAAATTAATTAAAATTAAAATTCCTTTTAAAAAATTGAATTTAAATAAATATTTTTTTAATATTTGAATGAATAATAAAATTTGAATCATTAAAAATATTTCAAATTGTAAAAAAATATTTTTATTTGAAATTATAATATAAATATTTGATAGTTGAAATAAAAATAATAAAAAAACAAAATTTTCTTTATTAAAAATTTTATAAATTTTTGAATATTTTATTAAATCTTTAAACATAAATATAAAAAAAATAACAATAAAAACTAATGAAATTTTATTTAAATTATTTTCAATATTTGAAAGATAAAAATTAAATAAATCAAAAACAAATAAAATATTTTTATCATCAATTAAATACATAAATTAATTTATATTTAAATAAATAAATTAATTAAAAACATAATTTATGTAAATTATAATTTAAATAAAATTATTTTAATATTTATAAAAAATAAATATAAAAAATCAAATTTACATTCATTTTTTAAAATAAAAAAATTAAATTTTTTGCTTAGTTAAAATTTTATAAATTTCTTCATCAGTGAATCCCAAAACATTAAATAAATTAGAAAATAAAATTTTAATTTTTCCATTATTAAAATTTCCAAATTGAATTAATAAACTTTCAACAATTTCTTGCAATTTAAATAAAACACTTGAATATTTATTTACATGTGTTTTATAATTATAAGTAAAAATTCCATTTAATTCTAAATCTTTAATTATTTCATCAAAATCAAAATTATCTGTAAATTGACTATCATTAATATCTTCTTCAATAAAAGATAAATTACCGAAAAAAAAATTATTATTGTAATTATTATTAATAATTTTAATGTTGTTGTTATTAGTAAAATTATTATTGTTATTAAATTTATTATAAATTGTGTTTGTTGTTTCATTTTTAACTGTTGTTAATGTGTCAATTTTAGTTTGTAATTTTTTATTTTCATTTCGTAATTTTTCTAAATTATCATATAAAATATTTGTATTATTATCGCCATATTTTTTTTGGTTAAATAATTTAGCGAAATTAAGATTTAATTTATTATATTCATCTTCTTTTTTTAATAATTTATTATTTAAATTATCAATTTCTTTTTGATAATTAAATGAATTATCTTTTGGAATTTTGAAATTATTAAAATCATTTTCATTTTCTTTAAATTTCCATTTAAAATCATTAATATTAATTGAACCTTTGTGTTTATATTTAAATAAATAAAATGTAAATTTATTTAAATAATTTACAACTTTTACTATTTCATAATATTTTGGTGTTAATGAATCACTTAAATTTTGTGCTTCATTTAAATCTTCGTTATTATTATTATTATTATTATTTTGTAAATCTTCTATTTCATTGTTTAAATTTTCTATTTGATTTTCATAATCTTTAATTTTTTTATTTAAATTTTTGATGATTTTTTCTTTTTCTTTTGAATAATTTTCATATTTTAAATTTAAATCTTGAATTTCTTTATTTAAATTATTATTTTCTTTATTTAAATCATTTAAATTATTTTCATTTTTATTAAGATTTTTTTTTAATTCATTTATTTCATTTTCTTTTTCATCTAAATCATCATTTAAATTATTAATTTCATTTTCATAATTTTTATTATTTTTTTCTAATTTTTTAATTTTTTTATTTAAATCATTAATAAGATTTTCTTTATTATTTGTTTCAGTTTTTAAATTAGTTTTTAATGTATTAATATCATCAATGTATTTTTTTTCTTTATTAATTAAATCATTTTTAATTTGATTTAAATCAATTTCATCTGAATTATGTTTAATGTGCATTGAATGAATTTTATTTTTTAATGTTTGATTTTCATCTTCTAATTTTTCACATTCTTTTTCTAAAATTTTAATGTCTTTTTCTTTATTTTTTACTTTTTCAATTTCTTTTAAATTTTTTTTATTTTGTTCTTCATTTATTTTATTTAATTTTTTATTTTCTTCTTTTAAATTTTTATTTTCTGATTTTAAATTTTTAATTTCTGATTTTAAATTATTTTGTATTAATTTTGAATCATTTTCTAAATTTGTAATTTTTTCATTGAATTTTTCATTATTATTTAATAAATTTTCGTTTAAAATTTTTTTTTCATTGTTTAAATTATTAATTTTTTCAGTTAAAATTTTTTTTTCATTTTCGAATTTTTCTTTTAAATTTTCGATTTTTTTATCATTTTCTTTATTTAAATTAATAATATCATTTTTTTCTTTTAAAATTTTATTATAATCATCATTTAATTTTTCATTAATTTCATTTAATTCATTAGAATTTTTTTCATTTAATTTAATAATATTTTCTTTTTCATTAATTAATTTTTTTAATTTTTCAATTTCATTATTTAAATTATTATTAATTTTATTAATTTCATCGATTTTATTATTTTTATTTTCAATTTCTTTATTAAAATTAATAATTTTTTCATTGTTATTTTTATATTTTCTAATTAAATTTTCTTTTTCTTTATTTAATTCAATAATTTCGTTATTTAATTTATTTTTATTTTCATTTAAATTATTAATTTCTTTTTGTAAATTATTATTTTCATTTGTTTTTTTATTTAATTTTTCATTAATTAAATTGAATGATTTCAATGTTTTATTTAATTTATTTATTTCATCTATTTTTTCATCATTTATTTTAAGTAAATTATTAAATTTTTCAATGTAATTATTTTTTTCTTCTAAAATTTTTTCTTTTTCATTTATTAATTTATTTTTTTCACGTTCGAAATTTTTTTCATTTTTATTTAATTTTTCTTCAAATTCTTTAAATTTATTATTTAATTTTAAATTTTCAATTTCGAAATTTTTATTTGATTTTGATAATGAATAATTTTCATTTAAAATTTTTGAATTTTCTTTTTTTATTAAATTTAAATTTTCTTTTAATGAATTAATTTCATTATTTTTATCATTTGAATTATTAAAATTTTTAATTAAATCATTTTTTTCATTAATAATATTATTTAATTCTTTTATTTTATTTTCATTTTTTTTATTAATTTCATTTAAATTATTTTGTAAATCATTTAAATCTTTTTCTTTTCCTTTTGTTTCTAAAATAAATTCATTAATTTCTTCATTTTTTTCTTCAATTTCTTTTGTTAAATTTTCAATTTTTTCTTCTTTTTCATTTAAATTTTTATTTAATTTTTTTTGATTATTTTCTAATTCTTCAATTTTTTTTAATAAATTTTTATTATTTTGATTAAAATCTGAAATTTTTTCATTTAATTTTTTATTTTCTTTTTTTAAATTTTTATTTTCTTCATTTAAATTTTTTTCTTTTTTTGATGAATTTTCTGATAATTCATTTAAATCATTGAAATATTTTCTATTTTCATTTAAAATTTTTGTATATTTTTCTTTAATATTTGAAATTTCATTTGAAAGTTTTTTATTTTCATTTGTAATTTTATTAATTATTCTTTCTTTTTCTTTATTTTCATTTTTTGAATTTGATTTATTTAAAACATCAAATTTATTTTTTAATTCTTTAAAATCATTTTGTAATTTTGAATTTTTTTCTTTTTCTTTTGAATAATTTTTATTAATTAAATCATTTTTTGATTTAAAATCTTTGTTTTCAGAAATTAATAAATTTTTTTCTTTTTCTAAATCAGAAATTTTATTATTTAATAAATTTAAAGAATCAGAATTTTTTTTATTTTCATTTAAAAAATTTTTTTCTTTTAATATTTTTTCTTTTAATAATGAATCATTATTATTTTTTATTTCTTTAATTTCATTTGATAAATTATTATTAATTTCTTTTAATTTATTAATATTTTCTAAATATTGATTATTTTCTTTTATTAAAAATGAATTTTTTTCTTTTAATTCAGTAAAATTTTTATTTAAATCATTGAAATTTTTTTCTTTGTTACTTAAATCATTTTTTATTTTATTTAAATTATTTTCTTTTTCATTTAAATTTTCTTTTAATTCATTAAATAAATTTTCTTTTTGATTTAAATTTTCTTTTAATTTATTAATAATTTCATTTAAATTTTTATTTTCATTTTCTAAAATTACATTATTATTTTTATATTCAAAAATTAAATTATTAATTTCATTATTATTATTTTTATTATTTTCTATTAAATTTTTCTTTTCATTTAATAAATTTTGATTATGATTAATTAATTCTAAATTTTTTTTATTAACATTTTCATTTAAAATTTTTAAATTTTCATAATTATTTTTTAACATTTCATATGAATTTTTTAAATTTTCATTTATTTTATTTAAATTTTCATTTGAATTTAATAAATAATTATAATTATTCTTTAAATTTATATTTTCGTTATTTAAATTATTAAAATTATCATTTAAAATTTTATTATCATTTGAATATTTATTTAATAATTCTTGTTGAGTTTCATTTTCTTTTTTTAAATTTTCTTTTAATTTTTCATGTTGAGAAATTAATAAATTTTTTTCTTCTAATTCTTGATTTAAATTTTCTATTTGATTTAATATTATTTTTTTATTATTATTTATATTTAAATTTTCTTGTTTTAAATTTAAATTTTCTTGCTTTAAATTTAAATTTTCTATTTTTAAATTTTTAATTTCATTATTATTATTATTATTTTCTACAATTGAATTATTATTATTAATAATAATATTAATATTATTTAAATTAAATTTTTCTTTTAAAATATTAAATTCATTATAAAAATTTTTTTTATCAAAATTTTCATTTAATTTTTTACAAAAAACTTCAATTTGATTTTTAATTAAATTAAATTTATTATCATTATTATTATTATTATTATTATAAGTATTATTTTGATAAATTTTAATAGAATTATTTTTTTTTAAAATCTTTTTTTTTATATTAATTCCACTATTATTTAATCTTGGACTTTCTGTGCTTCTATTGCTATTTGAAGTTTTTTTAATTATAATATTATTATTATTATTTTTATTATTTTTAAGTTTTTCTATTTTATTTTTTAATAAAAGATTTTCTTGTTTTAATTTATCATTTTTTTCTTTTTCAATATTTAATAAAGAATTATTTCTTTTTATATTATTATTATTATTATTATTATTTTCATTATTATTATTATTATTAATTTTATTTTCATTAATATTAATATTATTATTATTATTTTCATTATTTTTAATATTAATTTCATTAATATTAATTAAATTATTTTCATCATTATTATTATTTACATTTTTTTCTTCTTTTTTTTCTTCATTCATTCCACATACATCTTTAATATAATTATATTTTTTATTCAAAACTAAAGCATTAATATCTAAATATAAACTTTCAAACAAAATTTGTTTATCTAATAAATTAAATTTATAAATATTAAAAATATCATGTGAAAAAAAACTATATTTTACAATATTTAAATAATAATTCAAAAACATTTCATTAAAAACTTGCTCAGGATTATTTAAATCAATTTTATCTTTTGAATAAGTATTATTTATAATTATTGTATTTCTTTTATTTTCAATTTTATTTGGTTCAATTAATTTATAATTTAAATTATCAAAAAAATATTTAAATTTTATTTTTGATGGTTCAATATTAAAACCTAAAATATTATTTGAAATAAATAATAAATAAAATGAATTTGATAAATAACAAAAATGAGTCTGATAAAATTTATTTTGATTGTTTTTATCTGAAAAAATATCGTAATATTTTTTAAAATATTTTTGATAAATCATAAAAAATTTTGGAATTTCTTCATTATTTTTATTATCATCTGTAATAACAAAATAAATATTTTGAATGTTAATGTTTATTATAAATTTTTTTATTTTAAATCCTAATAAATTTATATTTTCATCTTTTTCATTTTTATTTTCATTATTTTTATTTTCAATATTTTTATTATTATTTTCATTATTATTATTTTCAATATTTTTATTTTCAATATTTTTATTATTATTTTTTTTTATTTTAAACATATCAATTAAAGAAAATATTTTTTTAATTTGTCTTTTATAAATAATACTTTCAATAGAAATAATATTTTCTTTTTTATTTTCTATAATTAGATTATTATCATTAATATTATGATTAAAATCTAAAGAAATTTCTTGATTCATAAATAAAATAGTAGAACAATCAGTAAAAAAATTAACATTATTTTCCGAATTTTCATTGAAAAAAATTTTATCATAATCTTCATTATAATTTTCTTTTATCATAAATTTATTTAAATATAAACATTTATTATGTAAAAAAATATAAGAAAGTAATTTATTTTTTTCAATTTCAGTTGGATTTTTAGAATCTTTATACATTAAATTATTTAACATTATTGTAAACAAAATTTTATTATTTTCATCTAAAATTCTTAATTTAACATTATTAATTTCAATTATTATATGTTTTATTGCGGTATTAATAATTTTACCTAAAAATCCTAAATCGAAATTTTCTTTTTTTTCTTTTTTATTTTCTTCGTTTAAATTATTATTATTATTACTATCATTATTATTATTATTATTTTCATTAATATTTTTTTTAATATCAATTGTAATATTTTCAAATTTTAATATTGTATCATCTTTCATATAACTTTTTTTAAATAATAAAAATAATCTTCCGATTTTTAATGAATTTAATATGAAATTAAATTTATTTAATATTTTATTATTAAAATATTGTTCATCAATTTCTGAATTTAAAATTTCAATTTGTTCTTTTTGTTTCATTGTGTTTATTAAATTATCTAAATCATAATTTTCCGGTTTTAAATGTAAAATTTGTGTTAGATTTGTTAATAAATCTTTCACTGGGTATAATTTATCCATAAAATTTCCAAACATTTTTTATAATTATTATTAAATATTGAAAAAATTTATTATTTTTTTTTATTAAAAAATAAAGAAAATTATAAAATAAATTTAATAATAATAATTAATAGAAATTTATTATGGGCAATTGCAATTTTAATTATTCAGAAAAAGAATTGAATTCAAAAGAATTTTTTGAAAATAAAAATAAAAATAAATTAAAAAATAAAAAACATAATATTCAAAAAGAATCTAATTTATTTAATAATGAAAATAAATATTTTAAAAATGATATAAATAATCAAAAAAAACATGTAAATTTTTATAATAATATTACAATTAATAATAATATTATTCAAACTGAATTTACAAAACCAACTTTAAAATATTTTGATGATGATTTTATTCAAAATATTCAACCTGACAATAAAATTGAATATGATTCATTATTAAATTTATCAAAATCAAATAGTTTTGATGAAGAATTTTCAAATTCAAAAAAAAACAGTTCAAATTCAATAAAAAATAAAAAAAAAATAAAAGAAATTAAAAATAGAAATTCATTTAGAAAAAAAAAATTCAAAACTATTGTTGAAAATAATAATAAAATGAAAAAATTATTTCATCAACCTGAAAGTTTAAACACATCAAAAAATATAAATAACGAAAATAATGATAAAGAAAATGATAATAATAATAATAAATCAAAATTTCATAGAAATAACAAAAAATATAAAACATTAGTAGATAAATGTAAATTAAATTCATTATTTAAAGAAGAATTAAAAATAAAAATTTCAAATCAAACATTAATCGATGAACAAACAGGTGATCCAAAATTAAAATATAAAATAATAAAAACATTAGGCGATGGTTCATTTGGAGTTGTTTTTTGTGCAATAAACATTCAAACAGGAATGAAAATAGCAATGAAACAAATAGAAAAATTAAAAGAAAATGTCATTGATGATTTAGAAATAAAAAACGAAATAAATATATTAAAAAAATTAGACCATCCAAACATAGTAAAAATATATGAATTTTACAACACAAAAAAAAATTATTTCTTAATAACAGAATATTATAAATACGGAGAATTATATAATTATTTAAAATTTTCATATAATGAAACTCAAATCGCCGTTTTATTTTATCAAGTTTTTTCAGGACTTTGTTATTTACATGAAAATAATATTTTACATCGAGATTTAAAATTAGAAAACATAATGATAAGTGACATAGAAAAAGACATAAACACAGGAATAGATTATTTTTGGATAAAAATAATAGATTTTGGCACAGCGAAAATATTCAAAAAATCAAAAAATGAAAAAGCTGTTGTTGGATCTTCTTATTACATCGCACCTGAAGTTCTAAAACAAAAATACAATGAAAAATGTGACACATGGAGCATAGGTGTAATAATGTATATGATTATTGTAGGAAAAGCTCCTTTTGATGGAGAAAATGATGAAGAAATTCTTGAAAATATAAAAACTGGAGTTTATGATTATAAAAATAAAAAACTTTTGAGTACTTCGAAAGAATGTCAAGATTTAATTAGTAAATTATTAGAAGTTGATACGAAAAAAAGATTAAGTGCAAAAGAAGCTTTGAATCATATTTTTTTTAAAAATTTTCATGGTCGAAAATTATTTTCTAATTTCAAAATGAAAGAAATTGATGTTTATTTAAATAATTTGTTGAATTATAAATTTCAAAGTAAATTTCAACAATTAGTTTTGGCTTTTATAGTTCATAATATTCCATTTACAAATGAAACGAAAAATATATTAAAATTATTTTTGTTGTTTAATAAAAGTGGAAATTGTAAATTAACAAAAATTGAATTAATTGAAGGATTATGTAATTATAAAGAAAAGGAAGAAATTGAAAATGTGATAGATGATATATTTTTATTATTAGATGGTGATAATAATGGTTTTATAGAATTTGAAGAGTTTTTAAGAGCTTGTATTGATAAAAAAAAAATATTAAATAATGAAACGTTAGAATATGCTTTTAGATTTTTAGATAAAGATAATTCACATATTTTAACTGTAAATAAAATTATTAAAGCTTTTGTAAATAAAAAAAATAAAACTTTGGAGGAAATATTTAAAAACACAATTAAAGAAGTTGATAAAGATAATGATGGTAAAATTAATTTTAGTGAATTTAAACAATTAATGTTGAATGTTCAATAATTTTAAATATTTTTAGAAAAAAATTATAAATAAAATTATTGTGTAAATTATAAATAAAAATTAATTAGTTTTTTGTTAATATTAAATTATTTTTATTATAATTTAATTTTTTATTAAGTTATAAAATAAAAATGAATAATAATAATATTTTAAAAACTCAAGATTTAAATGTAAATGATTCATTAAATGAATTAAAACTTTTAATGAAAGAAGCAAAAAAAATACATGAAAATGAAAAAAAAACTTTTACTCTTCAAAAAAAATTAAAAAAAACAAATAAAAATTATTTCCAAAATTTAACTAAAACATTCAATCCTGAATCATTTAATATTTTAAAAGCAGTTTCAGAAATAAAAAAACGAGCAAGAGAAATAAAAAAAGAAGATTCATTTAAACAAGCTTTGTCTCAAAGTCACATTGCGTTTAATAAAGAAAATGTTGATTTAGTTTTTGATTCAACGAAATTATTAAATGAAATGAAATTACGAAAAAAAAATAAATTATACGAAGATAAAAGTCCAATTTCAAAATTCGTAAATGAAAATAAATTAATTTCAGTTGACAATGTTTTAATAAAATTATTAAATAAAGAAAGTGAAAAATTAATAACAAAAGAAATTAAAAATAATGAATTTATTCAATATAAAAATTCTCATTTTAACATAGATGAAAAAAATTTTAATGAATATTCTCGAATTCAAAAAATTGCTTTTCGAAACATTGAAAATTTATTAGAAGATGTTCAAAAAAAAAATCGAATTTTAATGATTGAAAAATTTGAATTTAATGGAACAAATAAAATGTATGAAGATGAAATAGAAAAAATTCTTTTTCAATTAGAAAATTATCGAATATGTGCAAAATTTGTTTGTAAAGTTTTATTACCAAATGATTCTCAAGAAATAAATGAAAAATTTAATTTACAAATTTTAAATGATGACATTCGTAGTAAAAAAGATTTAAATTTCCCAGAATTAATAAAAAATACAATTAGACATTACAATTTTGTTAATTTTGATAATTTAGAATTTAATGTGAAAATGAAAGAATTATTAAAAGAACCAAATAATTTAATTATTAAATTTCGGGAAATTGAAGATCGAATATTAAAATTATTAGAAGAAAGTAGAAAATTATCTGATAGTATTATTATTCAAAACATTGAAAATGAAAAAATTTTAAATGAATTAAAAAATAGAGAATTAATACATAAAGAAGAATATGAATTTATTAAAGAAAAATATGAAAAAGAAATTGAAGATTTAAAAAAATTAGATCCAAAAAATATTGAATGTTATTTAGATTTAATTACTGTTATTAATGGAATTAAAGATATTAATAAAACTTTAGTTGAAGTTGAAAATGGAAAAGTTAAAAAAAATATTAATATTTTTGAAGCTATGAAAGATTGTAATTTAATTATTAAAAAAATAGAAAATAAAGTTAATAGTTTATTATATGAATTAGATAAATTTGAAAAAGAAGATCCAAATACTTTTAATGAAATTACTGTTGCTAGAAAAAGTAAAAATAAAGAAAATAAATATTATGAAGTTAAATTAAAATTAGAACAAGAACTTGAAGAAAAAAGAAAAAAAGCAAATAAAAGATTAGAAAAAATTATTATTATTTCAAGAAAATCAGAAATTCCTTATTATAAAAAAAAGAAAATTAAAAAACAAATTAAAGAAAATAATAAAAATTTGGAAGATGAAAATAATAATTTATTAAATTATTAATAATTTTTTATTTATTTTATTTTTATATTATATATATAAATAAATAAAAAATTTTTTATAGAGTTTTATTATAAAATTATTAATATCCATTTTTATATGATTACATATTATTTATTCAATGTATATATTTCATAATAATATTATGATAAATAATATAATATTTTAAATATAGAGTTAATTAGTTATTATATATATGATAATAGTTATTATAAAATTATAATATTACGTATGAAGGTAATTATACTACTATCGGAAATTACAAAAAAAATTTTTAAAGATTTATCATATTTTATAACTTTTATAATGTTTTAACTTATATATCATATGTAAATTTTATAGATTTTAAAAATTTTTTAAAATATAATTTCCTCATATATATTATATTACGGGATGGCTATAAAAATAATTATATGGTAATTATAATACTATCGGAAATTATA
>JAEEGK010028455.1_pt1 | contig 11211 bp, 6 predicted proteins | sample 8958771 | NCBI WGS metagenome assembly JAEEGK01 (sample SAMN16246547, study PRJNA631951) | gut metagenome | biome: gut microbiome; feature: rumen; material: SC-attached | host: Bos | place: Iran: Karaj | collected 2018-10 | reverse complement strand
TTTAGCAATATCAAATAATATCGCAACAAAAAATTTTATCTTCACTAATTCTTGAGACAATTTAAGTTTATTGTCAAAAACTATTGATATATGCGCGCAAATAAAAATGGGGAACCGAGAGAGCGGTTTGCATGAATCTGGCTATTTTATAGTTTCCACTATTCTGATGTAGCGGCGTAAAGCATATTCACCATCATGGCTTTCGCCCGCTAGCATTCTAGAATTATCGCCTAAAGCGGTTATTCTTACTGCGCCTGCTTTGGCTAATAAGGAAACGATATCTTCTTTACCTTTTAGATTTTTATTAATAGAAATGGTTTGTAAGAGATTTTTATTTGGTTTTAAGACATTTACTATATTTTCTTTCTTAAGCGCTTTAATCCAAATGTTTTGGAAAAGATATGATAATTCTAGTTTGTTATCCTCTTTAACAACGATAGAAACACCGCTGTCCTTATAGATATTATTTAAGTTACCTTCTAGTTCATCGTTATATAACATAAGTGAATTCTTAGCCTTCATAGTTAAAGGTAAAGTATTCATTGATTTACTAACCTTAGCGAATATTGGTAGTACTCTCTTAGCAAGTTTATGTAATTCCTCCATATCATCAGTGTTCATATAGATGCCTTGTGATGAAGAACAGAACAATTGATTGGATAAGCAAATTGATGTACATAGGGCTTCAATTTCTTCATCAGCGATATTGTTATCAACATAACTAAAGGAAATCTTATGACCCCAAGAAATAATTGAAGAATGGATGTCAACGAAGGATCTAGCCGCTCTTTGAGCTTCATCTCCACCCCAAACAATCGTCGCGTCCGCCATATTGGATAATTGTTTAATTGTTTCTACTTCTGTACTAGGAACATCGAAGACGTAAACATAGTCTTTTAATACTGGGGCTTCTTTAATTAGTTCTTTAAGCAAAAGAATAGATAAGCCATTATCACCTGTAGGAAGCTTTAAGATGTTGATATTACCCACGAGAAGACCTTCCACCACACTATAGGCTGGTAAAAGATCAACGTTACCCGCGGCAATATGGAATAAGATACCTAAAGGTTCATAATAACGGTTATTATTTTCATCTAATGAAAGTACACCATTTTTTAAGTCACCTAGTTCAATATCAATCTTCTTTAGTAATCCTTCTTTAGAAAAGACTTTCGCGTATCTTTCTAAAGACGAATATGGCATATTAAGGGCTTTTAGTAATGGTAAAGCAATATCATCAAACTCATGATTAATCACTCTTTGATAGAGTTTATCGCAAGCGTCAATCACGGTTAGATAGGAAAGTGTTTCTTTATTTTGCAAAGTTAAATACATATCTTCTTTTAAAAAAGAAATTAATTCAGCTTGTTTCTCATTAGGATATATTTCACCTTTATATAAAATCATGATTTATCTCCTTTTAAGAGTTCTTCTGCCCCGGCGGCGCAGGTCTTGATATCTTCAATACCACTTCTACCTAATATTTCTAAATACATGGATTTTTCTCCACATGGACAGCTTTCTTCATGTAAGATACCTAAATCATCAGTCATGATAGATAGAATAGGTGTACCTATACTCATTGGAGTTAATAGATTAATTAAGCCCACTTGTCCTGGTTTAACTGGTTTTAATGTTTCCACATCGCGAATAATAATTCTCGCATAGTTAGGAATATGGAAATGATGGTTACGGCAGTCCGTATAAAGAATAGGATGCTCAACCGCTCCAAAGAATTCAAAGATATGTTTATCATCAATACCTAAGACTTCGTATGCTAAATCATAGAAGACTTGTTTATCGACTTTTTCTTTATAGAAGGATTTCCACCCACCTCCTAAGGAGATAATTGATCCTTTAGGTAGTTTTAACTTTATTCCTTTAGCTTTCATTTGTTCTAAAAGGAAATATGTATAAGCAGGGAAACCTAATGTTCTAATTGGTGTTTTTCCTTTGGAATATTTAATGAACTTTGCTTCTAAATTATCTAAATCAACTTTATAACCATCTTTAGTCCATCTAATCGCGTAATCCTTACTCAAAGCAGGAGATACGAAGGTAAAGCCATGCGCGGTCTTGGCAATGGCTTTATCGTTACCTTTATGTGGTTCGTAACCAAAGACGATATATCGATGTGGTCTTATAGACCATAAACGATGATAAGAAAATACTCTTCTCACCATGCCCCAGCCTCTTAATAAATCAGTAAATGTTAGTCCAATAAGAGAAACATTCTTACCAGATGTACCACTGGAGGTGGCTTTAACCCAGTAACGGTTATTCTTTAACGATAAAAGATTATGGTGCTTGAAATATAAAGTTGGTATAGGAGGAATCTTTTCTAAATCATCATATGAATGAATATCATCTGGAGAAAAATTCATCCTATCAAGAAGAGCTTTATAATCCTTATTATGTTTATAGTGAAATAAGCAATTTTCTTTCATCGCAAGATAAAACAAATTGTCATCTAGACTATATATTTTCTTTTTCCTAGTTCTAAACAAGGAAGACATTTTACTCATAAGAAAAGAATACTCTAAATATAATAAAAAGTCATCATAAGATGACTATTCTATTCTCATTGGTGGAGCCGAGGAGAATTGAACTCCTGTCCCAAGAAGGCTCTTCAATAACGTCTACAGTTTAGACGATATTAAGATTTAACACGCTTTCGTATATCGACTCACTAGGACGTGCGAGATAAACGGAATTTCGGCGCTAGTAACTTATCGACTCTAAACACCTATCCTTTTGGTATGACACCCTACCCAAGCGTGAAAGGATAAAACCTTGGGGGATGCTCTGCCCGGCGCCATGCGTCGGACCCTATGTCGGGAGCTAAATTAAGCTAAGCAGAGTTGTTGAGCTCTTGGAGCTCTCATATAACTGTTGTCAGTTATTTTTGTTTTGATGATAACGTCATCACTCGACTGCAGTTAGAGCCTAACCATTCCTGGTCGAAACCAATACGACCCCATGTGCAATATATCATATAGAAAGAATTACAAAAATGCAAACAAAAAGGGGCATTTTTAGTGCCCTTAAGTTAGTGCTTTCGCTATTAATAATTTGCAACAGTGTCTGGATAAGTCTGAAACACAACATCACCTATCGAAACGCGTCCTTTATTTTTTGTTCCAACAGCTTCAGCGGTTGAATAAATACCGAAACTTCTAACACTGATTGGTAAATCGAATTCTAAGTGGTTTTGGTTGTTTCTATCTGTTGAAATAGTTATATCGTTAAATAAATCACAGAGAGTTCTAGTTCTTCCATAATTATCAATATATTTGATAAAGATGGTTGAGTTAGACGCATTAATCATTTCTTCATCGCTCCAAAGAGAAATATCAAGTGCGACATGTTCGATATAAGAATGATCAAAATAGAATTCTAAATACGCTGAGCCTTCATTCTTTTTTCTTGCTGAAAGGTTGATCTTTTCGCCTTGAATTAAGCCACATCTTAATCTTTCGGTAGTAAAACTAACATTATTGATTACATGATTTTTAATTCTAATATTGCTATAATACGCTTGCTCAAACCCATAAGAATGTGAGCCTAACGAGACTTCAGTAAGATCTACTGCGTTTGCTTTTAAAAGGTATTTAATGCATGTTGTCTTTAGCGAGTAATCCACAAAGGATTGTAATTCAAATCTTAAATATCTAGAACTAGTAGCGCTTTGCCTTATTATCCAATCCCAATCATTAAAACCGATTGTAATTTTATTGCAAGTCATTTGCCAGTATATAATTGGATAAGGGCTTTCTCCATCAAAAACGTCCAATCTAAACCACTGGTTCTCATCTGTATAGTCTTTTCTCCAATAAAGAATTGGTCCTTCTTCAAATGAGTTTGTGCCTCTTTCTACAACCATATCATAAGCAACATTGCATCCACACCAGCCGATATTGTTAACGACATAGTTATTAGAATGTACTTCGTTATTGTCACTATAATCAAGGTAAAATACTCCGTAAATGTCGGTGTATCTATAATAACCGCCGATTAATAGCTGATGGTTATCCAGTTCATCATACAACCCAAAATTTGTCCAAATCCCATTCTCATCATATTCATAAGCAACAACAGAGTGGCGACGTTCATAAATGGTATCAGGATTCTTCATAACATGTACAATGGCAGGATGACTGCTATCAATGATTTCTTTTATTTTTTGTTCAAAAAACGCATTCGTTCCATTTTGATAATCCACAACTGTGACATTGATGTTGCTGTTGAATTCTTGGTAGAACTGATCTAGAACAGATTGATAGTCCCAGCCACCAATGCTATATGCAAAAGAATCTGTTTCATAATATTCATTATAAATTACCGTTAATTTACATTGGAGATCATCATCCGCGTTTGTATAGCAATAATTTTCATATGTGCCATACGTGTAGTAGTCATATTCATCTCTTTTTACGCCAGGGGAGACTGCTTTAGCCTCTTCGAACGTGTCTTTGCTTGGCCCACTCCTATCATACTGTTCTGGAATAATATCGTCATTGAAGAACGTGTCATAATACGACATCGCTTGAATTAGTGATACATAGCCGCATGAACCAATAGAATTGTATGCTGAATAATCTAATAGATTAGCGAAATATGATTCTCTAGTATAATCACTTCCAAAATCAGCATCTTCTAAAACAGTTTCAATATGATCAATTGCTTGAGGACATTCTTTTTCTTCATGCTTAACGCCCTTCTGATTGATAGTTTGTTCCGCTTCGCTATGATTTCCTAAAATATTTCCATTATTAGATAGCGAAATTGAAATGGCTGTCATAAACATTAAGGCAATAATACTTTTGTACATTTTTTGTCTCCTTTTGTGCATAGCAAAAAATCATTCATAGTTTGTCTTTTTTTGCAATACTATCTTAATTAGATATTACAAGATGTTTCGATGTAGTGAAACCTTTTTTTGTATTTGATAATGACAATTATTGTTCTATGTCACAGTTTGAAGACAACAAAAATGGGTTCTATTGATTAAAAGGTGGGTGAAAAAATCTTTCCCCACTTTTTTGTTTACAGCTAACCCAGGTTTTAGATAATAAATAGTCCTCGTTATGATTGATGTGTCAGAAACCGACATAAGAGGTATTCAAACGGCCCTGCTGAAGGGTTAAATAATGCGACTTAAACTTATCAAGGACGCAAACGGATATCGAAATTTCGAAAGATTTAGGTAGAGAGTTCTATTACTTTTAGGCAAAAGAAAAGACCCCCTCACATAACGCGTGAGAGGGTCTCCACTTTTAATGTTGTAGCCTAAGTGGGTTTAGTTGGGTGTCACCACTTAAATCCACTTTTTATGTTATAGGTTCAAAATACCCCTCATCCTTATTCGGGACTTGGGGTATATTTTGGTTTTGTGAAATAACTATTCTTCAGCTGGAGCTTCTTGGACATTCACTTTGACACTAGATTCAAATGTTTGTCCATCAGCATTTTTCCAAGAAATGGAAATGCTTTGTTCGCCAGTTTCTGTGAAGTTAACAGAGATATCAGAAATGCCTCTGTTCTTATCGCCATCAACATAGTTGATTGTGACTGAACCATTTGTTGCACTCCAAGTAACATCTGTTTGAATAAAGATCGAAGAATAATCTAAGCTGGATAAGACACGGGATGGAACCCAGGAACTGATATCGGCATCTTGACCTTTATAGCATTCAAGCTCTTCACCTTGGTTATCAATGAAGACTGCAACTTCTGGATAGTATTCGTAACCGTTCATAATGATACTACGACCATTACTACCTTGGCCCCAAACTTTACCCATATCCAAGAACATATAAGCTTCTTTGGAATAGAAACCATCTTTATCATTAGCAATGATGGATTCAAAGTTAGTGGTGTTTGTAACCATGTTCAAGCAGTCTTTTTGACCTTCAGCTGCTTCTAAAGAAGAGTTATACCAATAGCCTCTGACATTGTCCCTGCCAGATGTGCCACCAAAGATGCCGTCATCCCAAAGATAGAGATAACAATATGTTGGTGAATAGTCACCTTGATAACCTTCAGAATAAGCGCCTTCAAAGTAATAGACTAAGTTGTGTCCGTCTCTATTTTTATTGAGAGGAACGGATTTCATTTCAGAATCATTCCAATCATATGTCGTTTGTTGCTTCATAACAACTTCAGATGGATTATAGGTATAATTTGCATCTTTGGCTGCTTGCTTGATTTCTTCGGTAATTGGATTCCATTCATCACCAGTAGCAATGTTCATCTTTTTCTTTAAATCTAAAGAGACGAGAGAACTTACTAAGATAGCTGCTAAAACGACAGCGCCAGAAACAGCGACTTTGACGATGCCAAGAACATTGCCTTTAGCAATCTTCATATCTTCGTTAACATCTTCTTCTTTCTTGTAGAAGCCCACTAATGGAGCAGCAATGGCTGCGGCCACAATGATAACTAACATAACCAAGTAGAAGACGTTTGTGCCGAGATTACCACCTTGATAGTGAACGTTGTTGATTTCGTCAGCGATTAGAGGTGGGATTAAGAGAATTTCTTTGAATAACGCTAAAGCGTACATCACCATCGCACCAATATGGATAAATCTATATTGTGGAACGACGAGCACAGCGGCTTCAACGACGACACCAGCGATTAAGAAGATGCCGATTGTTTGTGGAACTAAAGATGCAGCGTTAGTAGCCATAGCATCCTTATATGTTGGGAAGAAAACGATTGCGGTAATTAACGCTAACACGGCAGCGCCGGCAGCGATGAAGTAACCAATACCTAATTTTTTAAAGAAGTTTTGCATACTAGTTTCCTCCTTTCTTATTGTGCATCAGCAGCAGGTGCAGCTGGTTTCTTCTTGGAGATGATTTCTGTGAAGATATACATACCGAAGAGAGCAACTGTTACTGTGCCAGCACTGATTGTGACGACGTCAACGGTAACTTTCCACCATGGAGCTTTACCAACGTCATCAGCGGCAACACCACCCATCCAAGATCTACTGATAGCGTACATAACGTACTTGTTTGCGCGTTGTAAATCTTTTAATAAGTCACCATCATCGTTGGATTCGATCCATTCTTTTAAAGAAGCACCACGTTTACCATCTAAACAGAATAAGTCTGTGCCACAGTGTAACATGGCAGGACCATTGGAGTATTGGTCTGTGTTACTACCTGGTAAGGCGTCATCGATAATGAGACCGCGATATTTCCATTCGCCTCTCATGACATTCATCATTAAAGGTTCGTGACATGCAGCGTATCTAACACCAATTCTGTTATAGGATGTCATGATACCTAAGCCTTTACCTTTAGTTAAGGCGCCTTCGAATGGACGTAAGTAGATTTCTCTAATAGCTTGTTCGTTACAGAATGTAGCGACTCTTTGTCTGCCTGTTTCTTGGTTGTTTAAGAAGCAGTGCTTAATGTTCATAATTAAGCCTTTCTTTCTTGCAGCACCAACGATATTGGCAGCAACATTGTAGTTCAAGATACCATCTTCAGACATATATTCAGAAGCACGGGAACCATATGGGGTTCTATTAATGTTAGCACCTGGAGCGTTAACACAAGCAACACCACAGAATAATGCATCTTCACCATAGAACGCACCGAATTTAGCTTGCATTTCATGGTCGAATGTACCGGTATAAACTGGGCCAGTTGGGAAACCAGTAGCCCATAATTTTTTACCATATTGATACTTACTTAATAAGCCTTCTGGACCTTCGGCAACAGAGTTACCTTTCTTTTCGACTTTCTTAACGTCTAAAATACCACGGTTATCAGAGACGGAGATGATTAAGTCATCTAATGACATTTGTCTAATGAATGCATCCCAGACTTGTTCGCCTGTCATGCCAGGGAATTTTGCCTTGGCTTCTTCGTTGGTGATTTCGCCTTCTAATGGAACTTTAGCCATATCGTTAAATGTAATTTTAACTGTATCGCCATTTGCATCCACATAAGGAGCATTGTACAAGACACCATTTTGTGTTGGATCTGTTTCATCATAGACAGTTTTGATATCACTCTTTTTGTAGTAGTTAGCCATGTTTTGTGCATCGCTTGGAGCTGGGTTACTTGTAGTAGCTGTTGGCCATGTAGCTTCCCAGTTATCTCTATCTAAATATGTGATTTTATTACTGCCTGTAGCAAAGTAGTTGTAGTCAGCATCATCGAATTGATTTGTAACAGCAACACTACTGTCATAATGAGAAACAGAATATTTAACTGCATCTTCATCAAAATGCAATTTGCTGACGGCGTTAGCTTTGCCAGAATATTCATTACCGAGGTGGTCAACAAGGCTTGTGCTTGGAGCTTTAACAGAAATAATGTTATTTAAAGCTTCATGAGCACCATTACCGACTGCAAAGTAGTAATCGCCTTCTTGTAAGAAGTATGTTTTCTTTTCAACAAAGTCGTATGTTGTTAAGAAATATCTGTCGAACGAAACAGTGACTTCTTTTTCACTATGTGCAGGAACATCAACTTTTTCATAAGCCATTAAAGCAATGGATGGTTTACCAATACCGTAAACAGCGTGAGTTTTATCGAAATCGGTATATGGTTGTTGGGCATATAATTGAACAGAAGCTTTACCGTTCATAGAACCATTATTCTTAACAGAAACTTTTGCATCAATTGTATCGTTTGCAGCATTGTACTTGAGGTCTGTAATCTTTTGTTCAAATTGTGTGTAAGATAAGCCAAAGCCGAATGGATAGCCCATTTCTGAGGCATAATCCCAAGTTGTAGCACTGTTGTAAACACCAGCAGCACTTGTAGCGTTGCCTTGTCCTAAAACTTGGTCTTCATATCTGGTTTCATAATATTTGTAACCAACATAAACACCTTCTTTATAAACAACAACATTGTTGTTACCGAAGTTTTGGTAAGCAGCTGATGAACTCGCGTTAGCCGCAAATGTATCTGGTAAGTGACCAGATGGGTTAACAACTTCCATAACTGTTGTGCCATCATTATTGGTCATTGGAACCATCTTTTGTTGAACTTCATCATATTGAACGTGTGGTTTTTCACCTGCTAAGATGTGAGCGATACCGCCTGCACCATAGTAGCCAGGAACACCAACATAGACTAAAGCATCGACACCGTATTCTTCTTTGTCGACCCAGTCCATAGACATTGGCAATGGGGAGTTAACAAGAACGATAACCTTTTTGAATGTGCCATTGTCCTTATATTCCTTAACCATTTGTAACAATTTTTTCTCTTCAGAATTGAGGTCTAATTGTTTGGCTGGTGGGTCGGTATTCTCTGTACCGATACGAACAAACGTGATAATAGCAGCATCGCCATAATCAGCGAATGTATTCTTTAAATCATCTGTGTTGACTTCACTGAAAGATTCGACAACTTTGCTAGGTGTTGTCATATCACGTTGTGACAATTTTTTGTAAGCTTTGAAGACTTCTTTATTGATTTTGAAGCCGTTGTTTTCAAAAGCTTTGTCTAATGTAACAACTAGGTTTGGGTTTGGAGCAGCACCACCTGCACCAGAACGCATGAATAAGTTCTTACTACCTTTACCAAGAAGCGTCACTCTTCTTTCATCTTTCTTTAATGGAAGAGTGTTGTTTTCATTCTTTAAAAGAACGGCACCTTGTTCGACTGCTTCTTCACAGAATTGATATGAATCAGCAATCATGTGGTACCAACCTTTATTAGAAAGAGAACCATTGGCATCTTTGTAATCAGAACCTTCAACGTCATCGCTATCGATGCTACCGATCTTTTGTGTGGATAAGCCTAAAGCGTCGTTGATTAAACCTGCGTAGTCTCCAGCTAGTTGACGACCAGCTAAAAGGACAGAGGTGACAAGAACACCAACGGCGGAGAGACCTAACCATAATTTTGGTTTTGCCATAAGCATTTCCTTTCTTGCGCATTATACTTGCGCGTATAAAAAGAGCAAAAATATTCAAACTGAATTATTTGTGCTGTTTTTCCTCTTATATTTAACCCTACTATACACGTATGCGCGTATGACTTTCGTGCGATAGCATGGTATACAGATGTGTGATAACTTTTCAAAAGCAAGAAAAAACATCGATTATGTTAATCGATGTTATCTAGATATTACCTAGCGCTTATTTAGCGTGGCTTTTTTGATATTCTTCTAAGGCTCCAATGGATTCACTTAAGGAGTAGATTGTTTCAAACTCTCTAGTGATTTGGCTAATCTCTTTTTGTTCCATACCGAGTCTTTTACGATATTCCTTAGGAGTGTAACCGAAATGTTTGATAAACATTCTGTTCATATATTTAGGATCAGAGAAGCCTGATTCATAAGAGATTTCTAACAATGTCTTTTCTTTATTAGGCATTAAACGAATACATTGCTCCATTCTTTTAATGTTCACATAGTTTTGGAAAGTAACACCAAATAGGGATGTGAATAAGTGAGAGAAGTGAGTTGGAGATAAGTTTTCTTGTTCGGCGAGATCTTGTAAACGGATTTGTGTTTCAAAGTTAGCATCGATATAAGAGATAATACGTTCCACACGTAAGTTCTTTTGCTTTAAGTTTGTCTTTTGGGCTTCAGAAATGATTTCATGTGGCACTTCTTTATAGCAAGACACTAAGACTTTAGCGATATTAGAAAGAACATTTAGTTGATATAAAGGTTCTTCCATGAAGTAAATCTTTGCGGATTGAACGAGCAAGTTAATCATTGAATTAGCTTCTTCATCGCTTAAATAATCTCTTAGATTACAGGAATTAAAAATTGTGGTTCTAATCTGTGGGAAATATTCTCTTAAACAGTGATTAGAGATTTGCACGAATAAGAATAATGGGACATCATTTGTATCTTCAACATCAAGGGTGTATAAAGGATCTCTCATATAAGAGTGGACTTCACCAGAGTTGATTAAGAAGATATCGCCTTCTTTTAAAGAGTAAGATTTATTCTTAATCTTAGCGATACCACTACCTTTGAGAACGATGAAGATCTCAAATTCGTTATGGATATGTTCTTTTCTAAATTGAATGCGGTTGACTAAAAATTTAACATGCTTAAGTTTTTCGTAGCGAATTAGTTCGACATCTAATTGTTTCATGGTCAATTATGATCTCCTATCTAAGCTGTTTTCTAAACCGCCATTATCTTATCATTTAGCAACTTTGACTACAATACTATTATGCTATTTATTAGCCATTAACTTGCGCACTTTTAAAAATACAC
>JAEEGK010028453.1_pt1 | contig 11212 bp, 9 predicted proteins | sample 8958771 | NCBI WGS metagenome assembly JAEEGK01 (sample SAMN16246547, study PRJNA631951) | gut metagenome | biome: gut microbiome; feature: rumen; material: SC-attached | host: Bos | place: Iran: Karaj | collected 2018-10 | reverse complement strand
CTCCGCCAGATTGTGCTATGCACTGACTAATCTGAACCTTAAACAATTGAAGTTCAGGGGTTTTGTACTCTTTCTTTTTCATATGCGTTAATAGTTTTTGTGTCTAAATGTGGTTCCAAATAGTGCATAAAATACACGGATATTGCAAATATATGAAATATCCTTAAAAAACGTTTTAATTTTTCAAAAAAAAGTATTCTATAGCTCCAGATGCCCGATCTGGTCGGGCAAGACAAGTCCTTTGGCGGTTACTGTAACCGTAGCCGGGGTGGAACCTTTGCGGATGATAAAGGAGCAAAGGCCGGCGAAGGCGGGGAGTTCAGGGCTGTAGAAGGGTACGTGGCTGGTGGGATCGCCGGCGTCGGCGGCTACAAAGTCTGCGCCCTTAACCGCGATCTTGAGAAGGTTGTCGGCGGTGGGGACAATGTTGCCGGCACGGTCCTGCACTTCCGCGCGTATATATATAAGGTCCTGGCCAGCATAATCTTCTTTTAGGACAATCTTATAGGCCTTTCCTGTAGTAACGACCTTGTCACGCGCCCACTCCGCACCATTCTTATAGGTTACGACCTCAACGGTGCCGGGCTGATATACAACATCATCCCAACGGAGTCGGTAGGTTAAGGGTTCCTTAACCTTCAGGCCCTGCGAAACACCATTTACAAATAGCTCGGCAGAATCGCCGTTAGTATAGACATGAACGGGGGTTACCTGACCCTCGCGGCCGGCCCAGTTCCAATGAGGCAGGATGTGGGCCACGGGGATGTCCTGGCGCCAGCGGGACTGGTACAGCCAGAAACGGTCCTTAGGGAAGCCTGCAAGGTCGATAATTCCAAAATATGAGCTGCGGGATGGCGGTGGCGTCTGGGCCTGCTCTTTTAAAGCAGCCTCGGCTTTAGCCTTTTCTTCCGGATCATGGAAATTGGTCAGGATGGACCAGTCCACATTGTAGGGCGTAGGCTCGCCAATATAGTCGAAGCCCGTCCATACAAACTCTCCAAAAACGTAAGGAGCCTGATCTTCATAGTACCACTCGTAGTCGGGGCAGGAAGCCCAGCCGGGTGCGTAAAGGTCATAGGAGCTTACCTGAAAAGGTGCGCCCTCTGGCCAGCCGGTACCCTTTTCTTCGGTCACCGGGAACTGATACCAGCCACGGGTGCTGATGCAGGATGCGGTCTCGCTGCCATAAACGGGCTGATGCGGCCTGGCCTTGTGGAAGGCCTCGTAAGCATGAGGCTTATAGTTGAAGCCATATACGTCGATAGTGGCGGCATAAGGCGTAGTAGAGGCCCAGAGGTTGTCGTTTCCGGCCGTTGTGGGGCGGGTAGGGTCTTCACGGTGGCAGATGTCGGACAGCTTAATGGGCACCCACCAGCGGGTGGTGTCGCCCTGCTCTCCACATTCATTGCCGATGCTCCACATTATCACGGAAGGATGGTTGCGGTCCCTGTGGATCATGGCCACAAGGTCCTTTTCTGCCCACTCATTGAAGAGTTTGGCATAGCCGTTTGGCTTTTTGGGCCAGGTCCATGTATCCGTGAGTTCGTCCATCACCAGGAAGCCCATGCGGTCGCAGAGCATAAGGAAGTCCGGTGCAGGCGGATTGTGCGACGTGCGGATGGCGTTGCAGCCCATTTCCTTCAGAAGCTTAAGGCGGCGCATCCATGCGGTAGTGTTCCACGCAGCGCCAAGTGCGCCGGCGTCGTGATGCAGGCAGACTCCCTTAAGGAAGGTCTTCTGCCCGTTAAGATAGTAGCCATCCGGACGGAATTCAGAAGTGCGGATGCCGAAGGGGGTAAGGTATTCTTCTTCTGTACCCAGTTCTGTATCCACTGTGGTATAGGCATAATAAAGAACGGGGCTTTCCGGGGACCAAAGTTGGGGCTCGCCAATAGTGAATTCCTGCGTAATTACCTGACCGTCAGTTATTTCTACAAGTTGGGACTGAGCCGTAGCCAGCGGCCTCATACGCGTTCCGCCGGGCGGGACGGGCATGGGATAAATGGCGGTAATAACATTTCCGCCGGCCTTTTTGCCGGTATTATTCCTTAAGGTTATGGCGATGGAAGCTTTGGCCGCATCTTCACGGACATCGGAAACCACCACATTCGTACCCCAATGACCGATGCCCACAGGGTCCTGAACATCCAGCCAGACATTGCGGTAAATGCCGCCACCAGGATACCATCGGCTGCTATTTTCCGGATTGTCAAGATCTACCCTTATTTCATTGGTGCCCTCCTTCACAAAAGGAGTCAGGTTTACGGCAAAAGAGGCATAGCCGTAAGGCCAGCCGCCGGCAAGGGAGCCGTTGCAATACACCTGGGCATTGGAAAATGCACCATCAACCTCAAGCACAAACTGCTTCTGTGCTTCGATCTGCCCTGCCGTCACTTCAAAGGTCTTGGCATAGGAGGCCTGACCCCACCATGCCAGTTTGCCTGTTTCCCCTGGATAAACCTGCTGGAAGGGACCTTCCACACCCCAGTCGTGGGGCAGGTTCACGGTACGGGTTTGGCCGTCTTTGGTAAAAGACCAGCCATCGTTAAACAATTGTCTATGAAGTGTTTGAGCGCCTGCGGCGGCAGCTGTAGCCAAAAGGACCGCTGCTAAAAGCATCTTTTTCATCGCCGGAATTAACTATTAAGGTGAATGTGAATGAGTTCACGCTTAAGGGCGGTGCCAAAAGCGTATTCGCCGTAATCTACGTAACGGTCTACCATATAAAGGGTCTCGCGCTTGAACAAGCCGTTTTCTTCTTCGTTCAGCTCTTGCAAGCGCTCAAGGCTCTCTTTTGGAATGACCAGATGGCAGGGGATTATAACAGGAATAGGGTTCAGGCCTATGGCGTGCGCAACAGCGCGCACGCCGGGGCCTTTACCCAATGACTCTGCAAAGTCTGTGTAGCAAATTAGTTTTACGCCATTTTCGGCCGGATGAGTCAGGTCAAAGAGCGCCTTCCATACAGTCTGCTGGAAAGGGGTTCCAAAGACCATTAGATCATCCCAGACAAGGTTCTGAGACAGCTGGAACAGTTCCGTAATAGTAATCTTACCGGTCTCTACCTTGCCGAATTTGGAAGGAGAAAAGGAAGAAATTTTCGCAAGCAAGGCTGCAGCCCCTTTATAGTCAATTGATACCGAGGCGATCTTTCCGTCTACGCGGGTCAAAATCCATTCTTTTTCTCCTTTCATGATTGTCAGTCGTTATTCATTTCTATGATATCCGGCTGCCATCGCTTACTGCTTCCAAGGAGCCACTCGCTGAAGTAATCTGCCAGGCGCCAGAAGAAGTATTCGTTCATGTCCCCGAAGCCATGACGCTGACCGGGAAGTACAAGAAGGTCGAAGCGTTTGTTGGCACGTATCAGGGCATTTACGACCCTGATTGTGTTGGCCGGATTTACATTATTGTCCATATCGCCGGTTACAAGCATCAGGTGGCCTTTCAGGCGTGATACAAGCTCCTGGTTGGTCTTGACGCTATAGACGAAGGTTGTGTCGCCCTTGTCTATCTTCTCCAGGATACCGTGATGCTGCTCGCTCCACCAGCGGTTGTAAATGCTGTTGTCGTGGTTGCCGGCGCAGGATACAGCTGCCTTGAAGAAGTCCGGATAAGTAAGGATGGCTGCCGTTGACATGAAGCCGCCGCCGGAATGTCCGTGAATGCCCACGCGGGTGCCATCTATATAAGAATACTTGCCGGCAAGCTGCTGGATGGCATATTTCTGGTCTTCCAGGCCATAATCCCTCATATTGCCGTAGCCGTAGTTGTGATACCACTTTGACCTGTCCGGATGGCCGCCGCGGTTACCCACGGTGATTACAACAAAGCCAATCTGCGCAAGGCGCTCCAGGCGCAGGAAGCCGCGGCTCCAAGAGATGTTGTTAGCCTCTACCTGCGGTCCGGGATATACGTAATCAATTATAGGATAAGTCTTTGTGGAGTCAAAGTCAAAGGGTTTGTACATTGCGCCGTAAAGGTCAGTAATGCCGTCGGCGGCCTTAACCTTGAAGCGCTCAGGGAACTTGTAGCCGGCAGCCAAAAGCAGTGAGAAGTCAGCCTCTTCAAGCTCACGTACCTTGCGGCCCTGAACGGCGTCGTAAAGAGCCACGGCGGGCTTTGCATCTACGCGGGAGTAGTTGGCCACGAAGTACTTGGCATCGAAGCTGGGCTCGGCAAGAACGTCCATATCGGCCATATCAAGCTGCTTGATTGCACCACCTGTAAGAGATACCTTATAGTTGTGGGTCTGATAAGGATTCTCACCTTTATTGACGCCGCATGCGCCAAAGAGCACGTAGCCAGCGGCCTCGTTCACACCAAGGACATCGTTCACATGGTATGCACCCTCTGTCAGGTTGCGAACCAGGGTACCATCGGCATTGTACAGATAAAGGTTGGCCCAGCCGTTACGCTCGCTCCACCAGATGAACTGGCTGCCACCCTTGATAAAATAGGGCTCGCGGGTCTCTACATAGGTGTTGCTGCGCTCCTTGGCTACAACGTGGGTAGAGTCAGCTTTAATGCCTACGTAGCACAGATCCTGGCGCTTGAGGTCACGGCTCCTTCTAAGCAGATAGAAACCATTATTGTCTCCAATCCAGCGGCAGCAGTTGAAGTCTGTGTACTTGAATTCGGCCGTCTGGCGGGCGGAAGGAATATCTCCGTCCTGGTCTTTGAATGCGTTCCAGGCAACCTTGTGAGACTTTCCGGAGGGCATTTCAAAAATGTACAGGGCACCATCGGGACCGGGTTCGCCCGGCATCTGGTACTTGTAGGTCTCAAGCTCCGGACGCGGACTCTTTACAGAATTGATTACCCAGAAGTCCTTAACCTTGGACATATTCCAGCGGATAATGGCAAAGTGCTTGCTGTCCGGGGACCAGTGGGCCGGGTAAACAGACCTTCTGACGGTTGAGTCAGTTTCCTTGTCACCGCTGTAATTGTTGCCGTTCCAGCTATGATTGGACGTTCCGTCCTTTGTAAGGGCATGCTCTACGATTGTAGAATCCTTCGGGTCCTCCGCCATCTTGCGGAGTGAAGTTGAATCTGCCCAGTAAAGATTATGATTCTTGACATACAGGCCGATCTTTCCGTCCGGAGACACATTCACGAAGTCGGGGTACTTTTTCTTCCTGCCCTCTTTTTCTTCCGTCAGGGCCGATGTGGCTATGTCATAGCGGAAGTGATAAACCTTCTTGATGGTTTTGGTAGAATCCTTGGGATCCTTGGTATCGGCCGTACTCGTCACGTCAAAAAGGAAGTATTTGTCCTTTTCCAGACGCAAATCCTGTAGCGGCAGATGCTTTGCCTCGAACGGATCTTTTACGATCTCTGTTATCTGCATGGCCAGGCGGTCAAGGTCGAACACCTCACGGCGCGTCCCGGCATCCGGATCAACGATATAATATTTTGTGCCTTCCGATGTCTTCCAGCTGTACCAGAATTTGTTGCTGTAGCGGAACCATTCCGGACTAATACGGGTAGAGAATACCATCTGGTTCACCCTCTTGGCGGTGAACCTTGCCGCCTGCTCATAATTAGGCTCCTGGCCTGCTGCAGAGAATGCGAACAGGCCACTCAGAGCCAATATCAAAATCTTCTTCATCAATCTCTCTTACTTATTCTGTGCCTCCTTGTTGGCAGCTTCAATCATTGCTTCATTAGCATAAATATAAACTTCTACGCGACGGTTCTGTGCGCGGCCTGCTGCTGTTGAGTTGTCAGCAACGGGATATTTGTATGAATAGCCCTCTGCCTTCATTCTGGATGCGGCCATACCGCAGGACTGAAGGTAGTTTGCTACGCTCATTGCGCGCTCAAGGGAGAGCCTTTCATTAACTGCGTCGCTGCCGGTATTGTCTGTGTGGCCTGCAATTGCAAGGTCAGTGTCAGGCATATCCTTCATCTTGTTGACGAAGTTAAGCAGCTGGGCCTTTGATGCATTGTTGAGGTCGCTCTTACCCGTTGCGAAGAGAATTCCGCTGTCGAAGGTGATCTTGATGGCCTCCAGACCGTTGGCATCCTTGATAGTCTCTACCTTTGCATTTTCCAGCGCTGCAAGCTCTTCTGCCTTCTTGTCCATCTTGTTACCGATGATGGTTCCGGCACCTGCGCCTACTACCGCACCGATTGCTGCTCCTATGGCAGCACTTTTACCGTCTTTGCCGAAGAGGGCGCCAAGCGCTCCACCAAGTACGGCACCGCCGCCGGCGCCTATGGCTGCACCTTTCTGAGTGTTATTCTGAAGAACACCACAACTTGAAATAAGGATCATGCCGCAAAGGGCAATAGCAATGTACTTTCTCATAACTATAAAATTTTAATTAATTTTCTTTCAGTGGGTAAATATAACATTTTTCTTTTAAAAATCCTATCTTTGCAGTCCCATGAAAGCGAAGAGTAAAGTACAGATAAGCAACCGTCGCGCCAGCTTCGACTACGAGTTCCTTGAGACCTTCACGGCCGGAATCCAGCTGGTTGGAACGGAAATCAAGTCCATCAGGGCCGGAAAGGCCTCTCTGGTGGATGCTTTCTGCTATTTTGATACCCGCGGCCAGCTGTTTGTAAAGGGCATGAACATTGCCCAGTACTTCTGGGGTTCCTGGGGCCAGCACGAGCCCGTTCGGGACCGCAAACTCCTTCTTACCAAACGCGAACTCCGCCATCTTCGCCAGGAAGTCAAACTCAAAGGCAACACAATAGTCGCCGTCAAACTGTACATCGCAGAGAACGGCTACGCCAAGCTTGTCATCGCCCTTGCCAAAGGCAAGAAAGAATACGACAAGCGTAACTCCATCAAAGAAAAAGACCTCCGCCGCGAACTGGACAGAGGGCTATAATTCCAAATCTACATCTCGAAGTCGGGGAGGGAGACGCTGTGGCGGGGGCCTTCGACGGAGCGCCAGTAGTCGGCGTCAAAGGAGGCGGGGCTGCGGAGATGCCCGATCTGGTCGGGCATGACGGAAGCGGCGGCCGGGGCAGAAGCGTCTGGCACGACGGGAGCGGCCGGGGCAGAGGGCAGGCGGAAACAAAGATAGGTTATCTTGTAACCCTGCCGGCTGAACATTGTCTCGTAGTAAGTCTTAACTTCCCGCACCTCCGGACGGATTTCACCCGTGTGCGCAGGCCCTGCGAAGCCGGAGGGCTCTGTGCCCGGAAGCGTAAGTTTTCCGGACACACTGCCCTCCGGCGTGGAAGCATAAAGATCTGCCGTAGCCGCAAGAATCTCCAGATTATTCTCTTTGCAAACAGCCAAAGTATATTCGTACAAGAAACGGCTGTCAGTCTTAAGATGAATCATTCCGCCAGGAGCAAGGAACTTACGGTAACGCTCAAGAAACATCGGGCAGCTAAGACGCGAATTCTCGTGATGAAGCTGCGGGTCAGAGAAGGTAAGCCATATCTCTGATACCTCTCCCGGAGCAAAATAAGCCTCAATAAACTCAATCCTGGTACGCAGGAAGGCAACATTTCCCATATGGTTAACAGTAGCCTCCTTGGCACCCTTCCAAAGACGCGCACCCTTAATATCCACGCCAATGTAATTGAAGTCAGGATGACGACGGGCAAGGTTGATGCAATACTCGCCGCGACCACAGCCAAGCTCAAGAACTATCGGCCTGGGAGCATCGAACATCTGACTGTTCCAATTACCCTTAACCGGATGATCCTTCAGAAGAAAGTCCTTGCCACGGCCGGCCAGAACCTCGTCCGCCGCCGGCTGAAGCAAACACTTGAAAGTCTCGTTCTCTGCGAATTTCTTAAGTTTACCGTGTCCCATTTTCCCTTATAAGACGGAGCCCGGCTCCGGTTATATTATACTTCTCTTTATTCTGATGTCCGATGTTTACCGCAGCCCTCCACAAGCCATAAGTTACAGGTCTGAAGTCCTCCCTAAGCGTCCTGCAAAGAGCTCTGTCAGAAACATTTACCCCATAAAGCACAAGAGTCTCGCTATAAGGCACCTTGTCCGGAGACAGATAATCCATCCTTACAGTAAGGCTGTCGCCCGGGGCCAGCATATCGTCCGCATAAACGTACAGCTGAAGGCTGTAAGCGGTAGAATCTGACATGTCAAGGGAGTACTCTGCATAGCCGGCATCGTCAAAGAAAGAAAAGAGCTCGTCAGATACCGGACGGCCGCAGGAAGCCAGCATGAACAATACCGGCAAACAACTGATAATCAGTCTCATCCCTGCTGCTTGCGACGCCTGTTATTGCCGCCGCGGCCATTACGGTTCTTCTTACGCTCCGGCTTGTCAAAGCGGGTTATGCTGTCGTCGCCCACAGACGTAACAAAGTCAGGCAGCGACGGTTCCGGTTCAAGTTTGAGGGATTCGGGACGAATACCGTTGCGGTTCATCTTGATAATCTCCCTAACCTCGTATGCATCAAGCGGATAGATATTTACCAACGAATTCTTGTCGTAAGAGAAATACATCAGCTCACGCAAGATGTCAGTCTTGACAAGATAAGCCAGGCCGTCCTCGAACTCCAGCGGCTCGCTTACCTTAGGCAGGCGGCTCTGGGCATCCATGTAATTGGCCACCTCGAAGTTAAGGCAGCACTTGAGCTTGCCGCACTGGCCGGCCAGCTTCTGCGGGTTAAGAGAAAGATCCTGAACCCTTGCGGCCGTTGTGGTAATGGACTTGAACTGGGTTATATAATTGGCGCAGCAAAGCTCCCTGCCACAAACGCCAAGACCGCCAATCAGGCCGGCCTCCTGGCGGGCGCCGATCTGCTTCATTTCTATGCGGATACGGAACTCCTCTGCAAAGACCTTAATCAGCTGACGGAAGTCTACGCGGCCATCGGCAATGTAGTAGAAAATTGCCTTGGTTCCGTCGCCCTGGAACTCTACGTCGCCAATCTTCATCTCCAGTCCCAGTTCTACGGCAATCTGGCGGGCACGGATCATGGTCTCCTGCTCACGCGCAATGGCCTCCTGCCATTTTTCAATGTCGAACTGCCTTGCCTTGCGGTATATCTTCTTGAATTCGTAAGTCTTGGGGTCGATGCCCTTGGCGTGCATCTGGCGGCCCACAACAGGACCTTCCAGGGTGATGATACCAAGGTCGTGGCCGCTCTGAGCCTCAACAATAACAAGGTCTCCCATCTTTACGTTCTGTCCGGACGCATTGATATAGAAGCCCTTCCTGGTATTCTTGAAGCGGACCTCGAAGTAAGATTCGTATTGCTCCTGGTTGACTCCTGCGAGCCAGTTATATGTTTCCAGCTTGCAGCAGCCGTGACGGTACTCGATAGCCGGCTGGCCATCGTCAGTATGGCTCACGGTGCATCCGCGGGAACAGTCAAACTTTATATTTTCGTTTTCGTGCATTCGAACAAGCGGTTTACAAGGTTGCAGAAAATTATCTTTGCAAGGACGTTGCGCTCAAGCAAAAACGCGGCACGGCCAATAGCTGCCCCGGCGGCCTCTGCAAAGCCGTCCGGCAGCTTCTGCGCTGCGCTTCCGTACCACGCCGCATCGCCTTCTTCTACTGAAGAAAGCTGCTGCAGTCCGCGGCGGTAAAGCATAAGCGAGCGAACGCCTTCTCCTGCAAATATACAAAAAGCTTTCTGTTTTTCACGGGATTCCAAACCGGCAAGGGCCTCGCCAAGCTCAAGCGAGCCTGCCAAGTCACGAGCTATTAACCTCTCTATCAAGGATTTAAACAGCTCGTCGTACAGAGAAGTTTCTGTATCGTCGGAATCTGTATATTTCTGAATTTTCGCTTTTTCTTCTTTAGTAAGCGGCATCACCCTCATGCCCTGGCAGCGGGAGGTGATGGTTGTAAGCACACTCTCCGGGCTATGGGTAATAAGGATGAAAAGTGTTTTTTCTGCGGGCTCTTCCAGCGACTTAAGCAGCATGTTGGCCGTCTGCTGGTTCATTTTTTCCGGCAGCCATACAAAGATGCCTCGCCAGCCGTCGGTAACCGGGGCCAGGGACAGCTTCTGCATTATGGCTTTACCCTCTGCCACAGAAATGAGGCCGCTTTTCTTGTCTATTCCAAGGGCGGCAGAAAGCTCATTCTCTGCAAAATATGGGTTCTTCAGGACCAGCTCCTTGAAAAGAGCCGAATATGCGTCGCAGGTAAGGTCTTTGGCTGCGCCGCTGACCTTTGTTCCGGAAGTGATTGGGAAGCTGAAGCGAAGGTCCGGATAAGTAAGTCGCTCTATCTGTCCACAGTTGCGGCACTGCCCGCAGGAGTCTTCTTCTCCCCTATCCTGACAGTTGAGGTATTGCAGAAATGCCAGGCCAAGGGCAAGAGCCCCGCAGCCCTCGTTCTCGTACAGCATTATTGCATGCGGAACGCGGCCGCTCTTAGCCATGTTGATCATGGCCCTCTTTACGTCTGCGTTGCCCGGAATATCTGCAAATCTCATTGATACTTAATTATTTATTCCTATTGCCGACATAAGCAGCCAGCATAGAAAGATAGAATTTTGCCTTGCCTTTGGGGAAGGCGTCAAGAGCCTTTACACCCTTTGCAAGATAGGCATTCATTGCCTCTTCTGCATAGTCGATGCCGCCATTCTCCCGCACAAAAGTGCTGATTGTCTTTTGTGCCTCACTGCCCGGCTCGATGCCCTTAACCATCTCCCTTATCTTCTGCTCCTGCGAGGGGCAGGCCTTCATGGCGCCCAGCAGCGGCAGGGTAATCTTCTTTTCAAGAAGGTCCTGGCCAAGCGGCTTGCCAAGGGTTTCGTCGCCCTCGTAGTCAAGGATATCGTCCTTAATCTGGAAGGCGATACCAAGGCTGCGGGCGAATTCGCCGGCTGCGGCCTCCTGCTCCGGAGTAGCGCCGGCAGAAATAGCTCCCGCAAGGGCTGATGTCTCAAAGAGCGTCGCCGTTTTGTCGTATATGATACGGTAGTACTCCTTTTCTGTAGTGGCACCGCCTTTTGCCATCTCCAGCTGCAGCATCTCGCCCTCGGCAAGCTCGGATAGAGTCTTGCCAAACAGGTTCATTACGCGGGATGAATTCTCTGTCGCGTCCAGGATGCGGGCAATGCCCTTTACCAGCCAGAAGTCGCCCAGCAAAACGGATGGACGGGGGCCAAGTATAGAACTGATGGTAGGAACGCCACGACGGCTGTCAGAATTGTCGGCAACATCGTCGTGAAGAAGGCTTGCATTGTGGATGAGCTCGGCTGCAGCCGCAAAATTGATGGTATTGTCATTGATGGACCCAATGGCATC
>JAEEGK010028451.1_pt1 | contig 11212 bp, 4 predicted proteins | sample 8958771 | NCBI WGS metagenome assembly JAEEGK01 (sample SAMN16246547, study PRJNA631951) | gut metagenome | biome: gut microbiome; feature: rumen; material: SC-attached | host: Bos | place: Iran: Karaj | collected 2018-10 | reverse complement strand
GAAGTAATTGTTCCCCCCTTCATTTCGAAATTTCCAGGAATACCAATCTCCACATTATCTGTTCTTATTGAGTCAGAAAAATTAGAATCCAGTGTTGTCTGGTCAGAATTATATGAATAGTTCTTATTAGAAGTAATTGTGCCGCTTTCCATTGTAAAGTTTCCGCGGATATAAAGGCCACCACCGGAATCTGTTGTACCGTTTCCTCTAATGGTTCCGGCATTCATTGTAAAGCTTCCGCCCTCAGCAATAAATACGCCGCCGCCACCTTTCTTTGTTTCAGGAGTTACAGGTGAAGGATTATTTCTATCACCAACAACTCTGTTATTACGTATCAATGAATCACTTCCATTCATTATAAGGCTTGATGAAGCCGCAACATAAACTCCACCACCCTGAGTAACAGCCTTGTTATCTTCTATTATACAATTATTGATTTCGACAGCAGCTCCATTGATATAAAGACCGCCACCATAAGTTGAAGAAGAACCATTTTTAATAGTAAGATTATTAATAGTGACTGGAACCGAAGTTTTTAACTCCAGAACACTTCCATTTGCATTTCCGTTCAGGGCAGAATCAGTTCCTGTTCCTTCTATTACAAGGCTGTTTGCAACAAGAGGCTGACCGCCTGAAGCACCGCTATTAACGATTGTTGTATTACAAAGAACCTCATCCACTACATAAATAGTAGCTTCAATCTCATTATTATTTAGCTGCTGGATGGCATGAGCAATCGAAGCATAAGGCTTTGCCTCTGTACCATCTGCGCTTGAATCATCGTGTCCATTTGAAGCAACATACAGATGTCTTATTGCGGCAAGTCTTGCTTCTCCCGAAACAAGTCTTACCTCCATTCCGCTGTCGCTATGGAAATAAGTTGAAACCGCTTCTGTCTGAGTACCATAACCGCTTGTAAAGGTTCTTGGTTCCTCAGCAAGCTTAACCCAGATTTCGCAGCCGTCAAGAGAAGAATCAATAATAACAGGAGTAAAGGTCAAGCTTCCGCTCTCATAGCCACCTATATAAAGGTTATATGATTCAGTCTCTTCTTCACCCGAGCCATCATCCTTCAAAATTCTATTATTCTTAATAACTACATTCTGGCCGATGTGAAGGAAGCCGGTTTTAGCATTTACTGCACATCCCCAGATATTAGATTGTCCGGTGCTTGGATTTGGCGCATCTGCATTCGCATCAATTGCATAGTTGCCCGAAATCTCACAATTTCTGATATAAGCAACACCTTCTACATTAATACCTGTACAACCCTTTGCCGTGTAGCCTTTAATCGTAGAATCTTCAAAAATAAGCTCTGTTCCGTTAACACAGGAAAGACAACCAAAGCCATTAGGATCTGTATAATCCTTAGATGAAATAATATTGATATGGCTGAATCTGATTCTTTGAGCCTTTTCAACATATACAAAGGACTGATTATCAGGTACGTTCACATCAAGCGTAACATCGGCATTAGCAACTCTGCCCTTTTCACCTACAAAATTAACGCACATTCCGGTAAGCGAATCATCGCCATTTCCCCATGGGGCAGTGATTTTATTTGCGCCGGTATAATCAGAAAGAATATGGATTGTACTCTTATAAGTTCCATCCGCATTAGTTCCGGTGATATCATCAAAGGTCTGATATACAGACAGGCTGACTGTACTGAATGGTCTTGCCTTTGAACCGTCGGCAATGCTGTCGTCTGCACCGGCCTGAATATAAATGTCATAAACCGGCTCATGCCATTTTGCGTAAAAGATTTTATTTTCCGCATCTGAAACATTAAAAGAAGTTACAGGTCCTGTACCGGCTGCAAAATCTTCATCTGTATACCAGCCTTCAAAAGAATAGAGAGGGCCGCGGTCTATAAATGCTGCCTGGGTTGGCAGGGTGATTACTCCGGATCTTCCACTGTTTCTTGTATATGAAATCTGAATATTTTCTGTTGAAGCAGGATTCCACTGGGCGCCGCCAAGATTATACTGAATCGTGTAAGTCTTATCGGCATTTGGAAGCGTGATAGTTCCGGTAGATTTTACCCCCGGATTAATGCGCATGAACTCGCCCCAGTTGTTGATTACTTCAGTCTCTATGTCTTCTCCCTGCTGGCCGACATTTTTGAGGAAGCTTACATAAACGATATAATTTCCGCAGGCACGGTTTGTTTCGCCTGCTCTAAGAGTCTGTTGACCGCTGGCAGTAAAATCACTGCCTTTTACATAATTTTTAGAATAAAGCTTTGTAAGACTTGCAGGGTCTGTTCCCGATACTGCAAAATCTGAATAATTTAAAAGCCAGACATTAACCTGGTCGATTGTTTCTGCAGGGAACTTTATTGCAACTTCCCAGCTTCCTGGGTGAGAAGTCGGCACTGCATCAGATGCAGCATCTGATGCAAGCTTCATTTTAAGTTCATTTGTTCCTGCAACTACAGTAAGGTTTTGGCTTGCTGTATATTTTTCACCTTCGGCAGATTCAGTTTTGCCAAGCCAGGCTTCCAGTTCAAAAGTCCAGTCCCCTGGTTCTACTTCAATCGACTGGCCGGCAAGTTCAGTAAAACTTTCAGCCGTTACAGGTGTAATACTTACTCCGTCGGATCTGGTGCCGCTAAAGGTAATATTCGAAAAGAGAGATGAAGTTACTCCCGATGTTATGGCACGGGCATTTGAAACAGCTGCATTGTTTGGCTCAACTAACTTTAAAACGATATAGGCTTTTTGAGAAGACTTTTCTTCAACTGCTTCCATCTGATTTTCAGCAGCAGAAGTTACGGCATTCTCACATGAGAAGAATGCAAAAAGAAAGCATGCGAAAAACAGTGTCAGAAAATGTCTTAAAACGTTATGTAAACTCTTCATTCTACTGTACCTCGATCTGAACTGTTCCGCCGGAAGGCATTGAATCAGCTGTATGAATTGCCAGCAAACTTATCTGATAGAAGCCAGGTGTCCAGCCTGTTGTATCAACTTCCCACGAAGAATTAGTGCTCTGAACATTTGCAAAGCCTTCGTTTGTAAAGAACCAGTTGAAGGTATATTCAGATTCTGTATGACCTTCCGGAATAACTGCCGAGAAGGTTACTTTATTCGGCTCAGCCGGATTAATTTCGTAAGCAACACCAACCTCATCAGTTCCCGGCATCTCTATCGTAATTGAAATATGCGGTAAATTCCATATAGCATACAAATCTGCGTCACAAATTCCAATAGTGTACTCTGCACCATCATTATAATCAGCGTTACCTGCGGCTGCCTTTTCTACCGAACTTGCCCAGCCCGCAAAGGTTGCGCCTGTATAAGTAAACGGATTAGCAGGAAGAGCCTTTGGAACATCATAGTAGAACTTAACCTCGTAGGTATCATCAGCGGAAGCACTGCCTGCGCCACCAGAACTGTTCGGTGCATTTTTATGAAGTGTAAGAGTGTACTCATTTCTGTCGTAAAGAACTTCTACAACTGCAGAACCGTCTGCAAGAATTTCCTGTTCGGTAAGTAAATCGAGTCGGGCAGAAAATCCCGGAATATCTATCAGGTTATTTGCAGCATCTGTGTACGACGGCTCTTCCGGAGTAGAAGTAGTTCCTTCCATCATCTGCTCGTCATAAACCTCATAAGCGTCCATTGTCTTATTCTGAGTTTTATAAATGATTTTATAAGGGGTATCAGTTGCAGCGGCATATTTTGCGCCGTAAAGGGTAATTGAACGAACTCCCATATGGAACGAAGTTATGCAGCCTTCAGCATCAAAAGTAAAGATATCCTGTAAATCAACAGATTCATCATCAAGAGCCCAGCCTACAAGGTCAAAGCCCGGATTCAGTTTTTCTACATTTTCATTGTCATTTCCAGGTAAATCTGAAGCAGTATAATTAATACCTATTTTATAAGATTTTTCGAAAGCTACAGGAGAGTTCTTATCCTTTTTGAAGCTGATTACAGACGAGGTATCTGCATTTACTGCTTCAAGAATATCGCCGTTAAACTCTGCTTCTGTTTTACAAGATGCAAATAGCAGAACTGTAAAAAGAGAGAATAAAGTAAACAGTGAGAATAAAATCGATTTAATTAAATGCTGTTTCTGCATAAAAGCTTTCATCAGAATCTTACCCCCACTTCAAGATATGGCATAAGATATGAAAATTTTACCTTACTGCTAAGAATAATATTATAATCTGCCCCGATTTCAAAAACAAGGTTTTTAATTGGAACAATTTCGAACGAAGCGCCCGCGCCCAAAACAGGATATGTAAACGCTTTTGCAGTTCCTTCGCGATCGCGCACATAATCAGTGTTAACAAGAATTTCAGTAACACCACCACCGGCCTTTACATCCAGGAAGATTTTCTGCGGCAACAGAGTTAACTGCCCTATGATAGACGCCTTCACATTATTACAACAGAACTTCTGATTGTATTCCCATTCATCATCTCCAAAGGAAGCCGAACGACTTTCATAAACAAAGCCCGAAGCTGAAATTTCTATTCCAGGTCTTATACGCCAGTTCAGGTTAGGAACATAAGATATAGATACGCGAGGAGCAAGCGTTATATTTTCCGGCATAGCTCCCATTGTAAGTGTATCGTAGTTTTTAAGACTTAAGAGGTCTGACTCAAAAAGATTAAGGACAACGGCCGCCCCGGCCTTTGCTTCAATACCAAGAACCTTTCGGGCGGCACGCGCTGCTTTTTTCTTTTCCTTTTCTTCCTTGCGGGCAAGTTCTTCCTCTTTTTTGCGTTCAGCTTCTTCAGCTGCCAGGCGTGCTTTTTCTTCTTCAAGACGCTGTTTTTCCTCTGCCAGTCGTTCTTTTTCTGCAAGCTCTGCGGCTTTACGTTCCGCCTTTTCGCGCTCTGCCTGTTCTGCAAGCTCAGCAGCAATTCGTTCCTGTTCTGCCTTTTCTGCTGCTTTTTCAGCAGCCTTGCGTTCTTCCTCCTCCTTTGCAAGCCTTTCCAGTTCTTCGCGTACAGCCTGTTTAGCCGCTTCCTCAGCAGCCTTCTCTTCCGCCTTTCTTTCTTTTTCTTTGTCTACAGTTTTAATTGAAATTGCCGGCGATTCAGAAGTAAGACCACTTGGATTTTCAACAACAAGCTTCCATTCTCCGGCACTTATTTTCGGGAACTCAGCACTGGCCTTTTTAATTTCAGATTTACCGGTTGCGACAGCTCCTCCAGCGGCAGCAGCGGCGCCAGATACAATAAGAGAACCCTTAATTTTTTCACCGGTCTTTACATTAACAAGAGCTACACTCGCTCCCTCTGCAACGTGATCAACCTCTACAGGAAGTACAATTTTTTTACCGGCAGAAACATCAACCTCAACATTCGCTTCAACATTATTAAACACAGGCTCACTAGCCTTAGAAATCTCAAACTTCTGCCATGCACTTACATCCTGCTCGCGTCCCAGAAAATCATATACTGTAACGCGGTAGTCATAATTGCCTGCCGGAAGGTTGAGGTTTACAAAATTGTCTGAGGTGGTAAAGGTTTTAATTATTTTTCCATCACTTCTAATTTCAACTATATATTCAAGAGCATTTTTATCTGCACTCCATTCAATCCGCTGCTTGAACTTATTTCCGGTACCTTCACCTTCACCACTGTTCTGCGCATACAAGCAGGTTCTGATTAGAATCATAATAATGAGAAGAAGCTGTATTTTTTTGATGCGGCAAAGCAAAAGGCCGCAGTGCGACTTTTTCTTCACCTCATCATTCTCCATACATTGTTCCAGGATCTCCGGTTTTTACCTTTGACGGAAGTCCGAAATCAATTTTAAATCTTGCAGAAGCAGTATTGCTCTTTTGTTCTTCGTAGCCGTCCTTTGCATGACTATAAGCTGTAACACGCCACTCAAAGGTTCCAACATCAAAAATAGAAAGATCCTTTATTCTAACCTCTGCCTGCTTAATCTTACTCTGGGCATAAACACGCTTATACGTTCCGTTAGCAAGCACCTGATAAATTGCAAAATCATAATCAGTAGCACCGGCCACCTTCTTCCATTTGAAAGAAAGATTTCTGTGTGCCTTAAGATAAGCCGCATCCATCTTTAAATTATTTGCAGGCTCACTAAGACTTGCATTTGCAAGCAGAGGAACCGGCTTAATTACAAAGGTCTCACTGGAAGAATCGAGTACCATACCTTTTTCACCGGAAGCAGAAACATTCCAGCGGTAACGGCCTTCTGTAAGGCGGCTAAGGCTTACAGTAGTTTTTGGATTCTCCATTGTACGAACTGTTCGCCAGCTTCCATTTGAATTTTGTTTCTGCAAGGTAAGCATAGTTCGTGTAGTTGTATCCCCTGATTTCCAGATCAGCTGAACAGGAGTTCTTAATGCAGCAAGTCCATCAAGCCCCTGATTATTAACAGGCGAAACCAGAGTTACCGGAAGAGGACGGCGAACCTCGAAAGTTACATCAGCCTCCTGACTATAGCGTGAAGAAGAAATTTCTGTTTCCTTTGCAAAGGCCTGAATAACAGTTTTATATTTTGTATATTCCGTCGCAGAAGCAACCGGAAGTTCAAGCTTTAATCTTGGTTCATTTACCTTTTCTGTTTGTACGACATTACCCTTTTCATCATAAACGGCAAGCTTATAATAATCGGCACCGCTAACCTTCTGCCATTCAAAGTCAACAGGCTTGGCATAGGCAACAATCAGTTTTTCCTCATTCTGTGGACTCATAATCTTTGGTGCAGACATAGGGTTCAAAACATTAAGCTTATTAGGTTCTGAAAAGGCAACTTCTTCGCCATCCTTTAAAACACCAACACGCCAGTAATAGGTTCCGCTGATAAGAGAAGCACCGGTATATTCCGGTTTAGAAAGAGTCTGTGTTACCAGAATATTATTGAATACATCTGATTTTGCAATCTGCAGAACAGACTCAAGTCCAGCCGCTTTATATTCAGAAGCAAGCTTCCAGTTAAAGCTAAGGCGGGCAAGCTGATCACGCTCAACCGAATAACCATCCGGCGGCCAGGAAAGCTTATTAATTCCCGGTACATATGCCGCAACACTGAAGCTGCGGACTACAGACTGAGCATGATCATTTCCAGACTCACGGTCTTCTTCGGAATTACGCATAACACGCCAGTAATAAGTTCCTTCCGGTAATGTCTTAATATTAAAATGCTCACCAACGGTTGTTTTTGCCGACTTTATTGTCTGACGAATCTTTGTAAAATCCGGATTATCCGAAAGCTGAATTGAATAATCAGCCGCCTTTACATCAGACTTCCAGGAGAAGATTACATTCTGCTCAGTTTCCCCAAGAACAATTTTTGCCGCATCAGCAGGAAGCGAAAGTGCCGGCTCTGTAAGTGCCTCGCGTTCTTCAATTTCAAAGCTATAAACCGGAGAGGCCTGTGCATACCCAATTGAGTTCACAGTATAATATGGTGTAACACGCCAGTAATATTTTCCTTTGTCTAAAGAAGCAGTTGTATACGAAACTGATTTCAAGCTTTCTGTTATAAGAGGAGAAACAAAATCTCCAGTTCGCGACACTTCAATTTTGTAAGAATCAGCATATTCATCCTGCTTCCAGTTAAAACGCAGACTCGGCAGCTGTTTACGATAGCTGAATACAGAATTATCAAGAGGTGAATTAAGCTCCATCTGCGAGAGTTCAACTACAGTAATTACACCCTGAACTGCTTTTTCCCGTTCATCTTCTTTATAAACACGCCAGAAAAGCTTTTCATTTTCTGCCTGTGGCACTACATCCAGAGAAGAAGAGCCCTTAGCCGTATACTGCTCTACAATATTTGTAAAATCTTTATCTGTAGAAACTTCAACCTTTACTGTGGTATCAGCTGGTTTAGTATTATCAGCTACTGCCTGCCAGCTCAGCTTTACAGGTTCAACCTCGTCACCGGTTTTATATACACGAAGATTTTTAGAAATTGAAGTTACAGTAATGTTTTGACGGTTGAGTTCACCGTTTTTCTCAACACTAATTGCTTCACCGTTTGAAATTTTCTGAGACTGTCCTGCTGCATTTGAAACAACAGCATTTCCGTCCTTAACGGTAAAGCTTGTTCCTTCACTTGAGTCACTGGTTGTAACGGCTGCAATTCGGCTTCCCTTTTCAAGATTTACAGAAGAGCCGTCTCCCATAGAAAGTTTAACTGATTCAGAAGTAGAAGCAGTAGTATCAACTTCAACATTACCGCCGCCAACTGCAAGATTTACACTTCCATCTTTTGCAAGGGAAATCTGAATCATTGTGTTTTCTGTTAAATCAACCTTGGTTCCGTCATTAAAAAGAATAACAGCTTCTGCACCATCTGCAGTACGAATTGTATCCTTATCGTAAAGAGCAGAATTCTGCTGAAGACGTTCCCATACAACACGGTCGTCAAATTTTCTCTGTGAGACCTTTCGTTTAAAATGTATTGTAGCAATTGAGTCTACGTCAGTTCGGGTACTGCTGGTATTTAAATCCTTCCAGAAAAACCAGAGGCTTACAGCACAAACCGTAAGACAGATAACCACGAGAAGAATATCACTTACCCGAAGCTTTCGTCTTTTCTTCTGCTGCATCAAGATCTACCTCGTCAAAGTTTGGTTCTGGAATTCCCAGCAGCGCTCTAACCTCGTGCAGGGTCTGTGGTCCATATGGTCCTACAGCCCCAATACAATCCGGGTCAAGCTTAAAGTCAGGCTCAGACTGCTTAAAGAATTCTTCAATATCAAAGCCCGGCATATTTACAACACCGTAGAAATGCTGCTTACCCTTTCCCTTTACTTCAAAGGCAACTGGAATCATTTCTACAATTACTTCGTTGGCAAGATGCTCAGGACTTATTGTATAATTGTTTTCTTCACATCTTATGTAGTTATATTTGAGAATATCGTAAGTATCCTGTGTAATAAGAATATCTGTACCGCAAGGCTTGTTAGAGCTTTCTGTTCGCGAAGCAAGGTTTACAGCGTCACCAATAGAAGTAAATTCCATTTTGTGATAGGAACCCATAAAGCCTACAGTCGCACGACCACTGTTTAAGCCCGAACCGATTCTGATATGCGGTTTATATTTTGCATAAGGCTCGCCTGCATGTGCCTGTGTAAAAAGCTCTGCCTGCTTGTTGTATTCCATAAGAGCATAGCGCATTGCAACTGTTGCACGGATTGCACTGAGGGCATCTGCCTGCACGTGCTCCTCGTGGGCAGCGGCAAGTTTTTCTTTTTCATCAGAGCCATCTGGAAGATTTTCAAACGAAAGATCATCATCCCGTAAAACTCCCCAGCAGGCCATAATTGCGTCGCCTTCAAACTTATCAACGTTTCCGCCGGTAATGTTAATACAGTTTACCATGCGGCCCATATAGTCATTTAAGAAGCTGATGATTTCGGCAGCTGATTTTTCGCCGAAGCGTTTATTAAAGCCGTCGGAAATTGCAGTAAAGCCGCGGATATCGCTGAAGAAGATTGTAATGTCCTTAAGGTGTGGTTCAAAGTCAATTTCTTTTTTAACGATAGCCTGAGTTACACCACGGTTTGTAAGCGAGGTAACGGTATTAAGAATTTCGCGCTCATTCTTTGTACTTTGAATAAGAACTCCAATTTCGTCCTTACGATTACCCGAAAGCTCTTCAAATTTTTCTGTATTGAAATTACCACGGTTGATTTCATTTGCAACCTCGGTAAGAGTTTTAAGTGGTGAGCTCAAGGATTTTGAGAAGAACCAGATGAGAATTATAGCAAGCGAAAGAATTGAAACTGTAAGATACAAATTTCGTCTTGTAGTTGCATTTACTGCTTCAAGAACTATTGAAGTTCTTACTTCAGTTACCACACCGCAGTCTCCAAGACCAAGCTTACGGAAGGCCGCAATATATTCAATTCCATCTTCGTTAGTATAAACAAACTGCTCATTATTATTTTTGCTGTTAAGCATAGCTTCAACAAGCTGATTTTTACTCATGTCTGCTGCGCTAAGAATCTGCTGAATATCCGGATCAACCAGAACAATACCTTCATCGTTTACAAGAGTTGAAGAATTGATTGAACTGTTAGCAAAGCTTTCTGAAAGCTCGTCGCAGGCAAAAAGGATTACTGCTGAATCAGACTGAGTACCAGAATAAACCGGTGTAAAGATCGCGATTGTCTGCACTCCAAAGAACGGAGAAGCATTCAAAAGCTTTACGTTACCCTGACGGCTTGTTGCCACAGCCTCTGATTCCTGCATAACGTAGGCTTCAAAAAGGCTCTGTTCTATTTCGTTAGATGCAAAGAACTGGCGGTTATAGCTGATTGAATCAAGATCTTTAAAGCTTATCGCTGCAATAAATTTATTTCGTTCATAGAACGAGTTTACTACGCGTTCAAGACTTTCCTCTTCGGAATCAGAAATCAAAACATCGTAAAGAATACCGGCAGAAGAAATTACAGAATTCAGGCGGCTCTGACAATCCGAGGCTGTACGGCTGTTGATTGTAAGGTTATTGTCTTCGGCATTTATACGTGTATCTTTTGAAATGAAATATGAAACCAGAACTGTAATAACACCCATCGAGAAAAGTACAAGAAGTGAAATAATAAAAATGAGCTTTATACCTATAGGGCGTTTTACTTTTGTAACAGGGGCATCTGAACTGCTTTCAATACCTGCAGAACGAATTAATCCGGCAGGTGCAGCTGATTTTCTATCCTCTTCATCAACCTCATAGTCCGCATACGAGCTATACGGCATAACAGAGGCTTCTGAATCCGGCATTTCCTGTTCTATAGCTGGTGATTCTTCCTGCACAACCGTAGGCGATACAAAATCACCAAATTCAAGCATTTCCTCCTCGCTTACAACTTCTACAGGAGGCTGCAGTGAATCTAATTCAACATCTAAATCTGTCTTATCGTTAAGTTCGGTTTTTACAAAACTTCCATAATTGGCTAGTTCTTCATCGATAATCCTGGTGTCCACGCATAAATTATACTATACTATAGGCATTTATACAATTTTTTACGCAAATACCCCGCTTACCATCTTAGCATAATGACCGCCAAGCGCTATAAGCTCGTTATGATTTCCGCGTTCAACAATTTCGCCATGATCTACAAAGAAAATTACGTCTGCATTGCGGATAGTAGAAAGACGATGCGCAATAATAAAGCTTGTTCTACCCTTCAAAAGTTCGCCAAGTCCCTGCTGAAGAGCCTTTTCCGTGTGAGTATCTACAGAAGAGGTTGCTTCATCGAGAAT
>JAEEGK010028447.1_pt1 | contig 11213 bp, 4 predicted proteins | sample 8958771 | NCBI WGS metagenome assembly JAEEGK01 (sample SAMN16246547, study PRJNA631951) | gut metagenome | biome: gut microbiome; feature: rumen; material: SC-attached | host: Bos | place: Iran: Karaj | collected 2018-10 | reverse complement strand
CTTCAATCTATAAGGCATGTCCTAGCTTGACTAAGTTCAACTGGAGCTACGACAAGGTGTTTGTGGGTGGTAATCTTCAGGTTAAGAACGGTGATATCATGGTTATGCGTATGGCTGAGATCTACCTTATCGCTGCCGAGGCTTGTGAGCGTCTGGGTGAGAAGGCAAAGGCTGCCGAGTATCTGAATGTTCTTCGTAAGCGTGCTGCTCGCGAGACTGCTGATGAAAGCGAATATACTCTTACATCTTCTGATATTACAGAGGATATGATTTTCGACGAGTACGCTCGTGAACTTTGCGGCGAATTTACTCGCTGGGCATTGTTGCAGCGTCACGATGCTTTGAAATCACGTCTTAGCAGATTCAATACGCGTGCTGCAAAGAGCTATAAGAGTTATATGAAGTGGCGTCCAATCTCACTTACATTCCTTAACCAGATTGAGAACAAGGAAGAGTATGGTGACAATGGCTACGGTGCAACAGCCAACTCTGGTCTTGACGGATACGAGAAGTAATATCTTTACGATAGTTTTTACAAAAAAAGGTCGGGTTCTCCCGGCCTTTTTTTGTTTGTGCAGTATGCTGCTGTTATTGGAAAGTGAAGTAATTGCATAGATGCAGAAAACAACAGTTTTCCATTGCGAAAGATGGGGCACTCCTTCAGAGTGCTTTCCCCCAATGTGTCTTGTGCCGCAAGTCGTTCCGACTTACGGTTACTGAGCGGAGACGCCTTCAGCGTCTTTCTTGCAAAAAATCGTAATATGTGAAGGCTCATTTCTTATAACTAGCAGTTGTAAGGCTATCCAGCGGTATATTAGTAAAGCGGCGGCATAATCTCCATAGATGTTGAAAACATCGATATTCTCGTAAAGTTGAGAAATCAAAATCCCCATTGTATTGAAAGCAAGATTATTTTCGGAACGAGAGCAACATGCTGCATTGATGCTGAAAGCATCACCTCTCAATAACCGAGGGTGCGACGGAACGGAGTACCCCCGGAAACAAGGGCTACATCCCTCTAACACCCTGAAAGGGTGTCCCCTCTAACGCTATATCAAATATAACGCTTATCGAATTCTACACCGCACTCTTGCAACAGAGAGATAAGTTCTTCACGAACAGAGAGCTTACGATGATGTTCTTTCTGGTTGATTATATATTGCATTACACGTTCCTTGTCGGCTTCCGAGTATGACAAAGCACAATATCCTTGTTCCCACTTGATAAAATTAGGAAATAGGTCACGGTTGACTGACATAAAATTGTTGCTTGCAATCTTGAGATCATGCACAAAAGAGGCAACAGCAATTGTGGGATGAAGCCCAACAAGCATGTGTATGTGGTCGGGCATGCCGTTTATGCGATAAAGTACACACTGGTGATTCTTGCAAAAACCATAGATGAACATGTATAAGTTACGCTCGTAAGCCTCGTTTATAGGATTTGTTCCTTGATGTGTACGCATAACGATGTGATAGATGAGTTTAGTATAAGCCATATCTTGATTGGTTTTGGAGCACCTGTTCGGTGCATATTGTTATCGATTGTGTTATTCGTAGAAATGTCTATTGATTGCTGCGGTTAATAGTGCCTCGTGATGAGATGTCATTTCTAACTGCGACAAAGATAAAAAAAAGTGGCTTTAGGTTCAAATATTCTTCTGATATCTTTTTTCTGTCCAAAAAACATGTTTCTATTTTTCTTGTGTGAAAAATACCGCATGCTTTTGTTTAAAGTATCAATATCGTTTTAAAACGATATTTGTAACGTGGAGCGATAAACTGCACTAATGCCGAAAGCAACATCTTTCAGTATCATCAGTCGCAGAAATGGGCGACTTCTTTCAGAGTCGAAGATAGTTGCCTTTTATTGTCCGCAAGTCGTTCCGACTTACGGTTACTGAGTGGAGACGCCTTCAGCGTCTTTTAAGGTAAATCGGTCGTTAGAAGAACCCAAATCCGTGGTTAAGTATGTAAAGCTTTGAAAAATAAGTTTTTTCTCTAATTGCGGCCATTTGAAAATTTAATTTGTAAAGTGTTTGTTATCAAACGGTTATGAAAACAACCACGAAAATAGCCATCCTAATAACCGATTTGGGATAAAGAATTTTACCTTGACACGGTTCTGCTTACAATCCCTTAGCCTTTTCTTTTGCACTCCTTTCAGGCCTATTTTTCGTAATTCTATATGAGCCCCCGGACTATGGGTAGGTTATGCAAAAAAAGAAGCCACCTTCTTTTTTTGCATAACCTACCTTGTACCTACCTTGTACCTACCTTGTACCTACCTTGTACCTACCTTGTACCTGCCTTGTACCTGCCTTGTACCTGCCTTGTACACTACCTCGACGCTACCCCATCCCTAAATTTTCAACTTTCTCCAACTTTCAACTTCCATAGTGTACAAAAAAATCGTGGCGTTACAGTCGCTGCAACGCCACGATAAAGGTATTTACTATTTGAGTTTGTTTAAGTCTATTTCGACGAATTTTATTCGGCGGCGACGCCATGTGTAAATGCAGTAGACCTTTCCGTCGCTTCCCTGAATGATGGAAGGGTAGGAGTACTGACTCACAGGGCTTGTTTCCAAATCCATCAGCTTGCGCCAGTGTTCGCCGTCATCGCTTATGGCAAGGCTCAGCGGAGTGCGAGGGCCTTTTGGAGTGCCATCGATGGTTGAAAAATCGTTGTAGATGAGCATCTGTCTGCCATCCTTTAGAGTAACGGCATCCGTACCACTATTATTGTTTGGCAAATCGCTCAATGTTACCTTGCTCCAAGTCTTGCCCTTGTCGCGGCTCTCGGCTGTTGCCAGATTAGCGTTTCGGGTGCGGGCAAGAACTTTCAGACGACCGTCTTTCAGGAACATGATGCTTGGCTGAATGGCAAGGATTGGCTGAGGCTTTGCCGTCTTTATTGCCTCGCCAGCCTCTTGGTCGTTCTTGTTGTTGCCGAGAGCGTCCTTTGTTGTTACAGGGCTCTTTCTGACAGCCGTAGGAAGCGACAGTTCAGCCTCCAGAGGACCGATTTTCTGCCATTTGGTCAGTTTCTTGTCTGTTACCTCGAAGTGCAGACGCCAGCCTTTGTTTTCGGTGCTCGACGGACAGTAAATCTTGTCGCCTACCATTACAGGTTTGTTCTTGATAGGACCAAGGAAGCCCTCAGGAAGAGCCTGAGGAGTCTGCCAAGTCTTTCCGCCGTCCTTGCTTCGGGTAACGAATCCTGTCCAGTCCTTTACGTTAAGACCAATCTTGTAGAACAACAGAAGGTCGCCCTTAGGAACTTGGAAGATAACCGGGTTCCAGCATGCCTTGCGTGTTACGCTGTCTGTCTCGTGGAATGCACTCTTAGTCACCGCGCTGTATTTTCCGTCGGCCACCAACTGTGGTTCAGTCCACTTGTCAGAGCCTTTAGGCTTGCGGCACACCCAGATGCAGACATCAGGATTGCGCTCCTTTGTTCCGCCGAAGAAGGTAGCCACAAGGTCGCCCTTCGGAGTCTCGGCAACGGTTGCGGCATGACACTCCTTGAACGGTGCTTTCTCGTAGAGGAACTCGCTGCAAGTAACAGCCTCGTCAATCTTTGGCAGACTGATGTCGAATGTGTGAGTGCCTGAGCCGACCTCTTCGGTGCGCCCGTCGGGCAGATGGATTGTTGCCGTAGTGTTGCACGGAACAGTAACCTGCCAGTGCATCTTTTGCAGATTCTTGTGCCATTTGCTCACAACCTCGCCGTAAGGAGTTGAGTATGAGCAATCGACCTTGCTCAGATTCTCTATGTCGGTCTGCGGACGGAGGTCGATATGATGATATGCCGGCTCTGTGGCTCTTATTCCAGCCAGATTCTGATAGAGGAACGGAATGAGGTCGCCCAGAAGCATGACGTGGTTTCCGCTGTTCATCTTAGGGTCGGCGGTATTGCCGTTCCACAGTTCCCAGATGGTTGTTGCGCCCTGTTTTGCCATGTATCCCCACGAAGGATAGTCGTCGTTGCTTGCAAGGCGGAAAGCCAAGTCTGAACGGCCGTGCTGGCAGAGTTGCTGCAATATCCACTGAACGCCGATTACGCCGCACTCAATCTGACCAACGCCCTTGTGCTTGTTGAGCGTTGTGGCTGAGATGTTCTTCACCACCTCGTCTTCATACTCGCTTGGGACGATGCCGAATGCCACAGGCAGAAGGTTTGCCGTTACGGTGTTGTTTGAGTAGTATATGCTGTCGGGATAGAGCGGATGCCCCGGACGCAGCGTCATGCCCTTCTTTACCTTCAGGAAGGTTGAGTTGAATACCTCTGCCATCTGGTTAGCCTGTTTGAGGTAGAGCTGCGCCTCGTCATTCAGATTCTGCATCTTGGCAAAGCGGCTCATCATCTTTAGCAGACCAATGTAGTATGCCGATGATATAAGCGTTCCATCGGTAATGCGCGAAGGGTCTTCGCTGTGTATCAGGTTCAGTTTCTCAGGCGGAACACACCAGTCGCCGTATTTGTCGCGCGTGATGAGTCCGTTCTTTGTGTAGGTTGATGAGATGTGTTGCATCCACTTCTTCATGGCTGCGTAGTTCTCGATGATAGGCTGTTTGTTGCCAAACTGGTTGTATAGCATCTCGCAGCCAAAGAAGAAGGCGGCAGGCCATGTAACATTGTCGGAATAGTAGTTCCAGAAGGCAGGCGCAACATCAGGAATACAGCCGTCCTCGCGCTGTGCCTCGCGGATGTCGTCCATCCATTTGGTGTAGAGGGCGGCATTGTCGAAGATGAAACTCTCGCCCAGCGAGCCCTTCGTTCTGTCGCCAAGCCAAGGCTGACGTTCGTTGCGCTGAGGGCAGTCTACAGGCATTCCCTTGTAGTTGCTGCGTATGCCCCAAAAGGCATTCTTGTAAATCTGATTCAGAACATCGTTGTCGCAGGCAAAGTTGCCGATGACGTTCATCTCGTCGTAGATAACCTCACCTGTGAAGTCGGCAGCCTGCGGAGCGTATTTCAGACCAGTAACCTCGACAAAGCGGAAGCCGTGGTAGACGAATGTAGGCGACCACTCGCGACCCTTCTCCTTGCCGTTGGCAACGTATGTGTCGGTGCATTTCGCATCGCGCAGGTTGGCAATGTACAGACTGCTGTCCTTCTGAAGAGTCTCGGCAAAGCGCAGGCGGATTGTATCGCCCTTGGCTGCCGACTGAACCTTAATCTTGAGCCATCCGGCCATGTTCTGTCCCATGTCGATGATGTAGCCGTTGCCGCGGCGTGCCTTGAACACGCGCTGAGGCTTTATCTGCTCCATCACCTTCATGCCCGGCGCCATGGATGCGCGCAGAGTGCCGTAAGGGATTGACACGCGCTGTGCCTTCATCCATTCCTTGTCGTCGAAGCCCGGCTCGCTCCAGCCCGGCATTTCGCGGTTGGCATCGTAGTCCTCGCCGTCGTACTCGTTGTTGCTGAGTATCGGACCTTTGCAGAAGAGCTTCCAACGCTCGTCGCTGCCTATGCGTTCGGTTGTTCCGTCTGAATACTCAACGATGAGCATCAGGCGCATCTTTGGATATCCGAAGTTGGTTATCTTGTAAGGCTTGTAGTTTTGGCGCATGGTGTAGAAGCGGCCGTTGCCGAGTGTTACGCCGATGGCGTTGCTCTGCTTAAGCAATCCAGTAACATCGTATGAGTTGTACAGAACCGTGCGGCGATAGTCTGTTGGCATAGGGTTGAGAACGCGGTCGCCCACCTTCTGTCCGTTGATGAACGCCTCGTACATGCCCAGACCGCAGATGTGCAGCGTTGCCTGCTTCATCGTCTTGCCTTCCTTCAGCTTGAATTCCTTGCGGAGATAGCGCGCTGCCAGACGACTCCACTGGGTCTCGCTTTCCCAGCCCATGGCGCGGTCCAGGCCAATCCAACGCGAAGTCCAGTCGTTCTCGGTAAGCAGACCCATGCTCCACATAGAAGGCGTGCTCCACGGCGTGTTGCCCTTGGTGGTGAAGACGCGCACCTTCCAGTAACATCGCTGATTGCTTTTCAGCGGCGCGCCCTTGTAGCCCACGAGCACAGATGAGTCGCTCTCTACCTTGCCCGACGACCAGATGTCGCCCTCGTCCTTGGCAAGTTTCTCGGCTGATGATGCCACGATAATCTCGTAGGCTGTCTGCCTTACGTCGTTCAGAGTTGAGCCGATAACCCAACTCAGACGCGGATGGCGGGCATCGACGCCCATCGGACTGTTCATCTGCTCAACCTTAAGGCTGCCAACCCATAGCGACGGGCTTTTGGGCTTTGCCACGGCGATGTGTGCAGTCGCGATGACGATGAGTAAAAGTATAGTTAATCTTTTCATTTTCTTATTGATATCTTGGTTTCTTCAGTAGGAATCAAGGAATCTGAGTCCAGTCTTTCTTGATGTAGTCGGCAGCCGAGTCTATGGCAATGAGCACTTGGTCGTTGCCGCTGCAATAGCCGCTGTCGTGCTGGAAAGCCACAACCTTGCTGTCGAACTCGCCGATGTATGTAAGTTGACCGTTCTTGGTGTTGTACCACCATACGTTCTTCTTGCTTCCGCTAATTTTCGAGAGGTCAATCTGCATAGGTCTTCCTGTATAGTTGTAAACAAGCAGATAGTCATTGCCTCGGGTTGCGATGGCACGGTCGTAACGCTCGCCGTTTGTGCCTGCGATGACGCTCTGGTCTGGTACGCGCTCAAAGAATGGGAAGGCAAGCATCAGTTTTTTCAGATGAATCATCTGCGAGAAGCCCGGGTCTTTCATCGCCTCGTACCAAGGCTTTACCGAGCCGTCGGCTCCGTAACTGCCTATTACGCCCGGCTTTATCATCTGCATGATGTTGTTGTGACCGTATGTGTGGCCGAACGAGCCGGCAAAGACGCTCCAGTAAGCATAGCGGCGCACGTCGTAGTCCATCCACAGCGTCTCCTTAGGGTTGTGCAGTCCCTGCGGAATGAACTCGTAGATTGGCTCGGCATCGAGCACAGGCTTCATCGGCTCGGTTGCCAGACTGCGCTCTACGAATCGCCAGTTGTCCTCTTCGGTATTCTCCTCGATAGGGTAGTCGCCGTCGCCGTTGCGCTGACCATATCGGCGGTGTCCGCTTTGGAACATATTGAAATCAAGCCACTTCTCACTATTAAAGAACATCGCGCTCGTTGTTCTGCCGCGTGGGTGGAAGGTCATCAGATGCTTCTTGTCGATAGCCTTGATGCTGTTGGCAAGAGTCTTGAACACCTCAGGCTTCTTGTCGCCGCGGATGTCGCCGCCGATAACCCAGATTATGTTAGGGTAGTCCTTATATCTTTCGGCAAGGAATTTTCCGTAGGCCTTTGCCTCTGCCACGCCAAAGTTTCCGTTTTCAACCTGCGAGCCCCAGATACACACCATTGCTATGTAGATGCCGTATCTCTCGGCAGTCTTGATGATGTAGTCCATGTGGTCCCAGTAGCCGTAGATGCCGGCGCGGTTTATGTTTTTGAAGTCGAATCCGAAAGGGAAAGACGACTGTCCGTACACGTTGAAGGTTGGGCAGGCGTTCGTTGTCTGAACCTGAACAACGTTGTATCCGGCCTTGGCGCAGTTTGCCAAGTAGTATTGAGCCTCGTCGCGGTCGAGACGCTCGGGAAGAAGCCATCCCGTCTCGCCCAGCCAGAAGAAAGGCTTGTCGCCGTTCTGAAGGTAGCGGTGGTTGTCGCTAACGCGCAGGTCGCCGTTCTTCCATGGAATTTCGTTTTTCGAAGGTGCTGCGCTTGCAGTCATTCCCATCATCAGCATGGCAGCGCAGAGCATTTGTTTAAGTTTAGAATTCATTCTTTTTTAGTTTTTACCTATAATTACATATTTCTTTCCTTTTTTCGTGTCGAGGTCGTAAAGATAAGTGTCCTTTACGCCAGTCGGCTTCAACTCAACCTGCGAATTGTTCTTCATGCCCAATCCTTCGGGAATTTGGAACAGAGGGTTCGGATTGTTGCCGCGAGCCGCCTTCAGTCCGCTGCCCGACAGTTTGCTGAGCGAGCGCAGACGGCAATTTCCGCCAAGGGTTGATGTTATTTCGAGTCGGCTTATCTTGCCGTTCTTCCAGCTCATGTCGATTACGAAGCCGCCGCGCGCCTTCAAACCCTTAATCTCGCCATCCTTCCAAACCGAAGGCAGGGCTGGCAGAAGGTAGATGAAGCCGTCGTAACTCTGCATCAGCATCTCGGCAATTCCGGCGGTGCAGCCAAAGTTACCGTCAATCTGGAATGGTGGGTGAGCATCGAACATATTTGGATAAGTGCCGCCCTTCTTAGGTTCGTTGCGTACAAGCGTGAGCTGGTTCTCTATTAGCTTGTAGGCATGGTCGCCGTCGAGCAGTCGTGCCCAGAAGCACACGCGCCAGCCCATTGCCCAGCCTGTTGATATGTCGCCGCGGTGAATGAGTGTTGTGCGTGCTGCATCGAACAGTTCGGGAGTGCGGTAAGGCGATATCTGATAACTTGGAAACAGACCGTACAGATGCGAGATGTGGCGGTGATTGTCCGAAGGGTCGTCCCAGTCGTACATCCACTCCTGAAGTTGTCCCCACTTGCCAATCTGCACCGGAGCCATCTTCTTCTTCAGCCCGGCAAGTTCCGAGGCAAAATCGGCATCACAGTTAAGAATCTTGGATGCGGCAATGATGGTGTTCCACAACTCGCATACAAGTTGATTGTCCATTGTGCAGCCCGATGCGATTGTGTACTTTTTGTTGCTGCCCATGTGAGTGTTCTCGGGCGAGTTGCTTGGTGCAACCACAAGATATTTTGTGTTAGGGTCTATGACCATCGTCTCGGCAAAGAACTGAGCCGCACCCTTCATTATCGGATAGTATTTAGCCAGAAAATCCTTGTCGCCTGTGTACAGATAGTGCTGCCACAGGTGTGAACTGAGCCATGCCGCGCCGCTCATCCACATTCCCGAAGGCGAGTTGTCTATTGCTCCGGTAACGCGCCAGATGTCGGTGTTGTGATGCAGAACCCAACTGCCCGGCCTCTTGCAGCCATACATAATCTTAGCCGTTTCCTGCCCGGTTTCGTAAATCTCCTCGATTAGTTTGAAGAGCGGCTGGTTAAGGTGTGTAAGTTGAGTAACCTCAGACGGCCAGTAATTCATCTCGAGATTGATGTTGCAGGTGTACTTGCTGTCCCACGACGGGAACAGTTTGTCGCACCAGATGCCTTGCAGATTGGCTGGCTGACCGCCCGGCTGCGAACAACTAATGAGCAGATAGCGGCCAAACTTGTAGTATGTTGCCACCAGATGCGAGTCGTGCGTCTGCTTGAAGTTGGCAATGCGCTCGTCTGTCGGAACATTTTTGTATTTGTTCTCGCCCAGATTGAGGTCTGATGTGCTTATCTGCTTGTTGTAGAAGTCGAAATGGCTCTGCTTCATCTTCCCGAACATCTGGCTAGCCGATGTGTTGGCATACTTCTTCTCGGCCTCTTTCAGAAAGCCGAGGCATCTCTCGGCAGCGTTTCCGTCGATGCTCTTGTAGTTCTTGAAGTTTGTGCCTATCGAAACAACCAGAACAACATCGTTTGCGTTCTCGACCGACAGCACGCCGTCGCGAGCCGTCACCCGTCCGCCATCGGCATAGGCCTTGGCAATGCCCTGAAACTGAACCTTTCCCTTCAGACCTTCGTGCCAACTCGAAACGCCGCTCATGGCAATGCCCGATTCGGTACAGAACTTGTTTACATCCTGATGCGGACTTGTGAACATTGCCTGAAACGTGATGCTCTGCTTCTTGTCGGCAGAGATGTGCATGATAACGAGGTCGTCGGTAAACGATGTGAGCGTTTCGCGACGATAGTTTGTGCCATTGCACTTGTATGTAACGAGTGTGCGGGCCGAGTCGAGACTCAGTTCGCGATAATAATCGGTGTAGTTGCTTTGGTTGCTGAAACTGATGTGAAGGTCGCCGAACGACTGGTAGGGCATTCCCTGATTTGTTGCCGACTTAACGTGCTGAGTGGCTGCCTTCTGTGCCTCGGCAAAGTTGCCGGCAAACACCATTTCGCGTATCTTCGGAATCCATTCCAAAGCGTCTTTGTTGGCATTGCCGTTTGGCCGTCCTGCCCAAATAGTCTCTTCATTCAGTTGCAGATGCTCAACGAGCGGATTGCCGAATACCATCGCTCCCAGTCGTCCGTTTCCAAGCGGCAGCGATTCTGTCCATCGCTCGGCAGGACGATTGTACCATAGCCGATAGTCTTGTGCTTGGGTGGCATTGCTTATCGTGAGCAAGGCTGCAATCGTAGCATGTTTAATGTAATTTTTAACTTTCATGGTTCTTAATTAGTAATTTTATGTCTGTATATAAAGACTTTACCTTTAGTTTTTATTTCGTTTTGGAAAAAATAAAAGACAATACGCCCGTAATGTTTTTCACAAGCGTATTGTCTTTATTCTTATTTGTTATCTTTTTATTACCTTCTTACCTCCGACGATGTAGATGCCCTCTGGCAGATTGTCGGTTGCTGTGCCGGCTTCTACATCCTTGCGCAGTCTGATGCCGTTTACGTCGTAGACATCTACGAGAGCCGCTGCGTTTGCTGCGTCTACACCAGTAGGATTGTTTCCGATGGTGAATGAGACAGTCTTGGCTGTTTTGTCTCTGGTGATGTTTCTGATAGGGAAGTTATAGTAGAACAGACTTTTGTCTGTTGGCACAAATTCTGTAACGGCAGTAAAATCTTCGCTTGCCTCAATTGGAAATAAGTCGCCATATAGGCTTGCCCAGTATTGGTCGTCTGTTAAACCATCTTTTATGTCAAGTTTACCATCGGCAGGGATAAGTGTGCAACGCTGTTCGGAATAACTGTTTACTCTGTTTGCCTTCCAGATACTATAGTCGTATTTTACTTTCATTATTTGCAGTCCGCCGCGATATAATCCCCAACCGTCTGTTTGACGACTTTCGAGAATAAGATATTCATTTGTATTTGCAGGGTTGGTAATGCGGTATGCCTTTCCGCCATCGGCTACAGATTTCAGATTTTTGAATTCGTGGTAGCCTTCTGTCAATTCTTCAATAGTAATCCAGCCCATAAATTCTTTTTCGTAGGCTGTATAGCCGACAGGCTTAGTTCCGTAAATTTTATTATTTTTATCCCAATAGTATAAGCCTTCGTCCATAAGACTCCAGTGATTTAAGCCGAAGTAGACCGTGCTTAGGGTATAGTACATATCGGGCAATCCCAATGCG
>JAEEGK010028446.1_pt1 | contig 11213 bp, 11 predicted proteins | sample 8958771 | NCBI WGS metagenome assembly JAEEGK01 (sample SAMN16246547, study PRJNA631951) | gut metagenome | biome: gut microbiome; feature: rumen; material: SC-attached | host: Bos | place: Iran: Karaj | collected 2018-10 | reverse complement strand
TGGACATCCGCATTGTCTGTTGCCCGAAAGCCAATATCCTGAGGTTGAAGCATTTATCGATAAGTTCCTATTAGGCAGGAAGGAGATTGACACCAGTCATATCCTGAAGGCACCTTGGAACTTCTGATGGCTTACTATCACTGCGTCAGCAGTTTATCCCAGTTTGGCTCTGGTTTCTTCGAGGATTGCCAATAGGTCGTTCATCGTTTCAGCGCGGAGCATGGCGATGCGCGTCTGCCGGAAGTCAGGCGATCAAGGGGACAGGTTGTCCCTCTGATCTCTGTGAGTTAACTCGATTTGTCGTTTGAGTTAACTCAATGGGACTTTTGAGTTAACTCACGGTTTTTCAGGAGTGCGGAGGAAAGTTTTTTCCAGTGTACGGGAAAAATACTTCTATTAATTCAAACAATGCTTTCTATTAATACTAGCAATATTTTCTATTAATAGTCGCAAAAAAGACCCATCCCTCCCTCTTTTGCTTCCCCTGGGTTTAATAGGGTTTCAAGCAAGAGAGGGAGAGATGGATGGAAATCGGGCCCGTACGCTTACTATAAATAGTAAGGTCTTCCATGAATGAATTTCACCCGGCGTCCATTCGCGTCACGTTCTCCGCCGCAAATCTTCTCTAACTCTTCCATTGGAATCTTCTTCGTGCATGCAATAACTGAATTCTTTGCCATAACCTTATTCATTTTTAAATTGTTAAACTTCTTATTTTTATCCTGTCTCCCAGAAGCGTCTTGTTCTGATTGGACGATGCAAAGGTACGGCGTATTTTCTGACTGGCCAAGGTTTTGGCGATTATTTGCCTTCAGTTATTGCGACAGGTGCGCCATCTTGCGACACATCGGCTGCAAGCCTCATTATCATGTCGCATCTATCCCTTAATCATGACGATCCCAGTTTGGCTCTGGTCTCTTCGAGGATTGCCAATAGGTCGTTCATCGTTTCAGCGCGGAGCATGGCGATGCGCGTCTGTCGGAAGTCGGGGATGCCTTTGAAGATAGGAGTAGCAGCGAGGTGTCTGCGAGTGTGGAGGATGCCTCGCTTCTCGTCGATACGCTCTACATTGATGCGCAGCAGTTCTTCGAGAATGTCGAGTTTGGCGTTGAAATCGAGGTTTTTTGTGCCAGTTTGGTCCAGATAGTCGCGTACCTCTTTAAATATCCAGGGGCGTCCGAAGGTGGCACGACCTATCATGATGGCATCTACGCCATATTCGTCGAAGGCTCTTTTGGCCTCTTCCGCAGAGGTGATGTCGCCATTGCCGATGATAGGGATATGGATGCGAGGATTGCGCTTCACCTCGCCGATGAGCGTCCAGTCTGCCTGTCCTGTGTACATCTGACTGCGCGTGCGCCCGTGAATGGTCAAGGCCTGGATGCCGCAGTCTTGCAGTTGTTCGGCCAGTGTGGTAATAATCAACTGTTCGTGGTTCCAGCCCAGACGCGTCTTCACGGTAACGGGCAGTTTGACGGCATCGACAACCTTGCGCGTGATTTCCAGCATCTTGGGGATGTTCTGCAACATGCCTGCCCCAGCCCCCTTGCCAGCCACCTTCTTCACAGGACAGCCGAAGTTCAGGTCGATGAGGTCGGGTCCTGCCTGTTCCACGATCTTCGCCGCCTCTACCATCGCCTCCACATCACGTCCGTAGATCTGAATACCCACAGGGCGTTCTGTGTCGCTGATAGTCAGTTTCGAGATGGTTGACTTCACATCACGAATGAGGGCTTCGGCACTCACAAACTCCGTATAGACCATTGCAGCACCGAACCGCTTGCACAGCAGTCGGAACCCGATATCCGTCACATCCTCCATCGGTGCGAGGAATACGGGATGATCTCCAAATTCTATGTTACCTATCTTCATTTCGCGTGCAAAGATACTAATAATTGACAAAAAAACGGTGAATTATTTGGTTAATTCGTAATCTTGCACTATCTTTGCGGCGAGTTAACGAACTTAAATTGACACTATGGAGCAATTATTGCATTATGTGTGGAAGCACAAGCTGTTCCCCTTGCGGGAACTGCAGACAAGCGACGGTGATGCCGTCGAAGTGATTGATCCTGGCTTGCATAATCGCAATGCCGGGCCTGACTTTTTCAATGCGAAGGTCAGAATCGGGCGCACCTTGTGGGTGGGGAATGTGGAGATACACGACAAGTCGTCGGACTGGTATCTGCACGGGCACGACAAGGACCAGCGCTATGACAACGTCATCCTGCATGTGGCTGGCGTGCTCGATGCGGAGGTGATGAACACCAATGGCGAGTTTATCCGTCAGCTACAGCTCGATGTACCCGACAATGTCAGAGATCATTATGACGAACTGCTGCAGACGGACAGCTATCCGCCTTGCTACAAAGTGATTCCAGACCTGACACGTCTGATGGTGCACTCGTGGATGGCGGCTTTGCAGACAGAACGTCTGGAGCAGAAGACAGAAGCTATCAAACGACGCGTAGAACAGTGCGGTGGCTCATGGGAAGATGCGTACTTCGTAACCCTCGCCCGCAACTATGGCTTCGGCATCAATAACGATGCCTTCGAGGTGTGGGCTCAGAACCTGCCGCTCTCGGCTGTGGCCCATCATCGCGACGACCTCTTCCAGATAGAGGCGATCTTCATGGGGCAGGCCGGGCTGTTGGAGCTGGAAACGATTCCAGACTATTATCAGCAGACGGCGCTGAATGAGGGCTATTTCGCCAAACTGCGAAACGAATACCTCTATCTGTCGCATAAGTTCTCGATGAAACCGATAGATTTCCGCCAGTGGCGATTTCTAAGGCTGAGGCCACAGAACTTCCCGCATATCCGCATCTCGCAGCTTGCGAACCTCTATTACCAGCAGAAGGCGGGACTGAGTCAGTTGGTGGCGTGCGAGACCGTAGATCAGCTGAAGAAACTGCTATCGTCACATGTCACGCCCTACTGGGAGACACACTATACCTTCGGTTCTACGAGTTCGAAGAACGAGAAACACCTGGCATACGGTTCACTGAACCTGCTGCTGATCAACACCGCCATCCCGATGCTTTTCGCCTACGGACGGCATCAGGCCAAGGAGGTGCTCTGCGACCGTGCCTTCGATTATCTGGAGCAGTTGAAGGCTGAGAACAACTATATCATCCGTATGTGGCAACAGGTGGGACTTTCCGTGCAGACAGCAGGTGACTCACAGGCACTCATCCAGCTCAAGAATGAATACTGCGACAAGCGTGACTGTCTCCGCTGTCGCTTCGGCTATGAATATTTGAAGAGGAAATAGTATATGGAACAGGAAATATTCTACACGATGGCGCTGACGCGTCTGACGAACTTCAATTACCAGCAGGCGCTGGAGTTGTATCGGGCTGTGGGAAGTGCACAGCTATTGTATGAACACAGAAACGAGATCGGCGACCTCGTCCAGAATGCCTCGCCAAGACTGGTGGAGGCACTCAGGGACTGGGACGAAGCGATGAAACGGGCCGATTTTGAACTCAAATACATGCAGGAGCACGGCATCAGGGCCTTGACGCTGATGAGCGACGACTATCCGCAGCGTCTCAGTGAATGTCCCGATGCGCCTATTATCCTCTATTATATAGGTAATGCCGACTTGAACCAGACGAAGATCGTGAGCATCGTCGGCACACGCCGTATGACGACCTACGGACAGGACCTGATCAGGCGTTTCGTCAACGACCTGCGCCTGCAGTGCCCGCAGGTGCTGATTGTCAGCGGTCTGGCCTACGGCGTGGATATTCATGCGCACCGTCAGGCTCTGGAGAACGGCTATCCGACGGTGGGCGTGCTGGCCCACGGGTTAGACATGATCTATCCCTACCGGCATCGGGAGACTGCAGCGAAGATGATCCAGAACGGGGGACTGCTCACGGAGTTCATGACGCAGACGAATGCCGACAAGCCCAATTTCGTGCGTCGCAACCGCATCGTGGCGGGTATGGCCGATGCCGTCGTCCTTGTGGAGAGCGCGGCCAAGGGTGGAGGGCTGATTACCTGTGAGATAGCCCAGAGCTACGACCGCAGCGTCTTTGCCTTCCCTGGTCATGTAGGACAGGAATTTTCCGAGGGATGCAACCATCTGATCCGTGACAACGTGGCGGGTCTGATCATGAATGCCGATGACTTCGTGAAGGCGATGGGCTGGCAGGATGAGACCCGGCGGAAACAGGCGCTGGCCGACGGCATTGAGCGGTCGCTCTTCCCCAATCTCGCACCAGAAGAACAACAGATCGTCAGTCTGCTGCAAGCGACCAACGATCTGCCGCTTAATCATCTCAGCGTCAAATCAAACATTCCCATCGGCCAGCTCACCGCAATCCTTTTCCAACTGGAGATGAAAGGGGTTGTGAAGCCTCTCGCCGGTGGGATGTATCATCTATTGTGCTAACGCGTCAAACAAACGGTCGAGGGCGAGGTTGGCATCACCGTCGGACTCGTTGAGAAGGGTGACGAACTTCGAGCCGATGATGGCTCCGGCAGCATTGTCCTGAGCTGCCTTGAGGGTCTGGGCGTTGCTGATGCCGAATCCGATCATGCGGGGATTGCGCAGATGCATGGCGTCGATGCGGCGGAAGTATTCCTGCTTGGCTTCGTCGAATGACTTCTGGGCACCGGTGATGGCGGCAGAGCTGACCATGTAGATGAAGCCGTCGGTATGGTCGTCGATGAATCGGATGCGCTCCTCGCTGGTCTCGGGTGTGATGAGCATGATGACACGCAGGTCGTAGCGGTCGGCGACGGGCTTCACGACGTTGAGGTAGTCGTCGAAGGGGAGGTCAGGGATAATCATGCCGCTGACGCCTGCCTGCACACAGCTTTGGCAGAAGGCCTCGATTGAGCGAGACCAGAGCAAGCTCGATTGCTCTGGCGAGCGTGAGAGGTCTCGCCCTATGGGCAAGGCTTCGATGCCGTAGTGGAGGATGGGATTGAGATAGCCCATGAGCACAAGGGGGATCTCCACCTGATCCTTGATGGTCTCGAGCTGGGTGAACAGCGTCTTGAGGTTCATGCCGTTCTTCAGGGCCTGTGTGGCGGCACTCTGGATGACGGGGCCGTCGGCCAGAGGATCGCTGAAGGGAATACCTACTTCGATCATGGCGATGCCTCGGCGCTGCATCGTGAGGATGACATCGGCTGTGCCGTCGAGTGTCGGGCAGCCGGCACAGAAATAGAGACTAAGGAGCTTCTTCTCCTGTGGCTTTTCAGCGAAAAGCTTGTTAATCTTGTTATTGATCGGATGATTCATATTCTTATCTTTTTTACAAATTCTTTGAGTTTGTTGACGTCCTTGAGTCCTGGAGAGAGCTCGAAACGGGAGTTGAGATCGATGCCGGCGCAGCGGGGATGGCGGATGGCTTTGATGCGTGCAGCATCATCGGGACAGATGCCGCCGCTAAGCAGGAAAGGGGTGCTGCCGTGATAGGCGGAGAGCACGCTCCAGTCGAACTGCCGGCCGCTGCCACCTGGTAGTTGTGCCTTCGTATCGAAGAGGAAGTAATCCACCAGACCTTCATAGGCCACAGTCTGTGCAAAGTCGTCGACGGTGGCGATGCTGAAGGCCTTGATGAGGCGGATGCCGCCCAGGCTGGCGACGTATTCGGGCGACTCCTGGCCGTGGAGCTGAACGAAGTCGAGGGCATAGTCGTCGGCAATGCGGCGGACCTGCTCAAGATCCTCGTTGACGAAGACACCGACGCGCTTGCACCTGGTGGTCAAATAGGCGGGACGCTGACTGACGTATCGGCTGGACTTAGGCCAGAAGATGAAGCCCATCAAGTCGATCTGTAGCCCTTCGACCTCGCGGATGTTTTCCGCTTCCCTCATGCCGCAAACCTTTATCAATTCACAATTCATAATTCAGAGTTGGTTGATGCACATTTTGAGGGCGGCGCCGGGGGCGGCAGCCTTCATGAAGGTCTCGCCGATCAGGAAGCCTCGGTAGCCCGCCTCTCGCAGAGCTTTTACTGTGGAGGGGTTGGAGATGCCACTCTCACTGACTTTGACTGCGTCCTTAGGCAGTAATTCGGCAAGGCGGAAACTGTTCTCAACATCCGTGACAAACGAACCGAGGTTGCGATTGTTGATGCCACAGAGGTCTGGTTCGAGTTCGGCATATTCCAGTTCCTGCTCAGAGTGCATCTCAAGGAGTACTTCAAGGCCAAGCGAATGAGCCTTGTCCATCAGCGATTTGCACTGAGCCTTCGACAGGCAGGCAGCAATCAGCAGTGCTGCCGATGCTCCACAGAGGGCTGCCGCATAGAGCTGGGCCTCGTCGATGACGAAGTTCTTATAGAGGATGGGCAGGGTGACACCGCTCAGGCGAGCCTGACGGATGAAATCGTCACAGCCGCCGAAGTAGTGCTCGTCGGTGAGGATGCTGAGGGCAGCGGCACCGTTCTGCTGGTAAGAGAGCGGGATGATGTCTGCGCGCCCTTCTTCCTTGATCCAGCCTTTCGAGGGTGAACGACGCTTAAACTCGGCGATGATGCCCGTTTCGCTCTGTAGCAGCGCCTCTCGCAAAGACGCTTTCCTGGCACAAAGCTGTTCAAGTTCCTGATGCTTGTGGGCCACGATTTCCTGCAGGATATCCATAGCTTACGAGTTCAGTTCCACAAACTTCTTGAACGTCTTCAGGGCAGCTCCGCTGTCGATGCTCTCGCGGGCAATCGCGATACATTCCTCGATGCTCTTCTGTCCCTTCTCCAACACCTGAATACCGAAGCCGGCGTTGGCCAGTACGATGTTCTTCTGGGCAGGCAGGGCGCGGTTCTCGAGTACGGAGTCGAAGATCTGGGCGGCCTCTTCCTCGGTGGCACCGCCGACGAGTTCCTCGGGCTTGGCGATGTCGAAGCCGAGATCCTTTGGCGAGAAGATGCGTTCGTAGTCCTTCGTCGTCACCTTGAAATCACCGGTGAGTGAGATCTCATCGTAACCGTCGATGGAGTTGACGATGCCGTAGTCGATACCGATTTTCTGGTACACCTGGTGGTAGAGCCGCATCTGGTCGAGGTTGGCCACGCCCAAAAGTTGACACTTCGGCTGCGAGGGGTTCACCAACGGGCCCAGTAGATTGAAGATGGTGGGGAACTGGAGCGCCTTGCGTATCGGACCGACGAACTTCATGGCCTTGGCGAAGAGCTGGGCGTGGAGGTAGACGATGCCGGCCTCGTTGAGCGAGCGGTTCAGACGGCTGAGGTCGTCGGTGAACTTGATGCCGTGGTGGGCGATGACATTGCTTGCGCCGCTGACGCTGGTGGCGGCATAGTTGCCGTGCTTGGCGACCTTGTAGCCGGCTCCGGCGATGACGAAACATGAGGTCGTTGAGATATTGAATGTGTTCTTGCGGTCGCCGCCGGTGCCGACCACGTCGATGTAGCGGTCGCAGTCGAGGAGGGCGGGCACGCCGGTCTCAAGGATTCCGTCGCGGAAGCCGAGCAGCTCGTCGACGGTCACGCCGCGCATCTGCAGAGCCGTCAGCAGGGCGGTGATCTGCTCTGTCGGATACTCACTCTGAGTGATGCCAATCAGAATGTTCTTCATTTCTTCACGAGTGAGCTCCTCGTGGTTCAGCATCCTGTTCAGGATGTCTTTCATTGTCTGTGCCATAACAATATATTTACGATTTATTATAAATACATCCAGTTCTGCAGCATCTTCTTGCCGTCGGGCGTGAGGACACTCTCGGGATGGAACTGGATGCCTCTGACGTTCAGTTCGCGATGGCGGAGTGCCATGATCTGCCCCGTTCCCGACGTTCCGTCGCCTACCCGTTGCCTTTCGTCTGATACAGCTGTCACCTCCAGACATTCCGGCAGTCCCTCGCGGGAGACAACCCAGGAGTGGTATCGTCCGACAGTGATTTCCTTCGGAAGACCGCTGAAGACAGGGTCGTCCGTCACGATGTGGCAGGGTGTGGCAACGCCATGGAAGACATCGCTGAGATTCTCCAACTTACCGCCAAAGACCTCGCCGATGGCCTGATGGCCAAGGCAGACGCCGAGAATCGGTTTGCGACCGGCATACGTGCGGATGACATCGAGTAGCAGACCCGCCTCGCTCGGGATGCCAGGTCCTGGCGAGAGGATGATTTTGCTGTAGGGCTCCAGATCCTTCAACTCGAACTGGTCGTTGCGCACGACAGTGACCTCGGCGCCCAGTTCCTTCACCAAATGACTCAGATTATAGGTAAATGAGTCGTAATTATCGATAATGACTACTTTCATAACTTTACATTTTTTCTGCCATGAGTATTGCACGGCGCAGGGCGCCGAGCTTATTATTCACTTCCTGAAGCTCGTATTCTTCGTTGCTCTTGGCCACGATGCCGCCGCCGGCCTGGAACCAGAGCTCGCCGTTGCGGGATACGAAGGTGCGGATGGTAATCGCCTGGTTCAGGCTTCCGTCGAGTCCGATGATGCCAATGCAGCCGCCATAGGCACCTCGGTTGTGTGGCTCATACTCCGATATGAGTTGCATGGCACGCACTTTCGGGGCACCGCTGAGTGTTCCGGCAGGGAAGGTGTCGATAAACGCCCGGATGGGATCAGCCTCCTTGTCGAGCTCGCCGCTGACGCGGGAGACGAGGTGGATGACGTGCGAGTAGTACTGGATGTCCTTGTAGTAATCGACTTTTACGCCGTGACAATTACGCGAAAGGTCGTTGCGGGCCAGATCGACGAGCATCACGTGCTCAGCGTTCTCTTTCGGGTCGTTCCTCAGGAACTCTGCGCCCCTTCGGTCTGCCTCGGCATCGCCTGTGCGTTTCGTCGTTCCGGCGATGGGGTCGATGTATGCGCGCCTGCCCTCGATGCGGCAGTGAGTTTCAGGGCTGCTGCCGAAGATGCGGAAGCCGCCGAAGTCGAAGTAGAAAAGATAAGGACTTGGGTTGATACTCCGCAGTGCGCGATAGAGCTTGAAGTCGTCGCCCTCATAGCGCTGGATGAAGCGGCGTGAGAGGACAATCTGGAACACATCGCCGCGCAGGCAGTGTTGGATGCCACGGCGGATGTTCGCCTTGTGCTCTTCGTCGGTGAGCGTGCTTCTGACGTCGCCAACGGGCTTGAAGCCGTATGCCTTTACGTTCCCGCGGTTCATCGCTTTCAGGATATCATCGATAGCAGAGGAGTCTAAACTAACCACCTTCAGCTTGTTGTTGTGATGGTCGAACACAATCACCACCTTATATAATATATAGAGCAAGTCGGGTGCGTCGTTCTTCTCTTGCGTCTCATCTTTCACCGCGATGTCCTCGAAGTATCTCACAGCGTTGAAACTCGTGTAACCGAAAAGTCCGCAGACGTCAGCATCCTCGCCTTCTACCTTGATGCAGTCGATGAGGACGTGGATGGCCTTGTCCGATCGGTAGTCACGGTTCACTTCGTGCTGCATCGTGCTGCCGTCGGGGTAGCTGACCGTTGCGACGCCGTGTCCAATGGCCACACTGGCGATGGGGTTGATGCCGATAAAGCTTCGTGAGTTGCTTGCTTCGTGATAGTCCGAGCTCTCCATCAGCGCACTCTGGGGATAGATATCCCTGAGTCGCATATATACTCCTACCGGCGTATACAGGTCTGCCAGAATGGTCTTCGACGTTGTCGTATAGTTGAACGTATTCATTATTACTTAATTCTTAATTCTTAACTCTTAATTCTTAACTCTTAATTCTTAACTCTTAACTCTTAATTCTAAATTCTTAACTCTTAATTCTAAATTCTTAACTCTTAACTAAAACTCTCCGTATTCCTTGGCCATTGCCTTGTTCTTCAGATACGTCTCCACGTCCTTGTCACCACGTCCGCTGACGGTGAGTACCACCACATCGTCGGGTTTAAAGGTGAGTTTTTTCAGAGCTGCGATGGCGTGGGCCGATTCGATGGCGGGAATGATGCCCTCCATACGGGTCAGCTCATAGCCGCCGTAGATGGCCTCGTCGTCGTTGATAGATAACACTTCCGTCCGACCCTGCTTCGCCATGTTGCAGTGCATCGGCCCTACACCTGGGTAGTCCAGACCTGCCGAGATGGTGAAAGCCTCCTCGATCTGGCCGTCCTCATTCTGCATGACCAACATCTTCGCCCCGTGCAGGATGCCTACCGTTCCGCGGTGAATCGTTGCGGCGGTATAGTCGGAATCCCAGCCGTGACCGCCTGCCTCGGCCAATACGATCTTCACCCGCTCATCGTCCATATAATGATAGATAGTACCTGCGGCATTGCTTCCGCCGCCGATACAGGCGATGAGGTAGTCGGGATAGTCGCGCCCGATCTTTTCCTCCAGTTGCCATTTGATTTCTTCCGAGATGACACTTTGCATCCGCGCCACAAGGTCAGGGTAGGGATGGGGCCCCATCGTCGAGCCTACGATATAGAACGTATCGGCGGGGTGACAGCACCAGTCGCGGATGGCTTCGCTGCAAGCGTCGCTCAACGTCATGTTTCCCGTGCGGACAGGATGTACCTCGGCTCCGAGCATCTTCATCCTCTCGACATTCGTGTGCTGGCGTTCCACGTCGGTGGCTCCCATGAATACCTCGCATTTCATGTTCATCAGGGCGCATACCGTCGCCGTGGCCACACCGTGCTGTCCTGCTCCGGTCTCGGCAATAATCCTCGTTTTGCCCATTCGCTTTGCCAGAAGGATCTGCCCGATGGTGTTGTTGATCTTATGCGCACCCGTATGGTTCAGGTCCTCGCGCTTCAGATAGAGCCGACAGCCGTATTTCTCACTCATCCGCTGTGCGTAATACAGCGGCGACGGTCTGCCGACATAGTCCTTCAGCAGTGCATGATACTCTTGTTTGAACGTCTCGCTCTCGATAATCGGCAGATAGGCATCCTGCAAGTCATGCACGCACTTGTAGAGAATCTCCGGCACGTATGCCCCGCCAAACTCTCCATAGAAACCGTTTTTGTCAACTTGATACTTCATATATTTGAATGTTTTTGTGAATATGCTTTAAAAATTTGAGGCCCGTCGCAAGAACGACAGGCCTCATTGTATCTTTATACCAAACTCATAGGTACACGGCTATCTTCTCACGATCTTTCGAATCTTGAGCTGCGCCACCACCAATAGTTTACAATTCTCTTCATTTTTGCTTAAATTGATTACATTTCGGCGGCAAAGGTAAGCATTATCTTTCATTCTGCAAAATTTTAAGCCACTTTTTTTATAAAATCTGTGAAATCTATTGCGTAAAT
>JAEEGK010028443.1_pt1 | contig 11213 bp, 6 predicted proteins | sample 8958771 | NCBI WGS metagenome assembly JAEEGK01 (sample SAMN16246547, study PRJNA631951) | gut metagenome | biome: gut microbiome; feature: rumen; material: SC-attached | host: Bos | place: Iran: Karaj | collected 2018-10 | reverse complement strand
TATTATTATTATTATTATTATTATTATTATTATTATTATTATTATTATTATTATTATTATTATTATTATTATTATTATTAAATTTTTTTGGAATTTTTTTCTTATTTTTATTATTATTTTTTTTTTCTATATAATTTAAATTACCTGTATCATTAAAAATACTTTTCTTTTTAGAATTATTTATCATATTATTTAAATTTTTCATGCAATTATCTAAATCATTTAAACCACTGAATTGTTTATTAATATCTTTTTTAATATCATTAATATTATTTATATCATTAAAATTATTATTTTGATTATCATCATCATCATCTTTATAAATATCATCATAATTATCTTCATTATTTCTATTAATATTATTTATATTAATATTATTAATATTTTTATTTATTTCATTTTCCATTTTCTCTAATGTTTTATCAAAATTTTGAACAATATTATTGTTATTTTTTAAGAAAGAAAAGTTATTATTTTTCGCTTTTGTTTCTATTACATTATTATTGTTTGAATTTAAATCATACATAATTATTTCATCATCATTATTATTATTGTTGTTATTAATATTAAAAATAATATTACTTCCAAATAAATCATTATTTTTTTTATAAAAATTATTTGTTAATTTTTTACTTGATTTAGGTCTTATTTTGATATTATTATTTATTTTAATATTATTATTATTATTATTAAAATTATTAATATTATTATTATTATTTTCAGGTGGTAATTTTTCAAATCTATTTGCAGGTCTTAAATCGATTTTTTTATTAGTATTATATTTTTTAGTATTATTATCTTCAGTATATAAATTATTATAATTATTATTATATTTCCCACTTTGCATCATTAATAAATTTTCTTGCCAATCTTTTTTGGCAGAATTTAAATTTTTACTCACTGCATTAATTTTTTTTTTTATTATTTCAGCATTACTTAATTTATATTTATCTAAATCTGATTGATAACTATTCCATTCTGTTTTTTTTTCATTTTTTAATTTTTTACTTATTTTTACAGGAGGTGGCTTATAATAAAGTTTATTATTAAATCTATTCATTTTTAATTTAAATTTAATATTATATTTATATTTTTGTTTTAATAATTAAAAATATGTTATTTTCAAATCCAAATATAAAAACAATTTTTACCCATGAAAATAATACCACTATTTTAAATATATTTCATTTAACTTTCAACGATGATGATCATTTTTTATTTCTTAGTGATGATGGATTAATTAAAGAATATTCAATTAAACCAAAAGGAGAATATAGTATTGAAATAGATAAATGTAACTTATTAAGACCTAGTGAAGAAATTCTTTCAAAAAACAATCATCCCATTTTAAAATTCAAAAATAAAGATGATTATATTCATTTGACTAAAACATTAGTATTTGAAAATTATATTGGTTTAGGATATGAAGATGGTTTAGTATTAGTATATATAATAGAACGCCAAAATAAAATGAATAATAAAATAGAAGAAGAAAATGGCGAAAGTAATGATAATGATAAAAATAATAATGAAGTTAAAAAAAATTATTACAATGCTTTTTCATTATATTACATATTTTTAGGTCATTCTCAAAAAATAACATCATTAGCTTATTATGATCCAAAAAAATACTTCATTACAGCCAGTGATGCTTGTTTAGTTAAAATTTTTAGCATAGCGACAGGTTATAGTTTATTTCATTTTAATTTAGATTGTATAATTAATAATATTCTTATTATTGAAAACAAAACAAATACAAATTTAATTTTTTTATGTGAAGAACCATATAAATTAAATATTGATATAACTAATGAACCTTTTTCTTTTAATCATTATACCTTTAGATATAATAATATTAATAATATAGTTAAAGTTGATAAAAAATATTATTTGTTAGGAACTTCAAATAATATTTATGTATTCAAGGAAAATTTTGATTTTGATAATAAATTTTCAACAGAAGATAAAATTGATTTTGATTATTTTATAAATTATGGAAAAAATTTTATTGTAGTTGATGGTGAATATAATTTAAGATTTTGTGAATTGAAAAATAACGATATTATTTTTTCTTTTAAATTTAAATTAAGTAATGATAATATTACTACTGGAATGATTATTTATAATAAATATTTTTTATGTGGTTCTCAAGATGGAAATGTTTATTTAGTTAATATTGAAGAATATGAAAATACGGCATGGGAACTAAAAAAAATGAATAATGAAGAAAAAGAAAGTAATGTTTTTAATGAAGAATATAACACAGGAAAAAATAAAAAGAAAAAAAAAGATAAAGATGGAGGTAAAGATAAAGATAAAAAGAAAAAAGGAAAAAAAAAATAATTATTTTATTTTTAATATAATATAATATTTTTTTTAAGAATTATTTTTTTATTATTTAATTATATATTAATCTTTTTTTAATTTTAACAATATAATTTAAATTTAATGATAATTATATATTATTGATTATTATTTATATATTTAATTTTAAAATTATATTTTATTATTTTTTTTGTATTATTATTTTATAAACTTAAAAAATATATAAGAGCTTTATAAGAAGATTTTAATTTATAAAATTAATATTTTTATAAAATGGAAAATAATAATAATAATACTATAACTTTTACTCTTTCATCTAATAATATACGTTTTCCTTTATATTCAAATTCTACTTTATTAGACAATTTATATTCATCAACAATAAAATTTGAAACATTACAACAAGAATTAAATAAATTAATATTTAATATAACAGAATTCGAAATCGAATATATAGATATAATAGTAAATAATATTAACGATTTTAATATATTTTCTAATTTATATAATAAAAAAACAACTGATTATATTATGATTTCAAAAAGTATCAAAATTTTAATAAGTAGTATAATAAATAAATTAAATAAAACAGAAGAACAAAATGATAATTTAGATTTATCTTTTCCTTATTTTAAATATGATAATTTTGGTTTATTAAACTTGATTAAAAATCAATATGAATTTAATGTTCAACAATCTGAAATACATAAAAAAATCTTAAATATTTTTCAATATATAAAAACTATAAGAAACACTAATAAATTACCTCCAACAAATTTTTTTACTGTTTGTTTAAAATATTTAGTGATTTTTTATAAAAAAATGTATAATAACTTTAAGAGTTTTCATTCTTTAACTAATTTTAAATCAAATATTAATAATGAAAATGATATTCAATTTGATAATGAAATAAAATTATTTAATTTATTAATTTTATTACAAAAAATTGAAAATGTTGCTTTTATTATAAATAATGCATATTTTATTGATGAAAATGATATTGAAAATTTCGACGAAAAATCAAATGAATGGAATTTAATAAAAAAATATTTATTTAGAGTAATACCATCTAATAAGGATTTAATTCAAAATGAATTTAAAATTTTTTTAAATAATATTTATTATATGCAAGCTATTATTCAACAATGTTTTATTTCAAATAATTTTTATTATGATTGTTTTAAAGCTGCAATTTTAAGTATTAAATATAATTTTAATAAAAAATTACCTGAATATGATGCAATTAAATGTCAAGTTATTTATAATGAAAGAAATTTACTAGTTGATTTTTATAAATTATCAAAAAGAAATTTAATCAAATTTTATGAAAAATTTAAATTTCCAAGCATTGAATTTAGAAAAAAACTTTATTTAAAAAGAGAATTTAATGAAATTACCATTTTATATATAAAAACTTTATTACAAAAAGTAAAAGAAAATAAATTTATAAAAAAGGAAGAAAAAAAAAATTTTTTTGAAACTAAAAACAATGAATTTGATATAAAAATTGAAAATGCAAATGAAATAAATTTACATGACACTGATTTAAAAATATCAAATAAAAATTCATACACAGACAGTGTTTCAAAAAATAACAAACAAGATTATGTTTCAATAACACTATTAAATTATACATATATTAAATTAACAAAAGAAAATTTATTTTCTTGTAATTGCTCATCTTCAATTCAACCAAATCATTTATATGAAACATTAATAATTCATATTCATGGTGGAAGTTTTATTGGAAGTTCAACTTATACACATGAAGCATATTTAAGAGAATGGGCAAATAAATTTAAAGTTCCCATTATTGGAATAAATTATAATTTAAGTCCAGAAAATCAATATCCTCAAGCTTTAAATGATTGTTATCAAGCTTATTGTTGGATAATAAATCATAGTATAAATGAGTTTAATATTAATCCTAAAAAAATTATTTTAAGTGGAGATTGTTCTGGAGGAAATTTATGTATTGCCTTAACATATTTAATTATTTGTATAAATGAATTTGAAAATAAAAATATAAAAGTTCCTGATTTAATTTTATCTGAATTTCCTATTTGCAATTTAAATATAAAAAATATAAGTCTTTCTATGATTTTAACAATGGAAGATTTCTTATATAATAATAATTTTATAAATTATTGTTTTAATAGTTATGTAGGAAATTATAATTTTGACGAAGATTTTTTTTTAAATATTTGGAAAATAAATAGTGAATATATTATAAAAAAATTACCAAAAATTAGAATTTTAATTGGAAGTAATGACCCTTTTAGAAATGATTGTATAAGATTAATAAATAATTTAAAAAAAGTAAAAGAAATTGATTTAAAAGTTTATGATTTAGAAAATTATGGACATGAATTTTTTGAATTTTATATTTTTTTAACTGATGTTTTAAAAGAAATTCCAAATAAAATATTATATAATGAAATTGAATAATTTTTTAATAATGTATTTTTTATTTAATTTAATTATAATTTTAACATCTTTCATTTAAAAAATATTTATAATATAATATTTTAATTATAATATTTTATTTATTATAATAATAATATAATATATACTTATTAATTATAATAATTAAATAGTAAAATTAATAAAAATTAACTGAAATTTTTTTATATTTAATTTATAAAATTTATAACTTATATAGTAATAATTTAATATGTTTACATAATATTTATTTCAATGCTGAAAATGAGGATTAATATTATGTACTTCATTTACAACATTATTAAGTTGATTTGAATTAGTAATTAAACTCAATGTATTATTTGCCCTTTGTCCTTCATCTCCTTCTTCATCTTTTATATTTGAACTATTATCACTTATATCACTATTAATATCATTATTATTTTGTTGTCTTTTTAATTTTTCTTTTTTCATATTTTCATAATCAATATCATCTGTTTTCAGTTCAAATCTACAAATAGGACAAGAATCATGTTGTTCTAACCAAGGTAATAAACAATCTTTATGAAAATAATGTTTACATGGTAAATCTATTAAATTATCTCCTATTATAAATTCTTCTTTACATACTGAACAACAATTTTCATTTCCAAATTTTTTTAATTTTTCTTCATTTAATATATATTTATTTAATTTTTCTATTTCACTTTTACTTGCAGGAGGACTTCCATATTTATTTGGATCATTATTCATTATATAATTTAATATGTTTTCTATTTCGTTATTTTCATATTCCATATTAATTAGATTCAAAATAAATTCGATTAAAGGGGAGTTTTCTTGATTAAAAGGAACAACAACAACATTATTGTTATTATTTTCTTCTAAATTTATTGAAGAATTAAATGGAATATATTCTTGTGGAGGAACAATTTTTTTATCATATTCGGAAGGGGAATTTATTTCTTCACATAATTGATTATGACAAAATATACATTCAACTTCAGAATTTTCAATATATATTTTATTAAATATATGTTTACAATTATAACAGAAATATTGTTTTGATAAACTTAAAGAATTCATTTTTATATATTAATATATAATTTATTTTTTGTATTATTATATATAATTTTTAATATTAGAATTAAAAAATAAAATTGAAATAAATAATATTTTATTAATTTAATATATATATATATAATTTAATAAAAATTTAAAAAATATCAATTATAAAAAAATAACATTTTTAATCTATTATATTTTAAATAAAATAAATTTAAAAATAATTTTTTAATTTAAATTTAAGTATAAAATATTTAATTATTTATAAGTTAAATCATTATTATATTTCATATTAATTTTTAAATAAATATTATTATTTATATTTTAATAATATAAGAATAGTAAAAATTTTTTTAATTAATATTTTCTTAATACTAAAGATTTTCTATTATTATCTTCAAACATATCATATCTTGGATATGGTTTTATTATTTCATTTTCATTATCTATATATTCATTATCTAAATTATTAAAAAATAATTTAGTAATATTACCATTTGTTTTAATTTCTCCTTCATATATTATATTTTCATCAATAAAAATTTTTATTTCTTTAATTCCTATATCATAATATTTACTATAATTTTTAATAATTATTTTGTTTAAAATAAAAAAATTATCAAAAATAAAAATAATTCTATTTAAACCTCTATTTTCATTTACTGAATTTATATTTGAAAATCTAGTAAATAAAACTGGATTACTTTGAGGATTTAATATTGTTTTATCAGGAAAAAAAAATATTTTTGCTTTATTTATAATATTTTCCATCTTATAATTTATAATTTGTATTTCATCTATACCAATATATTCATAATTTCCATAATTAGACAAAATTTCTATTTTTAATATAAATCCACTTGGAAGAATAGGACTATAGTAAAATTGATTATAAATATAATCTTTTAATTTTTTTAAATTTTTATTTTTATAAATATTATTATTATAATTATTTTGAAAAGGATATGAAATTTTCTGTGAAAAATCAACACCATCTTCTCCAGGAGGTTTAAATAAAATTATTTTCTTATAACAATTTGATAATTTATTGTTTTTATAAAATATTATTTTTATTTCTTTTGTACTACAATCTAAATGTTCTAAATTATTATAATTATAAAAAATAATATCTTTAATTTTGATATTATTCTTAAATTCAATTTCAATAAAAGCATTTTTTAAAAAACACATAAACATATAATTTGGATCATTTGATTCATTTTTTGCTTTAAATAAATTATTTAACATATGTTTATCAGCTCTTTGTTCTCTTAAATTATTTAAATTTTGTTTGTTTGCATAATAATTTTTAAATTCTAAATTTGGATCAATGTATTTATCATTTTCATTTATAAATTCAATTCCCGTCAATCCAATGTAATTAAAATTTCCATAATTTGATAATAAAAATATTTTTATTTTATTACATATTTCATATGGTAAATTTATATTATTTGTATCATTTATATTATTTTCTTTATTATTAATGTTTTCATTACTTTTATTGTTTATTATTTTATTTAGTAAATTTTTTTTAATATTTTTTTTTGTAATTCTTTCACTACTTAAAGAAGAAATTTCAAAATTAGAAAAATTATAATAAATTGATTTTAATTTATCTATATTAATATTGTTTGTATTGAAATTTATTTTATTTTCAATTATTGTGTTTGTATTACTATTATAATTATTAATAGATGAAAATTTTTTAGAATTATTATTAATTTTAATATTATTAATTTCAATTTTATGAACTTTATTTGTTATTTGATTAATTTTTGGAATTATTCCTTTCCAAATATTTTTATTATTTTTTTCTTGAAAAATTTGTATATTTTTAATTCCCATATCATTAAAACCATTTAATATTTCAATTTCTTTTATTATATAATCTTCACTTATAGAAAAAAAAATTTTTTTATTTTCACTTTTAAAATATTTTGATATCCAAGGTTGATTCATATTGAAAGAAGCCTTTTCAACTGGAATTTCTTTTTTTTCTAAATCATAAAATTTTATTGAATTTATTGAAATTTTGGATGAATTTCCCCAATTTGAATAAATATTTATAATATAAGTTATTAAATTATTTTTTTCTTCATTTATTTCATTTGAAATATTATTTGAAATTATATTTTTTGTGCACATTAATTTGTTTGATTTAATATTTTTTATAATGTTGTTATTATTATTATCTGATGATGTTTTATCACTTGGTTTTATTATTATATTACTTTTAGTTCGTTTTTTTAATTTCATTGAATTTTTTAATGTTTTAAATTTTGAAGAGTAATCTTTATTTTTTGAACTATTTTGTTTATAATTACTTATATAATTTAAATCATTAATATTTTTTAAATTTTTTTCCTGAATTTTTTCAATAAGATTTATTTTTTCTTTTACTAATGCACTTTTATTTCTAATTTCTTTATTTTCTTTTATTATAATATTATTATTTATTATTAAATTATTCTTATTTAATTTTTTTTGTTTTTTTTCTTCACTTTGATAAATATTATTTAATTTATTTTTTATTAAATCATTTTCAATATTTGGATTTGTATTTACTCTTTTAACATTTTCTTGTTTTAAAGGAGTATTTCTTTCTTTAGTTAAACTATTAATATTTTTTAATGTTGATGGATTTTTAATATTATTTGTTTTTTTATGATGAGAATTATTTTCTACTGTTAAACAATTTAAACAACTTAAATTATTTTTTTGTCTATAAAATAATGTGTTATCTTTTATTAATTTAATTTTGATATTATTTATAATTTTTTTACTCGTTGTTTTATGAATAGGCTTAAATATATTTATATCAATTTTATCTTTATTATTATCAGATAATTTTTTATTTAATTTTTTAGGATTAATTGCTTCTATACATTTGATTTTTTTTGCTTTTGGTCTAATGATAATATTATTCATATATTATTTTAAATAAAAAAATATATAAAATAAAAATAAATAATAAATTTTTACTATATAATATATAATTATTAAGAAAAATTTTTCAAATTTTATTTATGAAAAAAATAGAATATTAAATTAAAATATTTTAATAATGAATTTGATTTTAAAAAAATTCAAAGAAATTTATTTTTTATATAATAAATTTATAAACAACTTTTATAATTTTTATTTTCTATTTACAATTTTATAATTATTAAATAAATATTAAATTTAATATTTATGTTAAATTATTTTTTAATTTTTTTTACTAAAGTTTTTATTTTTTTATATAAATATCCATAAAGTGATAAATCTTTAATTTCTTTATTATTAAACATTAATTCATATCCTCTTATTGGTAATTGAATATACCCATTTACTCTAAATAATTTACTTTTATTTTTACCTTTTACAAATTTATTAATAAAATAACTTAAATCACCAAAATTAGTTTGATCTATTCTACAAATTAAATCATTTTCTCTATAAATTAAAATACCATTAAAATAATCATCTTTATCTAATAAATCATCTACATTATAAATTGGATTTTGTCCTAAAGAATTTAAAAATTCTTCATTAAATAAAATTCCTTTATATTCTTCACCTTCAATATAAATACAATTTGTTTTATTTTCATCAAATTCAGTTTTCAAATTTTTAATTTTTATTAAATCATTACTTAAAGAAGCTGATAAAAAAATATCTTGATATAAATTTTTAAGATTTAACTCTTTTCCAAAAATATATATTTTTGCATTAATATGTTTTATTTGAATAAATTTTAAATATTGAACTAATGAAATATCTATTAACATTTGTTTTAAATTTTCATCAAATCCTAATTCTTCATAAAAAGTATTATAATAGATATCATATTTTTCTTTATCGAATTCAAACTCATATTCATCATTTATTTTTTTTAAATCATATAAAAATAAATGAGTTCCATTTTCAAAAGAATCTAAATATTCATAAAGTTTATCTTTTGTTTCAAAAATAAAATTTATTTGTTGCAATATTAAATCTAAGCATTGTAAAGGATAATTACTTTGTGGAATATATTTATTTTTTTTATTTTTAGATTCAGATTTTTCAATTTTATAATTAATAATAGGAGTTAAAATAAAATCATTACTAATTTCTTTTTGTAAATTTATACTTATTAATCCAATGGAAACTTCATTTATTCTTTTTGTAATGATTAAAAAACTATCAGCTAATCTCATAGCAGAAGTTTTTAAATTAAATCCATATTGAAAATAATATAATTCTTCATTTTCATTCTTATTAAAAGAATACATTAATCCATTAAATTCAACACTACTAATACCAATACCATCATCTTTTATTGTAAATATAATCCCTTTTTCTTTATTTTCAATAATATCTAAATAAATATTTTTTGATTGTATATGAGGCTTAAGAGAATTTTGAATTAAATTTCCAATACATCCTAAAGGCCACTGATGATAATCACTTAATTTTTTTAAAAAATTCCATGTGATTAAATTATTAACATAATTTTGTTTTAATTTATCTTTACTATAATCATTCATATTTATTAAATCATTTGTGTCAATTTTTTTATCATTAGTATTTTCTTTTTTTAATTCTTTTTCTGTCATTAATTAAAAATTTTTAAATATTATTTAATTTTATTTATTTTTATATAAATTATATTTATAATTATAATTATATACCATATGAGAAAAAACTATATATGTACTAATTATATTTAATGTTGTTCCAACAGATAAACCTAAAATTATTCCAATTAAGGCATTAGGAGGATATTTATGCTTTTTTGTATTTTCATTTAATAATTTTATACTCATAATAAATTTTATTAAAAAATGTAAAAAATAAATATAATAAGAAATAAATGAAATAAAATATGATTTTAAAAATATTGAAATATATAATAAAATGGATGTAAATATACATACAAAATTAAATAGACAATTAAAATCAATATAATCATTATATTTTATTGATTCATTTAATACTGCCAATGAACGAAAAGAATAAATTAAAGCAACTGCTTTTACTAAAAAACTTAAAGAAAAATTCATAAATTTATCTAAAACAACTTTTTTTTTAATTATAAATAAAAATTTAAAATCATCATAATTAATAAACAATTCATCATCAACTTCATTTGAATCTGAATTTGAATTTTGATAATGATGAGAATGATGATGATAATTATTTGCTCTATTATTTTTTTTATTATATAAATTTTTTTTTAAATTATTATTTTTTAATTTCTCATTTTTTTTCATTATTAGATTTATATTATATTATATTTTAATTTATTTAAAAAAATAAGAATAATTTTTAATTGATTTTATTTATTATTTTTTTAAATATATATTTGATAATTATGTTTGAATAAAATTGGGGATTGGGGATTGGGGATTGGGGATTGGGGATTGGGGATTGGG
>JAEEGK010028439.1_pt1 | contig 11214 bp, 6 predicted proteins | sample 8958771 | NCBI WGS metagenome assembly JAEEGK01 (sample SAMN16246547, study PRJNA631951) | gut metagenome | biome: gut microbiome; feature: rumen; material: SC-attached | host: Bos | place: Iran: Karaj | collected 2018-10 | reverse complement strand
AATTTTTATTTAATTTTTATTTTATGTTTTTTTGTTTTTTTTTTTTTTAATTGTTGATTGTGCCCAATCCCCAATCCCCATTTCAATATATAATTGGTATTTTATTATATTTAATTTTTGAATTTTTTAATATATTTAATAATAATAATTTAAATAATTAATAAAATTGATTAAAAATGATAAATAAAAATTTTTAATAATACCTTAAAAATAATAATTTAAAATGCCAATATTTAAAAGAATTCAACTGTCCATGAAGCAGAAAATTCTTCTCCAGGTTTTAATTTAAGAACATTTTCTTTATCTGCAAAAACTCCATTTGAATTCACATAATCCGAATGATTAAGCCAAGGTTCTAAACAAACAAAATTAGCACCAACTTTAGACCATATTCCAAGAGTTGGGAAATCTTTATATTCCATACTTAAAATTGCTTTATTATCATTTTTATTTTTAATATATACTTTTCTTTTAATATTATTTTTTACTGCAATAGCATCATTATCAAAAGTATGTTCATCTAATTTCATAATTTTATTTTTAATAAAATTCTCAGTTTTTTCAGGTTCAGCTTTAAACAAACCTTTTTCTAATTGATATATTTTAAGGTCTTTTTCATCATCTTCAAATTCAATATAATAATTTCCAGTTTTATAATCACATACAAAAGCAGGATGAGAACCTAATCCAAAATAAATTAATTTATCATCTTTATTAACAACTCTGTATTTATTAGTAAATGAATTATCTTTTACTTCATAAGATACATATAATTCAAATTTATATGGAAATTTTTTAAGAGTTTCTTCATTTGATTTTAAGACATATGAATTCTCTCCTATTTTTTCAAATTCCATATCTCTTGCAAAACCATGTTGACCCATTTTATATATATTTCCTTCAATTTTAGTTTGACCATCTTTTAATTGACCAACTATTGGGAATAAAACTGGAGCATGTCTATTCCAAAAATTAACTCCATCATGCATTCTTTCAACACCTTTATATTTTATTGAAGTTATTTCAGCCCCTTGAGTTTTTGATTTTAATTCTAACATTAATTTTAAATATATAAAAAATAAATATTGTAATGACTTATATATTATTATTTCAAGTGAAGTACAATATAAAAAATATTTATTTAATAAATCATATAATTTTAATAATAATTATTATTATATTATTAAAAAATAAATTAATAATTCATAAAATGAAAACAGATACTCAACCTCAAAATCCACAAAATCCAAATGTTGAACAACCTCAAGAAGAAAATAAAGAACAATTACCTCAATATAAATATTTTTCTTTTCCTGATGGAACAATTTATTATGGAGAAACAGCAACAGTCAATAAAGATAATAAAAAGATTGATAAACCAGAAGAAATAACAGATGAAGAAATTAAAAAAACACTAAAAATAGTTAGACATGGGTATGGAATAATGTTATATGAATTTAAAGATGATAAATATTCTTCAAAATATGAAGGAAATTGGTATCTTAATAAAAAAAAAGGAAAAGGAAAAGCAGAATATTCAGATGGTTCAGTATATGAAGGGGATTTTGATAATGATTTATATGAAGGGAATGGTTCATTAGTTTGGAATGGAGGTTATTCTTATGTTGGACAATGGCATAATGGAAATATGGAAGGTGAAGGGGAATTTAGACATTATGATGGACATACTTTAAGTGGATTATTTTTTAATAATTATTTTTATATAAAAGAACAAGATTGTTTTATTTATCCTTTTTGGACACAAGATGAAATTGATGCATTTAAATCGAAAAATATAGATTTTATTGCAAAACAAAATAAAAATAAATTAGATAAATTTAGTAGAGAAAATATAATTAAAGTTACTAATGAACTTGAATTATTTACGGCTATAGATGATACATATAAAGCTAATAAAATTCCTTTAATAGTTAGATGTAGTGATATTAATGCAGAAAAAGAAGATGTTTTTGAATTATTTCATGATAATTATAGAGAAATTAACTTACGAAAAAGTTATATGACATTACATAACACAAGTTTAGGATTAAATATAGAAGTTTTTAATGATATAAAACAAAAAGTAACTGAAGCAATGACTAAAGGTTTGTTTTTAATTGTAAATTTTGATGATTTAAAAGAAAAATATGAATATAATTATGACCCTGATATAAGAGAATTTTATGGTAAAATGATGCTTTCTCAATTTATGTGGAATCCTTCTTTATTTTTTACAAATAAATGTTCAAATGCACATTTAAATAGAAGAAGTGATTTAAAAATGGATAAAAATTTTAAATTTATATGTTATTCAAAATATATAGTTGATGAAAATATGGCAGAACATGATTTAATAAATGATATTGAAAAAAGATTTGAAAAAAGTTTTCCATTAATTAGTATTAATGTTGTTATTTATTCAGCAAAAAAATCTTCATAAATATCAAATAATATTATTAATAATAAATAATTTTTTAATTTTTATTATATAATTAAAACTGTTATATTACAAAAATAATAAAATTTATAAATATAAAAATATTCATTTATAAAACATATCATCTTTAGTAAAAAACATTTTTTGATTTATCATTAATTTTTTTAAATTAGTTTTATAATAATTACTATTATAATTAAAATTATTTTTATAATAATTATTATTTATTAATAATTTATTACTTTTTCTACAATTTTTACAATTATTTTTAGAATTACAAAAAATATTTGAAGCACTCATACTATTATTAATATTATATTTTTTAATTTTATTAAAATATTTTATTCTTATTGAATTATGATTTTTATAAGATGATTCAGGATAATAAAAATTTTTTAATGTTGGTTCTTGTTTAAAAATAGTTTTTGAAGATTTACTATAAACTCCATCATTTAATCTCAAAATTAATTTTTTTTTATTGTTTAATGATGAACTTATTGGTCTACTAGTTAAATTATTAAAAGTTATATTATTTAATTTATGGTCTATTGAAATGGTATTTTTTTTATTTTTATTTTTAAGATTATGTATTGAAAAATTTCTTATTAAATATTTATATTCTATTTCTTTTGCTTTTTTTTTAAGAGATTCATTATCAATTGGACCAATAAATTTTTGAGCTGTAGTTCCAATATGATAATTTTTATTTATATAATAATTTATATCATTATCTTCAAAATATTTTTCATTTATAGTTTTATTCTTATTATTTAAAATTGAATTAAATTTCAAATCTTCTTGATTTATTCTTAAAGTTTTATTATGTTCTTTTATTATTCTATTAATAAAATATTTTCTATCTGTTAATAAATAATTGAATTTGTTTTTTAAATATATTTTTTTATTATTTTTTTTTAAATTTTTCAAAGTTTCTAAATTTATATTTTTATTCACAAAATTTATTTTATTTTTAAATATTTGATCTTTTTGTAATGTTTTTGAAGATGATGATTTTAATATACTTGTTATTGTTTTTTTAGTTAAAATATTATTATTTTTTATATCTAATATTTTTTTACACTCATTTAAATATTCTTTTTTTAAATAATCAATTGGAATTTGTAATTTATTTGAAGCTGGAATTAATATTTTCATAATTTTTCTTGAATAATTTTGAAAATAATGTTCTACAAAATTATCTTCTTCTATATATTTAATATTCGGATATAAAATTTTTGTAATTTTTTTCCAATAAAATCTTGCTTTTAAAATAGGATTATAATCTTTATTAAATTTATTAATTTCAAAAAAATTTTTTTTATCTTTTATATCTGAAGAATAATTTAAAAAAATATTATAAAATTTAGGAAAATATTTTTTATTATTAAAAAACGTTATTCCAATAATATTAAGTTGGTCAAAAATATTATTATTATTCATTTATATAAAATAAATAAATAATTAAAATAAAATTATAAAAAAATACAATTATTTAATAATAATTTTTAATATAATTAATTATTTTTAATTATTTTTTATAAATAAATATTTTATTTACACTACAATCTCAATATTAATTTGAATTAATATAATAACTAAATTAGTTTTTACTTCTATTAATTATTTATATGTATTTATATAATATTATTATATAAAGATTATTATATAATTCATTATAATCAATAATTTCAATAAATTTATTCTTATTATTATTTTTATTTAAAATAGATAGCTTATTATATTGAAGTAAAAAATAATTTATTTTTATTATTTATTTATAAATTTAAAAATAAAAAATTAAATATTATTAACTTTATTATTTAATAAAATATATATTTTATTTAGGAAAATAATGTTATCTCCAAGTGAGCTAACAAGTCTATATAATATCATTTCTGAAGAAAACAAGACCTTTGAAAACATATCAACAAGTTTTTATAAAACTTATTCTAAATCAGATTATTTTAAGGTGAGTGTTACTTTATGGTTTTTAATAAAGGATAACTTATTAAATTTAGCTCAGAAAATAAGTTCATTTTTTATTTTATATGATATTTATAGAAATGAAAAAGTAAATTCTATTCCATTTTACCCTATTGTTTTCGATACTTTAAAAAATACAAAAAATAAAGTAGAAAAAAAATTATTAATTGATTTTCTCAAAGACTCAATAAATTATACAAAAATTTCAATTAAATCATTTATTGAAGATTCAGAATTAATGGATGAAATTCCTTTACCTGATTTAAATCAATATTGGGGAAAATATGAGCAAAATAAAGATAAAATAAAACTTGAAATTAAAGATTGGATAAGACCTATTGTTTATGAAAAAAAATCAATTGAGATTTCTTCAAATTCAATTCCTTTTAATTTAAGTCAACTTACTCCTCAAGAAGTTTCATTTAGTTATTTTGAACCTAATTATATGAGGTTCTATCCTAATCAAAATTATCCATTTTTTGATGAAGAACCACTTTGGATTACACCTTCTTTTAACCATAATTATATATTCGATTTTAAAAAAGAAAAAGATGTCATTAATTTACTTTTTAAAAAAGAAAATTATAATGATATTGAAAAAAAATTTCTATTAGATTCAATTAAAAAAATTAATTTAAAAAAATATTTTAATGAATTAAATCCTGATTTTTGCTTTAATTTTATAGAAAAAGATTTTGAAATAAGTAAAGAATTATATATTTCAATTGCAATTAATTTAAATGAAGAATTTATTAATTATTTAAACCCTATTTTAGAAAAAGGCTTTAGTGAAAATTCAATCAAAGTTTTAAGTCATATTATTTTAGAAATCGAAATTCCAAAAGAATTTTTAATTAAATATTTAAAAAATATTTTAAATATATTTGAAAAAACAAATAATAAACAAGAAAAAACAAATTTAAAAGAAATTATTTCTTTTTTTGTTGATAAATTAACCAAAAAAAAATTAATTAATCAAAATGATTTACCGAATGAAATTAAAAAATTAATTGAAATTTAATAAGTTATTAATTAAATATCAAAAAAAGGCTTTTTTTGATAAATGTTCTTTCGAATTAGTTTAAAATAATATAAATATATTAGTAATATTATAAATAGGATATTATATTTTATATTTAATATTAAACAACCTAAATTTAGTAGTTAAATTAGGTATTATTTTATGTATTTTTACATAGAATTTTTAATTAATTAATTAATTTAGAAAATTAAAAATTAATAATAATTAAATAATATTTATTATTTATATTTATATAAAAAATTTACATATTCAAAAAAAGATATTTATATAAGAATAATTTTATATTTATAAAAATTTATCTTTTTCTTCTTCTTCATTATTATCATTTTCACTATTATTATTTAAAATAAAATTTTTATTATTTAAAATTTCATTTTTATAATAAAATTGTCTATTCAATTCTTCAGGCCACAAATCAAATTGTATTTCTTCAATTAAATCAGTATCATTATTATTTTTTATATTATTCATTGAACTACTTCTATATTTTTTTTTTCCACTATTTCCTAAATTAATACATTTAGATTGAACACTTTTTTTAGTTACTAATATTTTCGAATAATCATCCATATGTTTAAGATTTTGATTTGTTTCAATTTCTTCATTTTCTTTTTCTTTTTTTTCTTGTATTTTTTTATTAATTTTTTTATTTTTTTCTTTATTCCAATTAAATAAATCATCAACAGTTCTTTTAATATGTTGTGCTTTTTTTGTAATTTTTGGTTTAAATATATATTCACCTTCTTCAGGATCAACAATAGTTGTTTTTATTTTTTCTAAATGAGTTTCTTTTCTTTCTTCAAATTTTTGAGCTCTCTTATAAAAATCATTACTATTAATATTATTCATATATTTGCTATTTTTTTGAGTATATATTTGAGGTTTAAAAGTATATTGCATATCTTGAGATTTTAATTTATCAATTTTTTCTTGAGCAATTTTTTGTTTTAAAACCTTTCCAAAATCCATAAGTTTATCTTCAATTTTTTTATCTGAATTTCTTTCTTCAACAGGAATTTGTAATAATTCATATATTACATTTTTACTAACACCTTTATGATTTGCTAATAATCTATTTGATTTTTCATTTTCTTTCATTAATTTTTTATCAAGTAATAAAGCTGCAATAATATCATCTTTATTTTTTATTTTATTTAAATCATATTTATCTTCATTATAATTTTTATTATATATTCTCTTTTTTGTATTATATGGTATACTTTTTTTTTTAACTTTTTTATTATTATTATTATTATAATTTTTTTCATATAAACTATTTTTACTTTCTGTTTTCTTTTTTTTTATAATTCTTTCTTCATCTGAAGTGTCATAATATTCTAAACCATTTTCTAAACAATATTTCATTCTTTCTGTTCTTCTATAAGCTTTATTTTTAGCAATTTTTGTTCTAAAAAAGCTTTGTAAAATTATTATTTTTTCACAAACTTTTTTTAAATGATTTCTAAAATATCTTTGAATTAAAATGATATATTTTAAACATTTTAATAATCTTTTACATTTTTTTCTAGTATTATTTCCTCTTTGAATGCTTTGAATTAAAACAATTTGTTTCATAATATATTTTAAAAATAATTTCTTTTTAAAAGCTAAAAAACTTCGATAAGCGCATTGAATAGTAATAATTTCAGGTAAAACTTTTGAATAATCAAAAATATTAAAATTTGTATTTTTATTATAATCAAATAAATTACTAACCATATTGAAATTTTTTTTATTAGGAATAATAATATTATTTTTTTTTCTATAAGATTCTAATTCAACTGTATTTGAAAAATTTGAACGATTTAAAATTACTGAATTATTAATTCCTTCTTCATAAACATCTTTATTAAATCTATCCATAACCTTAAATAAATTAAATTTTGATTTTGAATTAAATTCATTTCCTTCATTTAATACTGTTAAATTTGGTTTTACAGGATTAAGATTATTTGATAACTTCATTAAATTATTATTCATATTATTTTTTTTAATTTCTTCATTAAGATTAAATCCATCATCATCTTCGTCATGAATTACAAGCAACTGACATTGTGTTTTTAAACTTGTTTTTCTAAAAATTAAATTTTGATTTTTTAATACATTAGGATTTAATATATCTTCAATAGAAGAAATATTTTTAGTATTTGTATTAGTATTATTATTTAAATAATTTGTATTTAATTCTGCTTTTGATGTTTTTTTACTTATTACTTTAGAATTATTTTTTGTATTTACTTTACTATTTTTTTTACTTGCATTCGAACTATTTTTTTTTGATAAAATATAAGTCGGAGTTTTTTCTTCATTTAATTTATCAATTTTTTTTCTAATTTTTAAAAATGTTCCTTTTTTCATTAAAATATTATGAATTCCAACCAATGCATCTTTTGTAACAGCCAGACCAGTAATAATATAATTTGATTTTTCATAATTATTCATAATACTAAAATCTTGAATATATTCATTATTATTAATATTATCATTTAAAGGATTTTCATCATTATTATTAAATATATTTTTATTTTTTTTTCTTTTTTTAATTTTATTTTCAGCTTTCTCATAATCATCCCCAAATTCTTTAACAAAAGTATCTATATCAATCCATTCATGATAACCAAACCATTCCCAATATAAAATAGGAATACACAAACTTTGATGTAACATATTTTGTGTTAAATTTCTTGGAATGACCCAATCTTCTTCATTTTTTTTAACATTTTTATTATCTTTCCCAAAAAAAATTTCATAACTATTATTACTATGTAAACAATATATTACAAAAGGAGAAACATTATTAATTGGTTTAAACAAATTTAATAAAGTTGTATAAATATATGATATAAAATCTTTTTTAGGATCAACAATTTTAGAATATGTACTTTTTATTATATTATTTTTAGATAAAGAAAAAATTTTATATGCTTTATAAGTTTGAATAATACTTTTTGTTTCCATATATAAAGATTCATAATTATATGTTACATTTATATGACTATAATTTATAGTAAATTTAAAATTTTCTTTATCTATAAAATGTAAACATTTTCTATAAACATTTATTTTTTTAGAATCTTTTACTAATTTTTGATAATTTTCTTCAGTAAATAAATTTGATAAATATGTTAATAAACCTTTTTCACCCATAAGTGTTCTTACTACTTGAAAACTATGCAAAGGTTTAAAAAGTTTTAAAAATAATTTTTCTTCAATTAATTTTTCAACTACATTACTATAAGAACTACCTGCAAATAAATTTATACATTCATTTGCTAAATTAGTTATTAAACCTCCTAAAGTTTGATCTTCAACTTCTCCAGGAAAATCTAAAAAATTTATATATTTTATTTGATTATAATTTTCAAATTTCATGTTTGTGTTATTATTTTTATTATTTGAAAAAAGTGAATTAAAAAAATTTTTTAATTTAAATCTAATTTTTTGTAAAATGTAATCAAAACAAATATAATAAGAATATTTCATTAAACTTATTAAAGCATTTTTAATATCATTTACTTCTTTAAATACACCCATACTATTAATAAACTCATCTTCATTTATATTAAATATTTTTGATATTTTATTTGAACTTTTTCCTTTACTTATAATATATCCTTGTGATTTACCTATTGTTCCTTTTGTCATACTTAATTCATTTAATTGAATAATAAATGAAAAAATTTGTATTATTTCTATAACTTCATTTTTTGAAAAATCAAAAAATTTAAGTAAATTATGAAATCTATTCCAAATTTCATAATCATTTAATTTAAATCTTTCTTTTGTTTTTTTTGAAAAATTTTTCGAAAATTTTTTAAAAAAATTTAATTGTATTTCATTTTCAGGAATATTAAAATTTCTTTTTAAATCATTATTAGCAGCACAAACAAAAGAATGTAAAATAGAATAAGTTCTTCCATTTTCACTAAAAGGTAAAGTACAATCTAAAATTTTAGCATCTAAATCAAAATTACATATATTATTATCTTCACCAAAACCTAATCTAAAAACAATTCCACAAGAAGTACTTTCTAAATTATTTTGTCTAAATATTGAACCCATAATATGAACTAATTGAATACTTTTATGAATAACATCAAAAGTTTCAATTTGATAATTTTCAGGACCAACCATACAACAAAAATATTCAATAATATGAATAATATTAAATGTTTTTCCACTTCCTATTTGACCTAACATATTTACAACTTGATCTTTCTTTTCTTTTACTAAAGTATGATAAACATAATACATAAATGAATATAAATGAGGTTTCCATTCATTTTCATTTTTATTTTCTGTTTCTTTTACCCAATTTTGTAAATTTAAATAATCTTTAATATAATTTGGACCAGGATTTATATTAATTAATAAAGGTCCACAGTACATAAAAAATTGTAAATTTTTGACCATTGTATTTAAAATTTCATATACTTCATTTTCAGATTTTGATTTTATATCTCTTAAATCAATTAAATTTTTTACAGATTCCTTTTTTTCTTTGTCCATAAATTTTTTTAAATTTTCTTTTGATATTAAACGTCCTAATATTCTATGTTTTATTTTAGGATCTATATTTGAAATTAAAGTTGAACATACACTTTGCTTTTTTTTCATTTATTTTTTTATTGTTAATTATTTAAATATTTTAAATTATGAATAAAATTAAAATTATATTTAAATACTTTAGACAAAATATTTAATTTATATAAAATTAATTAATCATTTTTTTCTTTTTGTTCTTTTTTATTATCATTTTTATCATTTTCATTTTTTTCTTTAAATTGTTTTTCTATTTTTTCTTCTTCTTTTATCTTATCTTCTTCATTTAATTCTTTTTTATCATTATTTTCTTTTTTATCTTTTTCTTTTTTATTTTTAGATTTTTTAATTTTTTCATTTTTTTCAATTAATTCAATTTGTTTTTTAATTTCTTCTTCATATTTATCATTCAAACACAAAGATAAAAGATAATATTCCAAAAATCCTCCAATAACTAAAAATAAGACTACTAATATTAAAAATTCGTTAAAATTCAATTGATAATTAATTCCATATTTTTTTAAATAATTATTTATTTGATAAACCAAACCATTTATTGTTTCTCTAAACATAATCCAAGAAACTTTACCCATTCCAATTGGTTTTGGATAAGGAATAATTTCTTTTTCAAAATTAGAAAAATTACTTTGACAAAAATTTAATAAATTCTCTTCATTTGGATATTTTTCTAATTCTAACATTGAATTGTTTTCTATTAATACTATATATGGAACTGCTGTTACATTAAATCTTAAATTTGTTATCATATTTTCTTCTGTTTCTAATTGGGCAAATCTTACTTTTGGATCACTTACTTTTTTAAAAATTTTATCTCGAGCATTTTTTGCTCTTTTACAATGACCACATGTCTTTAAATAAAATATTACACACCATTTATAATATTTTCCAGCATTTATTGAATCTTCAAATGTCATATCTGATAATTCATATATTTTATCATTTAAAAATTCTTTATTAAAATGAGTATTATTTGTTTTAAAATTTAATTTTTTAATTATCAAAATAGTTAAAAAATATAAAAATATTTGTTTTTGCATATTTTTATATTTCAAATTAAATATATTATTATTTTTTTAAAATAAAATAAAATAATTTTAAATTTTGTAATTTAATTTTAAAATTTTATTAATTTCAAATAAATAATTATATTTGGGGATTGGGGATTGGGGATTGGGGATTGGGGATTGGG
>JAEEGK010028437.1_pt1 | contig 11215 bp, 10 predicted proteins | sample 8958771 | NCBI WGS metagenome assembly JAEEGK01 (sample SAMN16246547, study PRJNA631951) | gut metagenome | biome: gut microbiome; feature: rumen; material: SC-attached | host: Bos | place: Iran: Karaj | collected 2018-10 | reverse complement strand
ACTTCCTTAGCTGAATCCTGAATCACTTTAGAATCCTGCCCAAAAGGATTTTGAGAAAGGAAGAGGAATGAGAACAAGGCAATTATTGTCTTTAAAAACTTTGTTTTGTGTTTTGGAAGAAATCTTGTCATAAGAAATTTATCGGCAAAAAGGGGGCAGAACTTGAAAATGGCGCAAAGGTTACATCAAATTTAAAAAAAATGTAAAAATTTTGCTTTTTTCTTTGATTTTTTGATATTTTTACTCAAAAATGTAGTGATGTTTTAACTGAATTTTATTGACAAATTAATTAACTGTTATATTATAAAAGAGCATAGGTAAAAAAAGGCTAAAACGTATAGGCGTTTTTTATTATGTTAATAGTCATACAGAACCAAAACAGGAGGTATTTCGTATGAAAAAGTTAATGGTCGCAGGTGTTGCTGCTCTCGCAGTTGCAGGCTTGTTCATGAGTTGTGGTGGCAATGGTGGAAACAATGCTAAAAGTTCAGCTGGTAAAGTATTGAACGTATACTGCTGGAACGAAGAATTCCAGTCACGTTTCAATGACTACTATGCTGCAAAGCTCCCAGCAGACATCAAGGTAAACTGGGTTATCACACCTAACCAGGGTAACGCTTACCAGCAGAGACTGGATGAAGCTCTCCTTAACCAGGACAACGTACCAGCAGATGAAAAAGTAGACCTCTTCCTCGTAGAAGCAGACTACGCTCTTAAGTATGTTGATACAGACTATACTCTCGACGTAAAGTCAGCTGTTGGTCTTACAGATGCTGATCTGGCAAACCAGTACAAATACACAAAGGATATCATGACAGATTCAAATGGTGTTCTTAAGGGTGTTTCTTGGCAGGCTTGTCCAGGTGGATTTATCTATCGTCGTTCATATGCTAAGGAAGTTCTTGGTACAGATGATCCAACAGAAGTTGGTAACATCCTTTCAAACTGGACAAAGTTTGATGAAGTAGCTGCTAAGATGAAGGCTGCTGGTTACTTCATGCTCTCTGGATACGATGATGCATTCCGCGTATTCTCTGACAACGTAACTTCTCCATGGGTAGTAGATGGAAAGATCAACATTGACCCATCTATCGAACAGTGGATTGAACAGACAAAGACATACACAGATCTCGGATACAACAACAAGGCTTCACTCTGGTCAGCAGAAAGCACACAGGGTATGATGAAGGACGGAAAGGTATTCGGTTACTTCGCTCCAGCATGGTTCATCGACTTCTGTATGCCACATGACGAAGGTTCTGCTTTCGGTGACTGGGCATTCTGTAAAGGACCACAGGGCTTCTCTTGGGGTGGAACATGGATTTGTGCTGCTAACGGAACAGACAACATCGAACTCATCAGAGACATCATGAAGACTCTTACATGTGATCAGGCTAATATGACAAAGCTCGCTAAGGAAACTGGCGACTTCGCTAACAACGTTCCAGCTATGACTGCTTTGGCTAACGACAAGTCATTCCACAACTCAGTACTCGGTGGACAGAACCCATATGCTCTTCTTTTGAAGAACGCTCAGTCAATCAACAAGAATACAATTTCTAAGTATGACCAGGGTATGTCAGAAAATATCCAGCTTGCTATGAAAGATTACTTCGACGGAAAAGTAACTCTCGAAAAAGCATGGGATAACTTCTATACAGCTATTATTGAGTTGTATCCTAACTTGAAGAGATAGTTTATAACTTTCCTTTAAAAGGGGGAAATGCAGATGCACTTCCCCCTTTTTTTAGCAAATAGAAAAAATAATATATAAGAGGATGGTGTTATGGACACTGATGTTTCAACAAAGAAAACCAAAAAAAAGCATACTGTTCAGTATGATAGATGGGGGTATTTTTTCATAGCTCCTTTCTTCCTTATTTATGTAATCTTTTCTTTAATCCCCCTTTTGACAACTTTTGTTTATAGTTTCTTTGAATACTACCGAATTGGTCTTGATACAGTAGGACCTTACTTTAAGGTTTATAAATATTTTGAAGGCGATAAAGAGGAATTTGAGTGGGAGCTCGAAGAAATGCCTTTAGCTCTCGACACCTTTGTTGCTGAATATGACGGTGATACTCTCACCCTTGATATTAAAGATGAAATTATGGATGCCCTTTACGAGGTTGACGGTACAATCGATTATGATATGTACGAAAAAGACCTTGGAAAGCTCCTTGAAAAAGATATAAATGAAAAAAAATCAGTAGAAGCTTTTGTAGAAGATGCAAAGGCAATGATTACAAAAGAAATCCCTTCGTTTAAGAAAAACATATCCGTTGTTTTCAATAAAAATGATAACATGGGCCGCTATTTCTTAAATACAATTATAATGTGGATTCTGGGCTTTATTCCTCAGATCCTGATTTCACTTCTGCTTGCCGTTTGGTTTACAAATACTGAATTGAACCTGAAATTCCAGCGCTTCTTTAAAACAGTTATTTATATGCCAAACCTTATAATGGCTGCAGCCTTCTCAATGCTTTTCTATGCAATGTTCTCTCCATCAGGTCCTATCAATGGAATCATTGAAAAGTTCTTTACATATATGTATAGAGGACAGGCTGCTGCTCCGGAATTTGAACCTATACGTTTCTTCTCTTCAACAGGCTGGACACGCGCCCTTGTTGCAACAATGAACTTCCTTATGTGGTACGGAAATACAACAATCATGCTGATGGCTGGTGTAATGGGAATTGACGTAAGCATCTTTGAAGCAGCACGTATTGATGGAGCAGGTGCATTCAAGACCTTCTTCAAAATCACACTGCCACTTCTTCTTCCTATTTTTGTTTACGTTCTTATTACCTCTTTGATTGGTGGTATTCAGATGTTCGATGTGCCTCAGATTCTTACAAATGGTAAGGGAACTCCTGACCGTACAACAATGACAATTATCATGAAGCTTAATAATCACCTGTTCAGTAAGAACTACGGACCTGCTGGTATTACATCAATCATTATTTTTGCAATTACTGGTGTTCTTAGTGGTGTTGTTTACAAGACAACTATGCAGAAATACACAAATAAAAGATAGGATAACAGGAGATAATAGATTATGGAAAAAACAGCTAGTCAGAGCAAAAAACTTGGAATTAGGAGAATAATTTGTTACATAGTTTTGGTTATTCTTGCTATTGTTTCTCTTTTTCCTATTTATACAATGCTTATAAACTGTACCAGACTTCACTCTGAAATTCAAAGAAGCTTTTCAGTACTTCCTGGTTCAGCATTCTTTAAGAACTTTACAAATCTTGCAATAAACAAAGAAACAACCTCTACCTTCTGGCAGGGGCTGATTCAGAAGTATGGAATTGCAGATAAAGGTAACTATGCAGAAAACTATCCGGTACTTCATGGTATGTGGAACTCGCTTTTTATTGCTTCTTTAACTGCCTGCTTTACAACTTACTTTTCTGCAATGACTTCTTATGGAATTTATATGTACAACTTCAAGCTTAAGAAGTTTTCATTCCGCTTTATCATGGCTATTATGATGGTTCCAACTCAGGTTTCTACACTTGGATTCCTTCGCCTTCTTGAAAAGCTCCATCTTATGAACAGCTTTGTTGGTTTGATTGTTCCTTCAATTGCTGCCCCTGTAGTTTTCTTCTATATGTATCAGTCAATGGAAGCAACTCTCCCATTCTCAATTGTAGAAGCAGCTCGTGTAGACGGATGTCCGGAATTCAGAACCTTTAATCAGATTGTAGTTCCTATGATGAAGCCTGCCTTTGCAGTTCAGCTGATTTTTGCTTTCGTTTCTTCATGGAATAACTACTTTGTTCCAGCCCTTGTAATTACAGATAAGGTAAAATGGACTGTGCCTATTGTAATTGCCGCTGCCCGTAATGCAGACTACATGAACCGCGACCAGGGTATTAACTACATGCTTATGACTCTTGCAATTTTACCTCTAACAATAGTATATTTTATTCTATCAAAATATATTATTGGTGGTTCTACTGCCGGTGGTGTTAAGGAATAAAATAGTAGTATGACGGAAAATTCAATTGAACCTGCGCTTTATCTGATTCCCGTAACTTTGGGCGAAACTGAGATCTCGCAGGTTCTGCCGCCATACAATCATGATATAATCATAAACATTAAGCATTTCGTTGTAGAAAATATCCGCTCTGCACGCCGCTTTCTTAAAAAGACTGAAAAATCAATTGATATAGACGAACTCACTTTTTATGAGCTTAACCGCCATACAGACCGTAAGTTTATTGGCGAATATCTGGAGCCGCTTAAAAAGAGGCAGCCGGTTGGAATCATTTCTGAGGCGGGCTGTCCTGCCATTGCCGACCCCGGAGCTGATGTTGTAGCAATTGCACAGCAGCGCGGCTACAAGATTGTGCCTCTTGTTGGACCTTCTTCTATTATTATGTCTGTTATGGGAAGCGGTTTTAACGGTCAGAGCTTTGCCTTTAACGGCTACCTTCCTGTAGAGGTTCCTCAGAGAATCAAGGCTTTGAAAAAACTCGAGCAGAAGGTTCAGAACGAAAATCAGACTCAGCTTTTTATAGAAACTCCTTACCGTAACGCAAAGATGATTGAAACCATTTTGAATGCGTTGAATCCTAAAACAAAGCTTTGTGTTGCGGCCGGAATTACCTGTGCGGAGGAGTATATTAAAACCCGCACGGTTGCCGAATGGAAAAAAGAAAAATTGCCGGACCTTGGAAAGATACCGGCAATCTTCGTGATTGGTAAATAATTATTTTCCTGAAAGCTCTTCTGCCTTAGCCCGGACTGCCTTGTAAAGTGCATCCGGGTTATTTTTATTTTCAGTAATCAGTCTTACAAACACGGAACCTGCAACAATGGCTTCTACCTGATCTGCGAGGGCGCGGGCCTGTGTTCCGCTGGAGATTCCAAATCCTCCGTAGATTTTACTGCCGCCTGCTGCTACTGCATCGAGGAAGCGGCGGGTGCTGTCGTCTATCGTTGTGTCGGTACCGGTGATTCCTGTTCGTAAGGCTGCGTAGATGTACGGGAAGCCGGCTCGGGCGAGGAGGTCGAGGCGGGCCGGGGACATACTTGGCGCGGCCACGGGAATGTTTTCCATTCCGTTAGCCCTGCAGGCAGCGGTAAGGCCTTCATCGTGGTCAAAAGGTAGGTCGGGAATTATCATGCCGGTGACTCCGGCTTCTGCGGCCCGCTGGCAGAAGTTTTCTACACCCGGTGTGTATATGAGAGAACCGTAACTCATAAGGTAGATTTTTACCTGCGGGAACTCCTTGTGGAGGCGCGCGATAAAGGCGAGTCCGTCAGCGGTGCGGTAGCCGCGCTTTAAGACCTCGGTGCACGCGCCCTGAATAGCCGGGCCGTCTGCGCTTGGGTCACTGAAGGGCAGCTGGATTTCGAGTATATCTGCACCGCCGTCTACGAGGGCGCGTGCTGCGGTAAATGAAAGTTCGTCTGTAGGGTAGCCGGCAACTAAGTGGCTCATCAGTTTTATTTTGCTCATTTTGATTCTCCCATGATTTTTGCTTCATGAATATCTTTGTCTGATTCGAGGCGGTCGATTTCTGCGTGCAGGAAGGAAAGCCATTCTTCGCGGCGGAAAACCGGGCAGGTGATAAATACATCCTTGTCACCTCGGCCGCTCATGTTTACGATGATGGCTTTGTCTTTTGGCAGTGCAGGTGCCAGACGGATTGCTTCTGCTCCGGCGTGAGCACTCTCCATTGCAAAAAGAACTCCTTCGTTACGTGCAAAAAACTTTACGGCATTGAGCGCTTCTTCGTCTCGTGCGTAAGTAAATTCTACACGGCCCTGGCGTCCAAGGGTTGCAAGCTGTGGTCCGATTCCGCAGTAGTCCAGACCCGCAGAAATTGAGCGTGTAGGCAGGGCCTGTCCGTCTTCATCAAGCAAAAAGCGTGACTTATAACCATGCATGATTCCGTCGCGTGCTGCCTCTCCAGACATGCGTACTGCATTCTCTCCGATGCCAGGTCCAATGCCTCCGGCTTCCACTCCAATCAGGCGTGGATTTGGTTTATCAATAAACGGTGCAAAAAAACCGATTGAGTTTGAACCGCCGCCAACGCAGGCAATCATTGCGGCTACATCGAGGTTGCGTGCAGTTGCCTGGCGTTCTACCTCGCGGCCGATTACACTCTGGAACTCGCGGACCATATCCGGGAACGGAGCAGGGCCGAGGGCACTTCCGAGTACGTAATGAGTTGTATCAGGATTCGCAGCCCAGTCGCGCATTGCTTCGTTTACGGCATCCTTAAGTGTTCGGCTTCCGCTGGTAACGGCGTGAACCTTTGCTCCGTAAAGCTCCATTGCAGCAACGTTTGGCTGCTGGCGGCGAACATCAACTTCGCCCATGTATACAGTACAGTCGAGGCCAAGCTTTGCGCAGGCAGCGGCGGTTGCAACTCCGTGCTGGCCGGCACCTGTTTCTGCGATAATTCGTTTTTTGCCCATGCGTTTTGCAAGGAGACACTGTCCTATTGCGTTGTTGATTTTATGTGCGCCTGTGTTTGCAAGACCTTCGAGCTTTATGTAAATCTGAGCGCCGCCTAAAAGACGGGTAGCAGTCTCTGCAAAAAGCAGCGGAGTTTCGCGACCGATATAGTCGCGCTGAATTGTTTCAAGTTCTTCTATAAAAGAAGGATCTTTCATTGCTTCGTTGAAAGCAACTTCAAGCTCATCGAGCGGGCGGCGCAAAACCTCTGCTACATACTTCCCGCCGAAGCTGTCAAAAAATCCGTTATCTGAATGTGTCATAAATTATTCTCCTGATTTTGTCATGATTTTTAATTCCAATTTCATCGTCTTCAACACCGCTGGAAACATCTATGAGTTCCGGGTGGAAGCGAGCGACTAGCTCTGCCGCATTTTCCGGGGTAACTCCGCCTGCAAGCCAGAGTTTGTGATTTATGTCGTAGCTCTGAGATTTTGAATCCTGCAGGAAACGTGGTTCTCCCATAAGGAAAAGTTTTTCTGCTGCCTTATCCAGCGGCCCGTTTTTTTCTGTGATTGCGAAGTAGTGGGGCAGAGAAAGAAAACGCTCCGGCACTTCGCTATATTCAATTCCATGCAGCTGAATGCAGTCGAGGATTCCCTGTTCGACATAACGGGCTGCAGCTTCAGCCTCTGGCGAAGTTGCGTCTGTAATTACAGCCACTTTTTTCGCCCGGATATTTTTGAGTGTCGGGATTATAGCTTCAAACTTTTCTCCGCAGATATTTCGTCCAAAGCCTGAGGCAAATATAAAGCCAACGAAATCCGCACCAAGGGAGTCGGCAAACATTACATCTTCGGCGCGGGTGAGCCCGCAGATTTTAATGAGTGGACGATATTGTTCTGTATTACCCGAATATTTTGTCCAGAACTCAGCGTTCTTATTACTAACGGCATTTACAAAAGATTTCACGAGTTCTTCCCGCAACTTTGGTGCCTTCGCTGCAGCTTCTCCCAGAAGCATTCCTGTAAAGCCAAGGCTTCCTGCAAAGCGGGCTGCCTGTGGGGTTCTGATTCCGCTTTCAAATACAACCCGTGCATCCTCTCCAAGTACGCCGCGAATCTTACCAAGCAAAGCACACGGTTTGAGTAAATCAATCTTAAACGTTGCGAGGTCACGCGAGTTTACTCCGCAGACAAAATATTTACTGTCCACTGCGGCGGCCACTGCGCCAAGCTTTTCCAGATCCGCCTCACTACGTACTTCGACAAGACAGGTCATTCCATATCCTGCCGCCGCCTTCGCCATTTCTACAATCACCGGCTTTTCAAGAATGCGAGCAATCAAAAGAATTGCGTCAGCACCAGCGCGGTAAGAAATATCAACTTCATCAGCGCTTAAAAGAAAATCTTTACGAAGAACAGCGGGCACTACGCAAAGGCTTTCTGACTCCGAAGAGCCAGTAGCCCCCGACGCATATTCATCTACTGCTTCGCAGACCTCCATCAAATCTTTCAGCGACCCCTTAAAATAATTACCCTCCGTAAGACAGCTGATTGCACTGGCACCTGCCGCAGCATAAGACCGTGCCGTCTCCGCCGCATTCAGATTAGGTGCAATTTCTCCCTTACTTGGAGAAGCTCTCTTTACTTCGAGAATCACTCCCTTTTTCACAAGAAAAGGGTGTACCGGTCGGCCTCGATTTTCTGGAATCTCAAATCCAAATGTAAGACCAAGCCTTTGAATATCAGCTTTTCGTTTTTCTACTATTGTTGTAAGAATGTCTGCCATAAGCTGTCCTTTTTACTCTTGTTACTACAAATAGTAACATAAAATGATGTTTCTGTAAATAGTAACATAACAATAAAATAATAATTTCATGTTATAAATTTATCTGGTATCTTCATCCTTGTTTGCAATGAATTTCTTTTTTTCTTATAATGAAACTAAGTAAAATGTTCAAAAAAGAGGATATTATGAAAAAAATTAATCTTAGAGCCATACTCGGCGCATTCGTTCTTGCCGTTGTATTGACTTCGTGTGCATCAACCCCAAAAAAGGCTCCTGCAACTCTTACAAAAACAGAAAGCCGTGCTTTTTGGCGTATCGATGGAACTGATAAAAACGGAAATCCAAGTACAGTTTATATTCAGGGTACCTTCCACCTTGGTGATGAAAGAATCTTCCCTCTTTCAGAAGAAGTTCAGCAGGCCTTTGTAAACTCAGACCGCTATGCTGGTGAAATTTCTACTCAGGGCTATGCAGATCTCGCACAGATGGGCCCAGTTCTCAATGCTCCAAACAAAGATGGAAAACTCGTAACTGATCATCTTACAGAAGAAGAAAAAGCTTTTGTTCAGATGGCCTTTGGTGAAAATCTTTCAATTGTTGATCCACTTGAACCATGGCAGATTAAAACAGGACTCAGTGTTCTGATTTATACAAACACAGGACTCAGCGCAGAATACGGTCTTGATAACAGCTTTATTGCAACTCTTTCTCAGATGGGCCGCGAGTGGGACGGACTTGATGAACTTCAGGTTCAGCTTGATATCATCACTTATGGTGATTATGACACTCAGATTAAAATGCTCAAAGATATCATCAAAGTTTTCACAGATGAAGCAGAGGCTGAAAAGCTTAAAGAATCAACAGTTGGTCTTTATGAAAGCTATGTAAATGATGATATGAAAGAAATGGAAAGACTTTTGATTATGTCTGATGAAGATGAAGAAGCTTCAGACAAGCTTTATGTTGATTATCACAATATGGTTTTCCGCGACAGGAATAAGGAATGGGCACAGGATATTACAAACTATCTTAATGAAGGTGGAACAACCTTTATCTTCGCTGGTTGTGGTCACTGGCTCGGTCCTGATTCAACATTCAAATTCTTAAAGAAGATGAAGACAATCAAATAAACCAACGATAGTTAGTTGAATAATGTTATATAAAAAGGCTGGAGCAAAATCAGATAATCTGAAAATGCTCCAGCCTTTTTTTATGATTGATACAAAGTCTTATTATGCAGCTGTTTCCTTATTAAGCTCTGCGCTAACGTTCTGAATCTCATTGAGCTTTCTGAGAGTTGTTCCGTTAGACATTGCTGCAACAGCCATATCATAACCGTCTTTCAGAGTCTTTGCTTTTCCGCTAAGGTAGAGTACAGCGCCTGCGTTAAGACCAACTGCAGCCTTAATTGTTGCGCGTCCACCGCCGTTCAAAACTTCCATTGCAAGCTGAGCGTTGTCTGCTCCGTTTCCACCTTCAAGTTCATCTGCCTTTGCACCGCTGATTCCAAACTTAGCCGGATCAATTACATAACGGTATTCTTTTCCGTCCTCGTTAATCTGGAAAACATCAGTCGGCTCAATAGGAGAAATCTCATCAAAACCGTCGCGGCTGTGAATTACCATAACGCGTTTTGCGCCAAGGGCTTTTGCAGCACGTGCATAGTCTTCCATTAAGTCTGCGCTGTAAACTCCAAGAACCTCGTATTCAGCTCCAGCCGGATTCAAAAGAGGACCAAGTACATTAAAGATTGTTTTAATTCCAAGAGCCTTGCGAACAGGAGCTGCAAAACGCATTGCCGCATGATAAACCGGTGCCATTAAAAAGCCAAAGCCTGTCTGCTGTACAAGCGAAGCAGTTTTTTCCGGGTCAGCCATAATTTTAATACCAAGATTTTCAAAGAAGTCTGCAGCACCGCTCTTTGAAGAAACGGCTCTGTTTCCATGCTTTGCAACACCCTGACCGCAGCTTGCAGCAACAAGGGCAGACATAGATGAAATATTAAAGCTTCCTTTTCCGTCTCCACCGGTTCCGACAATTTCTGCAAGACCTGTTCCGGCACCCCCGACATTTTTTGTAAGAGGGAACGGAGTTTTCTTTTTCAAAAGCGCACCTGCGCAGCCTGCCATTTCATCTGCAGTAGGAAGTCCGCGGCAAGCCATTGCGGTAAGAATTGAAGCAGTTGCTTTTTCGTCCATTGTTCCGTCTGTAAGATTTTCCATAAAGAACGAAGCCTGCTCCTGGCTCAAAGGCTTTTTCTCGTCAATCAGCTGGCGAAGATAATCTGAAACAGGGAGGTTGTCGCGGCGGTAATTTAAGAAGGCCTTGAAAAGTTCCATACATGCCTGACTTGCAATTGATTCCGGATGGAACTGAACTCCTTCTATTGCCATTGTTTTATGGCGGATTCCCATGATGTCGCCATCCTTTGCGCGGGCAGTAACTTCAAAATCAGCTGGTAAAGTAGCCTCGTCAATAACTAAGGAATGATAGCGGGTGAACTTAGCAGACTTTCCGATGGTACGGAAAATGCCGCGTCCGTCTAAATCTATTTCTTCTACGATTCCGTGCTTAATGAATTTTGCACCTACGATTTTTGCACCAAAGGCTTCTCCGATTGCCTGATGTCCAAGGCAGATTCCGAGAATCGGGATTTTTCCTGCAAAGGTTTTTATTGCGTCTACGCTTACTCCGGCTCCTGTTGGATTTCCCGGTCCTGGAGAAACAATCAGCTTGGATGGATTCATTGCTACCAGCTGCTCAATTGTAGCTTCGTTGTTTCTTACTACTTTGATTTCTTCTGCAGTTGCACACTCGAGAGCCTGCACAACGTTGAATGTAAAAGAATCGTAATTATCAATAACTAAAATCATATCTTCCTCCTGTCATGTCATTCCGAACTTGTTTCGGAATCTTATTTTATAGATGCTGAAACAAGTTCAGCATGACGAATATTTACTTAGTCAAAGTATCTATCAGCGCACCGAGCTTCTCACAGGT
>JAEEGK010028434.1_pt1 | contig 11215 bp, 5 predicted proteins | sample 8958771 | NCBI WGS metagenome assembly JAEEGK01 (sample SAMN16246547, study PRJNA631951) | gut metagenome | biome: gut microbiome; feature: rumen; material: SC-attached | host: Bos | place: Iran: Karaj | collected 2018-10 | reverse complement strand
TAATATTATTTAAAAATAGTATGGGAGTTGTCCAAGATATAAAGATAATGGGTAATGAAGAACACCCAAATAAATATGAAGAAATAATATCAGGTTTAAAATCAGGCACCTTTAAAAATGTAATATTTATAACAGGAGCAGGAATATCAACAGCAGCAGGTATTCCAGATTTTCGTTCAAAAGGTGGTTTATTTGAGCAAACCAAAACAAAATATGGTTATAGTAGGCCAGAATCATTTTTCCAAATTAGTAATTTTTATAAACATCCAGAACATTTTTATGATTTCTGCAGAGATTTTGATATTTCAGAATGCCGACCTACTACAACTCATCTATTTATGGGATTTTTATGCAATGAGAAAAAAATAGTCAGAAGAATTTTTACACAAAATGTGGACGGTTTAGAATTATTAGCTGGAGTGCCTAGAAATAAAGTAACCTTTGCACATGGCACAATTACTGAAGCTGGATGTCCAGAATGTTTAGAAGAATATGATTTAGAACTAATTAAGGAATATGTAAAAATGGGTAGAGTTTTTTATTGTCAAAGTTGTGGAAAGCCTGTTAAACCTAAAGTTGTTTTTTATGGAGAAAATTTGCCTAGTTCTTTCTTTAATGATTTTAATGATATTTATAAAACTGATTTAGCTTTTATCATGGGAAGTTCTTTGGCTGTTTACCCTTTTAACCAATTACCTTATGGTATCAAAGGTAATGCATGGAGAGTATTAGTTAATAAAAATGAAGTTGGAAATTTCCTTGCTGGACTTGTTACAATGAATCAATTTAGATTTAATAATCCTAAAAAAAGAGATTTATTTTTAGAAGGATATACTGATGAGGTTGTGAATAGAATTGTTCAAGATTGTGGATGGAAAGAGGAATTTGAACAATATAAAAAAATATGGCTTGATAAATTTGAAGAAAATTTGAAACAAGAAAAACTTAAAAAACAACAAGAAGATAAAAAAGAAGAAGATAAAAAAGAAGAAGATAAAAAAGAGGAAGATAAAAAAGAAGAAAAAAATGATAAAAATCAAAATGAAAATAAAGAAGAAAATGTATTAAAATTTCAAGAAGATCTACAAAAAATACTAAAAACCCAAGAAAAAATATTAAAAATTACATTAACGACAAAAGAAAAATTTAAAGTTACAAATGAGATAACAAAAGATCAAATTAATTCTTTTAAAGTAAATATAACAAAATATGGTCAATATTTAATAAATATAAAAAATGAATTAATGACAATAAATGAAACAATGAAAAAAATTAAAAAATTAAAGAATAATAAATAATATTTTTATTAATATTAAATAATTTAAATTAATTTATTATTTTCTAATCATAATTATCAATATCTTGAATTAAAATTGTAGTAAATTTAATAAATAATAATTTTATAAAAGTTAATAAAATAAAATAATATTCAAAAAATTTTTGATATTGATCTTTAGATTTTAAAAATTTTATATTATAAAATACATTAAAAAATATATCAAATAAATATAAATAAATAAATAATCTTAATTTATTCTTTTTTGTAATAATTTTATTGTTATTAGGCATAATATTATAATTAACATTTTTTAGAATCATATTTAATAAATACAAATGAAAAAATAAAGATAATAAATCAATTGAAAATGAAATATAATTAGAATATATACTTATTACAATTTCAAAAATAATAATTAAAATTATATAAATTGTAAACCATTTTAATTTATTTAATTTTATTATATAAGGATTTAAATTTTTGTAATACAAATTTGTTAATGAAGAAAATTGTTCAGAATCTTTATTTTGAATTTTCATTTGAAAAAAATATTATTTATAAATTAAAATTTTTAAATATATTAAATTAATTAAAATTTAATAAATATATTTAAATTTAAAATTATTATTTTATGACGTTTTTAATCTTTTTTTTCATTTATTTTATCATATAAATTAATTTATTACTTAGAAAATAAATTAAAATTAAATATAAATGTTAGGAAATGAAGATAGTACTCTTATAATAAGTAAAAATGAAGAAGCTTTTACAGATAATATATTAAATTTATCAAATGAATTTAAAACAATGCTTTCAAAAATGGATTCAGATATTCAATCATTACATTCTGAAGTTTCAAATTTAGCATCTGAAATAAAATCATTAAAAAAAAATTCATTAAAATTTAAACAAGAAGAAACAATAAAAAAAAAGGTTTCTTTTTTTAAATTATTAAAATCTCAAACATTTCCTTTTCAAATTTTTTTTTATGTTTTAGCAATAATAGGTTCTTTAGTAGCAGGATGTGCAATGCCATTAACATCATTATTATTAGGTGATGTCATTGATGGTTTTGATGGTTCAATTCCAAAAGATGAAGTTCCAGGAATAATTAAAAAAGCAATAATAAATTTTATAATCGCAGGTATATGTATTTTTATAGGAAGTTTAATGATGGTGTTTTTTTGGACAAAAATAGGTGAGTCTTTTTCAAAAAGTTTAAAAGTAGATTATTTTAGAGAATTAATGAGACAAGATCAAACATTTTTTGATAATACAAATACATTTGAATTTACAACTAAAGTAGAAAAACAATGTAAAACTATAGAAATGGGGGTTGGAACTAAAATTGGGTTAGTTTTATCTGCTGTTTCTCAATTTATAGCATCATTTATAATAGGTTATATAACAAGTTGGAAATTAAGTTTAGTTATTACTGCAATGCTTCCTTTGTTAGGTTTAGGAGGGTTTTTTATGGCAAGTGCTATGAAACAAGGAACTGCAGAAATGAGAACATATGAAAAGGCAGGAGGTATGGCTGAAGAAATTTTATATCAAATAAAAACAGTAAGTTCCTTTGCAAATTTTGATTTTGAAAAAGAAAGATATAATAATTTTTTAAAAGCAAGTACAAAAGCAGGTATAAAACAAGGATATAAAACAGGTTTTGGAATAGGTTTTATAATTGCTGTTATATATATTGCATATAGTGTAGCTATATTATATGGAAGTGTTTTGATATATAAAAACGGAGATAAAACTTTTAATGAAGAAACTAAAGAAAGTGAAATTGATTTTGGGGCAGGTGATGTAATAACAGTAATATTTGCTATAATATTTGGATGTTTTAGTTTAGGTCAAGCAGCACCTAATATAAAATGTATATATGAAGCATTAAATGCGAGTTTAGATTATTTTGAATTAAAAGAAAGAAAAGTAAAAGGAAATTATGGAAAAGAAAAACCAGATAAAAGTACATTAGAAGGTCATTTAAAGATATGTGATTTATCATTTAAATATGAAACAAATGAAAATATGGTATTAAATAATATTAATATAGATTTTGAAGTTAAAAAAAAAATAGCAATAGTAGGTCCAAGTGGAATAGGAAAAAGTACACTATTTAGTCTTATTGAAAGATTTTATAACCCATTATCAGGGAGTATATTATTTGATGAATATAATATAAAAAATTTTGATATAAAATATTGGAGAAGTTTAATAGGATATGTCCCACAAGAACCAGTTTTATTTAACACAACAATAAAAGAAAATATAATATTTGGAAGAGAAAATTTAGGTGGAGGGATAACTGATACAGATATAAAAGAAGCATGTAAAAAAGCATATGCAATGGATATTATAAATTCAAAAGGTTTAAATTTTAGAGTAGGTGTTAAAGGAGATCAATTAAGTGGAGGACAAAGACAAAGAATTGCTATAGCTAGAGCAATTTTATTAAAACCTAAATTATTACTATTAGATGAAGCAACAAGTGCATTAGATAATAAAAGTGAAAAGGAGGTTCAAAAAGCTTTAGATATTGTAAGTGAGGATATAACTACAATAATAATAGCACATAAGATAGATACTATAAAAAATAGCGATAAAATATTTTGTTTTGGAAAAAGTGGAAATATTGAAGAAATTGGAACTCATGAAGAATTATTACAAAAAAACGGTGTTTATGCTGATTTATATAGAAAAAGAGAAAAAGATGAAGAAGATCTTCGAGCAAGTCAAAAATTAGATCAAATAAATGAAAGAGAAGAAATAAATAATAGAAATTTAAGTCCATTTAAATCAAATAATAAAAATAATGATTTATTTATTAATAATATAACTAATAATAATTATAGCTTAGAAAATAATAATGATGAAGAAATAATAAATAATGATAATGAATTGAGAAAAAATACTTCATACACAAATAAACATAAAAGTATAGGTATAGAAAATTCTTCTTCTATGGATCATGGAAATAATTCATTTGTATATAAATCATCAACACCTGTTCATGGAATAAAAAATTTTTTTAAAAAAAAATTTCAAAAAAAAAATATAAAATCAAATGAAATAATCCCAAATGTTTCGATAAAAGATGAAAATAATAATATAATTAATAATGAAAATCATTTTTTAAAAAACAGTAATAATATCAATAACAATAATATTATGAATAATAATAATCTTTTTAATAATAGTAATAATATTAATAACAACATAGAATTAAATGATTATACAAATAATTTTGAACGTCATTTATCAAATACATCTCAAAGCATAGAAATATTCTTCGATGATAAAAACAACAATAATATAAATGAAAAAGATATATTTAAAAGAGCAAGAAATAAAGTTTTTTCAATATTAAAACCTCATTGTGGATTTAAAGCAGGTTGTGTTGTAGCAGCAGGAATGAATGGCTTAGTTTGGCCATTATATGGAATATTATTAGCAAATGCAATAGGTGTATTATCAAATAAAGATATAGATAAAGTTAAAAAAGATGGAAGAATTTGTGCTTTAGAATTTTTTATATTAGCTTTATATGCAGGAGCTTCTTTGTGTTTACAAAATTATTTTTTTTATGGAATTGGTGAAATTATGACCAATCAATATAGAAAAGAGATATATGAAAAATTTTTAAATTTTCATATGGGTTTTTATGATAAGAAAGAAAATAGTCCAGGGGCATTATTAACTAAATTATCTTCAGATACTACTAAAATAACTGGAATTGCAACTAGCATTTTAGGTCAATTATTACAAACAAGTATAACGTTATTATTTGGTATTATTTTTTCATTTATTTGTCAATGGTTGATTAGTTTAATTAATTTATGTTTTATGCCTTTAATTATTGGAAGTTATGTTTTACAATTTAAATTACAACAAGGAAGTGTAAAAAGTAATAAAAATATTGAAGAAGATGCAGGAAATATTTTAAGTGAAAGTGTAATTAATACTAAAACAATTTTTAGTTATAATATGCAAGAAAGAGTTGTTGAAATGTATAAAAATATTATATATGAAATAGAAATTAAAAAAGATGATGATAATAAAAATAAAAAAATAAGAGCAAAATCGAGAAATTGTAAAATTTTTATAAATGGATTTTTTTACTCACTTACACAATTTATAATTTTTGCTATGTATTCAGTACTTTTTTATGTAGGTGGAAATTTATATAAAAAAGAAAAAGCATCTTTTACTAATATTTTACGTTCTATATTTACAATATTATTTTCTGCTTTAGGAGTTGGAATAGCTCAAATGTTTGTAGGTGATTATTCAGCAGCTAAAACATCAATAGTTAATCTTCAAAAAATTTTAGAAACAAAATCTGAAATTGATATTATAGAATCAGAAAAAAATGGAATAAAATGTTTAAATTTATCAGGAAAAATTGAATTTAAAAACGTCAAATTTAAATATCCTAACGCAAAACATAGTTTATTTAAAAATTTAAATTTTACTATTTTACCTGGAAAATCATATGCGTTTGTTGGGCCTTCAGGAAGTGGGAAAAGTACAATAATTTCTTTAATTGAAAGATTTTATGATATTAATGATGGAGAAATTCTAATAGATGAGATTAATATAAAAGACTATAATTTAGTTTCTTTAAGAAAAAAAATTGGATTGGTATTACAACAACCAGTTCTTTTTAATAGAACTATAAAAGAAAATATAAGATATGGACGTTTAGATGGAAATGATGATGAGATTATAAAAGCAGCTAAAGAAGCAAATATATATTATAAATTAATGGAAGATGATAATGAAGAAGTTAATGTTAGTGGAGGAGAAAAGCAAAGAATTGCTATTGCAAGAGCTATTATGAAAAATCCAAGTATTTTATTATTAGATGAAGCAACTAGTGCTTTAGATAAAGAAAATGAAGAAATTGTTAAACAAAGTTTGGATAGATTAATGGAAGGAAAAACTTCGGTTATTGTTGCTCATAGATTAAGTACTATTATAAATTGTGATACTATTTTTGTTTTACAAAATGGAAGAATTGTTGAACAAGGTTCGCATGAGGAATTAATGCTTAAAAATGGAAAATATGCTGAATTATATAAAGATTCTAATAATTAAAATTATTTCTATATTTAAATATTTTTAAAAATTTTAATATTAATATTTTAATTTATATATTTTCACATTTTATAAAAAAAAGGATTTTAAAAATTTTTATTATTAATTATTAAATAAATAATAAAAATTTAATATAAATTAAAATTTAATTAAATAATTTAATAAAAATTAATTAAAAATTAATTAATTAATTTTAATTAATTAATAATTATTTTATTATTTTAATTAATTAAAGTTACATGTTTGAAAATTCACAAACTGGTTGGTTTGGTAGTTATTCAATAGCAGGAAAGACATCAGCTGAAAAATATATTGAAGTAATTAATAAAGATAAAATTGTTGGAGGTTATCAACCAAAATTAAAAACATATAATTATTTTGCAACAGAAGAGGAACCTATTGATTTATCATCTACAGAAAAAAATTCATTTGAAATATTTAATTTACCTAAAAATTTTGAAAAAGAAAAATTCGAAAAATTAAAATTATCTCAACAAAAAAAAGTCTGTGACCCAATTGAAAAAATAGATGATTCAATAAATAAATATAAAGCTCATCAAATTCATCATAAAGAACAACAAAAATACTTAGAAATAATTAAAAATAAATCAACTGACATTTCAGATAGTCTTCGATATAATCCAAATATGAATTTTATATATAAAAAAATTTTGATAGATTCTAATTTTAATAATTATAGAGGAAGAGATGAAAATCTTGATAAAAATAAATATAATGATTCAACTTATTATTTAACTCATAGTAAAAAATTAAATCCCGAAAAAAATGCTTTTGTTGAATTAATTAAAGGAACTATAAAACCTCCAAATACAACAATTCATGACACTCGTATTCTAAAATTAAAAGGTTTTTTAACAGCAGAAAATGAAAAAAAATTAGAAAAAGAAAAAAAAGAACAATTAAAAAATTCAAATAAATCAAGTAGTTCATTTGAATCAAATATTAATAATAAAATTAATAAACGTTTAAATACATTAGAAAATCAATCAAATTATTTAAAAGATAATAAAGCAATTAATTTTAATAAAACAATTTCAAGAAATTATTTAAATAATATAAATAGAGATAGAGAAGGAGTTCGACCATTTTTTTTACCTAATTATTCTTTAGTAACTCCAAAAACGATAAATAAAGTAAATTATTCAAATTCTTTAAAAAAAACAATTGTTCAATCTAGAATGAAAGGAATTAAAGAAAATTTAACATTTGATCCTTCAAAAATTTATTATAAATTTAATAATCATTCAAAAACAAATCCACTTGATTTTAATTTAATGGTTAGTCGACCAAATGAAAAAAAAAATCCTCTACCTTCTTATATGATTAAAAATTTTAATAGAGCTGCTATGTATAATACTACTGATAAATCATTAAAATTAAATAATTTTGAAAATGGAGATTATTTAAAAGAATATACAAGTTTTTGTACTAAAAAAAGTTTTAATAAAAAAATTAATTTAAACCTTTTGAATGATAAAATTAAAATTAAAAATTCACTTCCTGATAATGTGGGAAATTTAGTTAATAATTTAGGAATAAATGGAAGTATGAGTAAAGTAATGGAATATTATACTAAAAATTTAGATGATAAAAAAATTTTAGATAAAACTGGAAAAAATTTTGATTATATTACACTTAAAACTGTTCCTAATAAAGTTGTATTAAATGAAAAAGAAAAACAAATATTTAATATTAAATTTAATTAATATAAATTTAAAAATTTAAAAAAAATTTATTATTAATTAAAAAGGTTAATTTTTAATTTAATTAATATATTAAATAATATAAATTAATTAATATATAAATATATTTTAAATAAATTTTTTAATAATTTATTTAAATATTTATTTATATTTAAATAAATTAAAAATTTATTATAATTAATTAAATATTAATTAAATTAAAAAATAAAAAATAAATAATTAATTAATAATTTTTATAAAAATATTTAATTAATTAATTATTATTTAAATGGAAAATTCAAATAATTCTTCAACAAATAATAATAATATTATTACTGATAAAATAGAAAATAAAAATTTAAATAATAAATCTTCAAAAATAAATCTTGAAAATTTAAATTTTAATGAATATTATAGATTACAATTATTTGATAATTATTTTAAAACAGAAGAAAATTTTAATGAATTTATTTTAAAATTAAAAGAAAAAATAATATGTGCATTTCGTATAAATAAATCTCATTTATTTTTTCATATTTTTCAAAAAATATTAAATTCACCTGATAAACTAAATTCAATTTTAAATTTAACTGAATTAAAAACTTCAATTCAAATAACAAAAATAAAATTAATAAACATTCCTCAATTTTTAAACATTTTTTATTATATAAATTTAAATAAAAATGAATTAAAATCAAACAATAATCTAACAAATTTTCATAAATTTATTCAAAATTTAACAAACACAGGATTAATAAATCGTCAAGAAATAGTAAGTATGTTACCTCCAATGCTATTAGAAACAAAATTAGGAGATAAAATATTAGATATGTGTGCTGCTCCAGGAAATAAAACATCTCAATTTTTAGAAAGTTTTTATTCAAATTATAATTATTTCGATAAAGAATATTATAAAAAAGATACAGGATTTATTATTGCAAATGATAATAATAATAAAAGAGCTTATATGATGATTTCTTTATTAAAAAAAATAAATACAGCTGGAATGTTTGTTGTTTGGCAAGAAGCTCAAAATTTTCCTAATATTTTTTCAGGAAATAATATAGAAAGTAAAATATTTTATGATAAAATATTATGTGATGTACCTTGTAGTAGTGATGCTATAATGAGAAAATTACAAATTAAATGGAAAAATTGGAATTTATTTGATGGTTATGTTTTACATAAAACTCAATTAAAAATATTAAAAAAAGGAATTAATTTATTAAATTTAAATGGTTTATTAGTTTATTCAACTTGTTCTTTAAATCCTATAGAAAATGAGGCAATTATTACAGAAATTAAAAGAATTTATAAAGATGAAATTGAAATTTTAGATGTTAAAAAATATTTTGAAAATTGTGATATAAAAATTAACGAAGGTTTATTAAATTGGAAAGTTCTTTTTCAAGATGAAAATAAAAAAATAATTGAATTTAAAACATATGATGAAATTAATAATGAAAAATATAAAAATTATATTGAAAAATCATGTTTTCCTTCAAATATTGAACAAATGAAAGAAATGAAAATAAATAATTCAATTCGTTTAATTCCAAATAATAATATTAATAAAAATATTGATGGATTTTTTATAACATTAATAAAAAGAGTTAAAAATAGAAAAATTGAAGGAGATGAATTTAAAAACACACATTTTAAAAAAAAAACATTTACAAATTATTTTTTTGTAAAAGATAATTTTCCTGAAATTTATAAATGGTTATTTGATTATTATGGAATAGATGATGAATTTCCTGGAGAACAGTTAATAACTTTTTCAAAAAATTGTCATAAAATTAATTTTATTTCAAAAGGAATTTATAATATTTTAAAAGGTGAATTTAATAGAATAAGAGTTCAAAATTGTGGTGTTAAATTATTTAGTAAAATAAAAGGAGGAAATGAAGAAGTTAAAAAAAATTGTAAATTAAGAATTAATCAAAATGGAATAATGTATTTATTACCTTTTATGCATAAAAAAGTTTATTTTATAAAAGAAGATTTATTTAAAATTTTATTGGAAAAAGTTGAATTAAAAATTGAAGAAATTAAAGAAGAAAATATTAAAATAATGTTTGAAAAATGTGAAGAAGGTTACATAATTTTAGTAATAAGTAAAGTTCTACCTGATAATAATAATAATGATAATATAGAATTTTTAAAAAATAATTTTATAGATGTTGTTTCTTGTTATCGAAGTAAAAAAAAATTATGTATAATGTTAAAAAAAGAACAATTATATATTTATAAAATCAAATATAATATAAAATTTTAAAAATATATTAAAAAATTAATTAATAAAATATTTAAATAATAAAATTAAATTATAAATTTAATTTTTAATTCAATTTACTCATCGAATTAGCAACATTTTTTTTTTGGAGTACTTTTATTTTCATCTTGATCAATATTAAATTTAATATCATTAATTTCTGATGCAGGCTGCTGTCCACTTGGTCTAAATTTAATTCTTATTTGTTCAAACAAATTTTTATAAAATAAATCAGAAAATCCATCTCCAGTTTTAGCACTAATTTCCTGAAAAATAAAGCCACGCTCTTCAGCAAATTTTTCCCCTTCTTCTTTATTCACAACTCTTTTATCATTTAAATCAATTTTATTTCCCACAACACATAAAATAACTTCTTCCATATTAACATTAGTTAAATCTTTAAGCCAATGTGATAAATTCGAAAATGAATCTCTATTTGATATATCATATACTAAAATAATTATATTTGCATCACGAGTATACATAGGTATTAAAGATCTGAATTTTTCTTGTCCTGCGGTGTCATATAATAATAAGTGAATATCTAGATTATCTATTTGGACATTTTTACTTTGAAAATCAAGACCTATTGTAGTTTGATACTCCTCTATAAAAGTATCATTCAAAAATCGGTTTAATATGCAGGATTTACCAACGCCTTGATCTCCTAAGAATATTAATTTATATTTAGGAATTTCCGGATTCATATTGGAATTCATTTTTAAATTTATTGTTAAAAAAATATATATATATTATTTTAATTATAATTTAAATTTTTTTATCACATGAATAATTTATTGAATGGGGATGGGGGATTGGGGATTGGGGATTGGGGATTGGGGATTGGGGATTGGG
>JAEEGK010028433.1_pt1 | contig 11215 bp, 8 predicted proteins | sample 8958771 | NCBI WGS metagenome assembly JAEEGK01 (sample SAMN16246547, study PRJNA631951) | gut metagenome | biome: gut microbiome; feature: rumen; material: SC-attached | host: Bos | place: Iran: Karaj | collected 2018-10 | reverse complement strand
TCGACATTTCCGCGGTGCTGACGGATTTGGCCGAGAAGCTGGAGGAAATGGACATCGGGCCGCTGTTCGGCCTGTGGTTTCAGTCCCTGTTCGCGGGCATCTGCACCTGGGCCTTGTCCATCTGCATCTTCATCATTATTTATGGACGCATGATCGAGATATACCTGGTCACTTCCCTTGCGCCGATCTCCATGGCGACCATGATGAACCGGGAATGGGGCAGCATGGGGCAGAACTACCTTCGATCCCTTCTGGCCCTGGGATTTCAGGCATTCCTCATCATCGTCTGCGTGGCAATCTATGCGGTGCTGGTGCAGAACATCTCCACATTGGAGGATATCGCTGCGGCGATCTGGACCTGCCTGGGCTACACGGTGCTGCTGTGCTTCTGCCTGTTCAAGACCAGCTCTCTAGCCAAGGGTATCTTCAACGCCCATTAACGACACAAAGGAGGCCCCGTTATGGCCTACGTCAACGTCCCCAAGGACCTGAGCAAAGTAAAAAGCAAGGTTCTGATGAATCTCACGAAGAGACAACTTGTTTGCTTCGGAGGCGGTGCGCTTCTCGGCGTACCGCTTTTCTTTTTGCTCAAACGCTCCGTCAGTACCAGCACGGCAGCGATGGCGATGATGGTCGTCATGCTTCCCGCCTTCCTGCTGGCCATGTATGAGCGCAACGGCCAGCCCCTGGAGGCAGTATTGCGGAACATCATCCGCGTCTGTTTCCTCCGGCCCAAGCTCAGACCCTATAAAACCAGAAATTTCTACGCCGTTCTGGAACGGCAGGACAATTTGGATCAGGAGGTGTACCGCATTGTCCACAGCAAAGAAAAGGCTGTCCCGCACCGAGAAAAAGGAGATCGAGGCAGCCATCGCAAGGGCGAACCGAACGGATAAAAAAGAGCAGTCCGCCCAGGACAGCATCCCGTATCAGCGGATGTACCCGGACGGCATTTGTAAGATCACAGATACACGCTATGTAAAGACCATCCGCTTTCAGGACATCAACTACCAGCTCTCTCAGAACGAGGACAAATCTGCCATCTTCGACGGCTGGTGCGATTTCCTCAATTTCTTCGATTCCTCCGTGCCTTTTCAGCTCACCTTTGTCAATCTCTCCACCACGGAGGAAAACATCTCCCGCCAGATCGACATCCCCCTTCACGGGGACGAGTACGACAGCATCCGGGAAGAATACACCGACATGCTCCGCAGCCAGGTGGCGAAGGGCAAGAACGGGCTTTCCAAGACGAAATACCTGACCTTCGGCGTGGATGCGGACAGCCTACGTCTGGCGAAGCCTCGACTGGAACGCATCGAGATCGACCTCATCAACAACTTCAAACGCTTGGGCGTTACGGCCTCGGCGTTGAACGGGACGGAGTACCTGGAAGTCCTCCACGACATCTTCAACATGGATGAACGGAAGACCTTCCGCTTCTCCTGGGACTGGCTGGCCCCCTCCGGGCTTTCCACCAAGGATTTCATCGCCCCCAGCTCCTTCGAGTTCAAAACCGGCAGGCAGTTCCGCATGGGGCAAAAGACCTGCAAGGTCAGCTTCCTGCAGATTCTCGCTCCGGAATTGAATGACCGGATGCTGGCGGACTTTCTGGATATGGAGAGCAGCCTCGTCGTGAGCATCCACATTCAGTCCGTGGATCAGACCAAGGCCATCAAGACCATCAAGCGGAAGATCACGGACCTGGACAAGAGCAAGATCGAGGAGCAGAAAAAAGCTGTCCGCGCCGGGTACGACATGGACATCATCCCCTCCGACCTCGCCACCTACGGCGCGGAAGCTAAAAAGCTGCTGCAGGACCTCCAGAGCCGCAATGAACGCATGTTCCTTGTGACCTTCCTTATTATGAACACAGCCAATGGACAGCGGCAGCTCAATAACAACGTATTCCAGGCGTCCAACCTGGCCCAACGGCACAACTGCGCCCTGACCCGGCTGGACTTCCAGCAGGAGGAGGGCTTGTTCAGCTGCGTCCCCCTGGGGAACAACCTGGTAGATATCCGCCGGGGCCTGACCACCTCCAGCACCGCCATCTTCGTACCCTTCACCACCCAGGAGCTTTACCAGACGGGACCGGAGGCGCTGTACTACGGCATCAATGCCTTGTCGAATAACCTCATCATGGTGGACAGAAAACTGCTGAAGAATCCCAACGGCCTGATCCTGGGCACTCCCGGCTCCGGCAAATCCTTTTCGGCAAAGCGGGAAATCTCCAACGCCTTTCTCATCTGTCCCCATGACGACATCATCATCTGCGATCCGGAGGGCGAATACGCCCCGCTGGTGGAACGCCTCCACGGTCAGGTCATCCGGATTTCTCCCACCGGCAAGGGCTACGACGGGAAGCCCTGCTACATCAATCCCATGGACCTCAATCTGGACTATTCCGACGATGAAAACCCCCTATCCCTGAAAAGCGACTTCATCCTGTCCCTCTGCGAGTTGATCGTAGGCGGCAAGGACGGGCTGGCCCCCGTGGAGAAAACCATCATCGACCGCTGTGTCCGCCTGGTGTACCGGGAATACCTCAGCGACCCCCGACCGGAGAAGATGCCGGTGCTGGAGGACCTCTACGACGCTCTCCGCGCCCAGGAAGAAAAGGAAGCGCAGTATGTGGCGACGGCGCTGGAAATCTACGTCACGGGCTCCCTCAACGTGTTCAATCACAGGACGAGCGTGGACATTGGGAGCCGGATCGTATGTTACGACATCAAGCAGTTGGGGACGCAGCTCAAAAAGCTCGGTATGCTCATCGTCCAGGATCAGGTGTGGAACCGGGTCACGATCAACCGGGCGGAGCATAAGACCACCCGCTATTACGTCGACGAGTTCCATCTTCTGCTGAAAGAGGAACAGACGGCGAACTACTCAGTTGAGATTTGGAAGCGATTTCGCAAATGGGGCGGTATCCCCACGGCCCTCACCCAGAATGTGAAGGACCTGCTTGCCTCCCGCGAGATCGAAAACATCCTTGAAAACAGCGATTTCATCTATATGCTCAACCAGGCGTCCGGGGACCGGCAGATCCTGGCCGCCAAGCTCAATATCTCCCCCCACCAGCTATCCTATGTGACCCATTCCGGCGAGGGCGAGGGCCTGCTGTTCTACGGGAACACCATCATTCCCTTTGCGGACCACTTCCCGAAGGACACCGAGCTGTACCGCATCATGACCACCAAGCCGTCCGAACTGGCGGAGTCTGCATCGTAATAGGGAGGGATCATATTGAACGAAATCATTTCCTTCGATAATCCGGAATTTGGCAAGGTGCGCAGCATTTTGCTAAACGGTGAGCCCTGGTTTGTCGCGTCGGACGTATGCAAAGCCCTCGGATTGACGCAAACTTCGCGGGCTATGTCCAGACTGGATGCGGATGAAGGTGGGTTACTAAAAGTACCCCACCCCCAGAACCCAGAAAAAATGATAGAAGTGAACGCTGTCAATGAAGCGGGGCTTTATCACCTCATCTTGTGTTCTTCCAAAGAGGAGGCTGTCAAATTCAAACGATGGATCACGCATGAAGTGTTGCCTTCTATCCGCAAGCATGGTGGCTACATGAAGGACAGTCTGATGGATCAGGTCATGCAGAATCCGCAAATGATCTACAAGATGGCCGAAAGTCTGCTCACCGAGCGCAACCGAGCTGATCGGCTGAACAAGGAACTGCAGGCGGCCAAACCAAAGGCGGCGTACTTCGATGCCTTTGTCCATCCAGGAGACTGTACGAATATCCGCAATACGGCCAGCGAATTGGGCATCCCGCAGAAGGAGTTTGTCACATGGCTTCTGAAAAAGAAGGTGCTTTACCGGGACTTCAACGGTCAGCTCCTTCCGTACAGCACCTATCTCCACAGGGGATGCTTTATCGTGCGGGACTTCGTGCAAAACGGGCATCAGGGAGTTCAGACGCTGTTTACGCCGAGGGGCAAGGACTTTGTACGCAGGAACGCTTTTGACCAGGGGGATATGGTATGACGAACCGACTAATCATGGAGGAAAAGAAGCCACCCTCCAAACTCTCCCATGCGGTCAAAGCAGCCCCCTTGAATACCCTGTCCGCCACGGCACATCGGGAGATACAGAAGCATGAGGATGAAAACGTGGGGCTGGAAGCCGCGCACTGTGCGGAAATAGGCGCGGAATCTGCGGCGCGGATGACGGAATCCGCCATCCGTTCCCAGCGTCTGCGCTCCAATCGAAAAGCTGAGGCGGAGCAGCACTCAAGCAATCCGCTCTCCCGATGGCAGCAGCGCAGGGCGATCCGGGAGGAATATGCCGCCGCCAAAGCCGGTAGGGACGCGAAAAGCGCGAAGCAGGCAGCAGAGGCGACAGGACGAACTGCAGAGAAAGTCAAGGAGGCGGCGAAAAAGGCAGCAGATTTCGTCCGGCGTCACAAAAAGGGTTTCCTGATCGCCGGTGGGATCGTGCTGCTTCTGACCTTCATGCTCAATATGTTTTCCTCCTGCTCCGTGATCCTGGAGAGCGCGGGCTCCGCCGTGGCCGCCAGCACCTATCCCTCAGAGGACGAAGACATGCTGGGCGCGGAGGCAGCCTACTGCGCCATGGAAGAAGCCCTGCGGGAGTACCTGGAAACCTACGAAAGCACCCATCAATTCGACGAATATCACTTCGACCTGGACGAGATCGAGCATGACCCCTATGTGCTGATCTCTATCCTCTCTACCTTGAAGGGCGACGTGTGGACACTGGAGGAAGTGCAAGCCCTGCTTGCGGACCTCTTCGGCAAGCAGTACAAGCTCACGGAGGCTGTGGTCACGGAAACGCGGTATAAGACGGAAACAAAGCTCGGCACCGCCACGGTCACGGACCCCCTGACCGGCGAACAGCATGAGGTCCCCTGGCTGTATGAGGAAGAAGTGCCCTACGAATACACCATCTGCACTGTGACCCTGCGGAACTTCAATCTTTCCCATCTGCCGGTCTACATCATGGACGAGGATCAGCTTTCCATGTACGCCCTCTACATGGGCACCCTGGGCAACCGGCCTGATCTGTTCCCGGATTCCCCGTATGTGGACAGGTATGCCAACGGTTATACAGACTATGAAATTCCCCCGGAAGCTCTGGAGGACGAACAGTTTGCCGCCATCATCTCGGAGGCGGAGAAATACCTGGGCTATCCCTACGTCTGGGGCGGCAGCTCGCCCGGCACATCCTTCGACTGCTCCGGCTTCGTGAGCTGGGTCATCAATCAGTCCGGCTGGGATGTGGGGCGGCTGGGCGTGGACGCGCTGTACGGCATCTGCTCCCCGGTGTCCGCCTCGGAAGCCAAGCCCGGCGACCTGGTGTTTTTCCAGGGGACTTACGATACCCCCGGCATGAGCCATGTAGGGATCTACGTCGGCAATTCCACCATGATCCACTGCGGCGACCCCATTTCTTACACGAATCTCAAATCAAGCTACTGGCAGGCGCATTTCGCCGGATACGGGCGTCTGCCGTGAGAAAGGAGCAAACCATGAATCCGAAGATCATCAAGCTGAGGGAGGAACACGCGAAGAACAAGGCGAAGATCACCGACCTCAGCAACAGAAACCGGGAGATAGAGAAGCAGCTCCGCGGGCTGGAAAACACGGAGATCATCGGCCTTGTCCGCGCCCAGGGCATGAGCCTGGAGGACTTCTTTGCGTTGATGCAGGCACAGAATCCCATCGCTGCGGCGATTCCCATTACAAATGAACAGGAGGAAGCTGATGATGAAAAAGCTGAACTTGAGGAAACCTGACCTTCGTATCTTTGTATTCCTGCTGGCCGTCATGCTCTGCATGGCGGCTTTGTCTTTTCCGGCCCTTGCGGACGGCGGGGACTATTACGGCGACGAGCTGCCCCTGGGGACCCCGGAGCCTACGGAGCCGCCCGTGCCGGAAGCGACCCCGGAACCGTCCTTTACCCCGGAGGGTAACCTTTCCCTGATCGACGATTTCAGCGAAGTCGAAAGCAAGCAATTCATCACCGTCCAGAGCAAGAGCGGCAACTACTTCTACATCGTTATTGACCGTGCAGGTGACACGGAAAACGTGTATTTCCTGAATCTCGTGGACGAAGCGGATTTGCTGGCTCTGATCGAAGAACCGGAAAGCGAACCGGAGCCAGCCCCCACCGTTTGCACCTGCAAGGACAAGTGCTACGCCGGTCATGTGGATACCCGCTGCCCTGTCTGCGCTGTCAACATGAGCGAGTGTACCGGCAAGGAGAAAAAGCCGGAAACCACCCTCACCCCGGAGGTCCCGGAGCCGGAGCCTGCCGAAAAGAAGGGCGGCGTCAATCCCGCGATCCTGATCGCCCTGCTCCTGGCCGCAGGCGGCGGCGCTGCCTGGTACTTCCTGAAGGCCAAGGGCAAAGCGAAATCCAAGACCAAGGGCAACACCGATCTGAACGATTATGACTATGGCAGCGAGGACGATGAAGAATATGAGTTTGAACAATATGACGAGGATTCGGAAGCAAGCCCGACTACAGGTAAAGAAAACGAGGACGGTTGACCGTCCCCGCCAGAATAATATGGAGGGAACGCCTTGCAAAGACTTGTGATCGCGGAGAAGCCCAGCGTGGCGCAGAGCATCGCCGCCGTCATCGGCGCGAAGCAGAAACATGACGGGTATCTCTCTGGGAATGGTTATACCGTGTCCTGGTGCCTGGGCCACCTGGCGGAGCTGGCTGACGCCTCAGCTTACAATACCGACTATGCCAGATGGAACATGAAGGATCTGCCCATTATTCCGAAAAAATACCGCTATACCGTCGCACCGGACAAGCGGAAGCAATTCGACGTGCTGCGGGAGTTGCTGCGTTCCCCGGAGATTTCGGAGGTCATCAACGCCTGCGACGCCGGGCGGGAGGGCGAGCTGATCTTCCGTACCGTCTACGGTATGGCGGGCTGCACCAAGCCCATGAAACGCCTGTGGATCTCCAGCATGGAGGATGGGGCTATCCGCGAGGGCTTCCAGAATCTGCGTCCCGGCGGGGACTATGACGGCCTGCATCAGTCCGCCCTGTGCCGTGCGCGGGCGGACTGGCTGGTGGGGATCAATGCTACGCGCTACTTCTCCCTGCTCTATGGCCGGACGCTGAACATCGGGCGGGTCATGTCCCCGACCCTGGCCCTGATGGTCCAGCGGGAAGCGGAGATCTCAGCCTTCGTGCCTGAGCCTTTCTATACCGTCCAGCTGGATTGCGGCTTCACCGCCGCGACGGAGCGAATAAAGGACAGGGCCGCCGCTGCCGCCATCCTGTCTAGCTGCGGAAAGACGGCCACCGTAATAAGAATCGAGCGCAGGGAGAAAACCGAGAAGGCCCCGGCGCTCTATGATCTCACCACTCTACAGCGGGATGCCAATCGCATCCTGGGCTATACCGCACAGCAGATACTGGATTATCTTCAGGCCTTATATGAAAAGAAGGTCTGCACCTATCCCCGAACGGACAGCCGGTATCTCACCGACGATATGGCCCCCGGCGTCCCGGACTATGTCGCCGCCGCTGCCGCCATTTGCGGTTTGACCGCGCCTGAAACCATCCTTGCCAAACAGGTATGCGACAGCAAGAAAGTCAGCGATCATCATGCCGTCATTCCCACGGTCAGCGTCAGGAACGCCGATCTGGCCCTGGGGGAACGGGAAATAATGAAGCTGGTGGCGCTGGGTCTTCTCCGGGCTGTATCTGAAGCCCACCGTTATGTGGAAACCACCGTGACCCTAGCCTGCGGCGGGCACAGCTTCACCGCCAAGGGCAGGACGGTCCTCTCTCCCGGCTGGAGGGCCTACGATCTTGAGAAGCGGGAAAAGGACAATATCCTGCCGGAGCTGACCGAGGGCCAAACAATCCCCATAACCGCAGCTGCGGTAAAGGAGGGTCAGACCACCCCGCCCAAGCACTACATCGAGGACACGATCCTCAACAGCATGGAAACAGCAGGAGCGAAAGACATGCCTGAAGACGCTGAACGGAAAGGGATCGGCACTCCGGCCACCCGCGCGGCCGTGCTGGAAAAGCTGGTGTCCTCCGGGTTCGTGGAGCGCAGGAAATCCAAGAAAGTATCAACGCTGATCCCATCTGCCCTGGGGACGGCGCTGATTACCGTGCTGCCGGAGGCTCTGCAGTCCCCCCTGCTTACCGCCGAATGGGAGCATCGCTTGAAGGAGGTCGAACGCGGGGAGCTGTCCCCGGAGGACTTCATGGATGGTATCGCCGCCATGCTTCGGGAACTGATTCAGACATACCGACCTATCCCTAATGCTGCGGTGCTGTTCCCCTCCGAGCTAGAGATCGTCGGCAAATGCCCCCGCTGCGGGAAAAACGTGCTGGAGAAGAAGCAGGGGTTTTTCTGCGAGAACAGAAACTGCGGTTTTGCCCTGTGGAAGAACAGCAAGTTCTTCTCCGCAAAGAAAAAGCAGTTCACGAAAACCGTGGCGGAGGCGCTTCTGAAAGACGGAAGAGTACAGCTCTCCGGCTGTTATTCTGAAAGGTCGGGCAAGACTTACGACGCGATTGTTGTGATGAACGATAACGGGCAGCAGGTCAATTTCAGCCTGGAGTTTTCGAAAGGAAACAGGCAAGCATGAGTTACATTTTTTGGCTGTGTTTTTTGACGTAATGTTGAACAAATAGCTGACTCACAATACTTGAAACCCCATAGCACAACAATAGTGCCATGAGGGTTCATAATAGGTCAATTATCTGCGCTTTATTTCGCTGACCAGCGAGTACATGTCTATGATGAGCGGGATTACTCCGATAATTGAACATTCGCTTATCAAAGACAATATTTGAAGCGTAAACCCTAACCACTAGATGACCTTGCCCTGCTTGAATATTCCGTACACAGAAACCGCAAGTGAAATTATGGCAAATCGTGTGTCGAATAGTGCCATAGCATTCACAAGGATGCTAACGATAATCCAGATCATTTTCTTCACTCCTTTCTTTTAGTATTGTTTAATGATGGGAGATGTTATTTATTTCATTATTATACATATAATGATGTAAAGTCAGTTATAGTGTTTTCAATTCTGCGTATTCCTGATTACTTGTATCTCCGCTTGATGAGTTTCTACAACTCTTATATACAAGGAAAACGGCTGAATACTCGAAGAACAAGCCAAAGTGTAATGATAATGTTACAATGCACCAACATCAGTTTAAATGTTGTATGCTCGCACACTTCAGACGCTCCTGTACGGATACTTCACCCGTTCAGAGCGCCTTTTTCATTTTACAGAAAGGAGATCCCATCATGGCAGAAACAAAAACCAACAAGGAACGGCTCAAGGAAATCACGGACGGTATCGAGCAGGGCATCAAGGAACTGTTCCAGAGCGAGAGATACCGTACTTATCTCTCCGTCATGAGCCGGTTCCACCGTTACAGTGTCAACAACACCATGCTCATCTACCTCCAGCGGCCCGACGCCTCCCTGGTGGCGGGCTTCCAGAAGTGGAAAAACCAATTCGGACGCCATGTGAAGCAGGGAGAACGCGGCATCACCATCATCGCCCCGACGCCCTTCAAAAAGAAGATCGAGGAGGTCAAGCTGGACCCGGATACGAAAGCGCCCCTTCTGGACCAGGACGGCCAGCAGATCACGGAGGAGAAGGAGATCAGCATCCCCATGTTCAAGCCGGTCAAGGTGTTCGATGTGGCGCAGACGGACGGGAAACCCCTGCCGCAGCTGGCCTCGACACTCACCGGCAACGTGGAGCAGTACGAGGTATTCACGGAGGCGCTGCGCCGATCTGCGCCGGTGCCCATCAGCTTCAAGGCCCTTGCGCCGAACCTGGACGGATATTTCAGTCCCGGCGATCAGGCCATCACCATCCGGGAAGGCATGAGCCAGATACAGACCGTCTCCGCCATGGTCCATGAGATCGCCCATTCCAAGCTCCACGACTACGAAAAACAGCAGACGGAAGCCTCTGCCGGCAAGGACGGCGCGGAGATCGTTAAGAAGGACCGTCACACGGAAGAAGTGGAAGCCGAAAGTATTTCTTACGCCGTCTGCCAGTATTACGGCATCGAAACCGGGGACAACAGCTTCGGCTACATTGCCTCCTGGTCCGAAGGAAAGGAACTGAAGGAGCTGCGGGCCAGCCTGGAAACCATCAACCGGACCGCCTCCGAGCTTATTACGGCCATCGACTACTATTACCGGGAGATCTGCAAAGAGCGCGGCATCGACCCCAAGACGCTGACGGAACAGACAGCAGAAGCCCAGCCTGCCCCGGAAGCCCCCGTCCCGGAGCCGCCCGACGCCTATCATTTACTCGCCTCCGACATTTGCGATCATCTGGAACAGCTCCACAATGAAGGCAAAATCGGGACCCCCTTCAACCTCACGACAAAGGAGGAGGCCGTTGTCGGCCTGGCAGATCTTCTGAGAAGCGGCCGCTTTGACGGTGCCCGCGACGTGCTTGCCGGAGCTGCGGAACAGTCCGGCGTCCCCGCGCCGGAAGAACTGACTGCAAGGCTGGAAACAATCAGTGACGAATGGGACAAGAGCTTGACCTATAAGCTGGAGCAGGGCATCATGCAGGACGGCACCGGCTATGTGATGGCCTTTGCGGGAGAAGCCTCCCAGGGGCCGATCTTCACCGGCCCCACCGAGGTCTGTGAAAGGCTGCTTGCTGAACTGAACGAGGGCACCACGACGGCAAGGCAGGCCAGGGCGCTCAACCGGCAATGGGAGGAAGCGGGCACAGAAAGGCCCCTGGGCGAACCGGAAACGCTTTATCTGCTGGATCAGTCGCAGATCCTCCACATCCAGGCTGCCGACGACTCCTTTGACTATTCCCTCTATGATGCAGATTCTTTGAAGCTCATCGACGGCGGGCAATTCAGCTTCGAGGGGGCAAAAATACACCCTGCGGAAACGCTCATGGAAGGTGCGTTCAGGGAAGTCTGCGTCCTGCAGGGGCTGGAACCGACACAGGCTGAGTCCCTTCTCCTGGAGAAGCTGGAAGAGATCACAGCGGCAAACGACATATCCCCCGTACCGGAGCTGGAAAAGGATGAACCTGAACAGGAATACATTTTCCCCGATCACACCATTACCCAGCAGATGATGAACCACTACGGCTATATGGATCAGGATATGCTCCCTCTCTCCAAGGACCGGGCCATGGAGCTGGCGGAGCAGGACGTTACGATCTTCATGCTCTTCCAGGACGGCTCGGAAGAAATG
>JAEEGK010028428.1_pt1 | contig 11217 bp, 8 predicted proteins | sample 8958771 | NCBI WGS metagenome assembly JAEEGK01 (sample SAMN16246547, study PRJNA631951) | gut metagenome | biome: gut microbiome; feature: rumen; material: SC-attached | host: Bos | place: Iran: Karaj | collected 2018-10 | reverse complement strand
AATTGGGGATTGGGAATTGAGCCCAATCCCCAATCCCCCAATCCCCAATTAAATAAAAAAATTCTTTGAAGTTTTTATTATTAATAGATAATTAAAATCTAATAAAATGAGTAATGAAACTTAAATATTATTTAAATTATTTGGTTTAATGATTGAAATGAGTTTTCTAATTTTTGAGGATTTATTTTTTTCATTGTTAGAAAATTAATTCAAGAAACTTATCAATAATTTATAATTGAATCTAATGAAAATTAAATTTTTAATTTATATCTGCTCTAATTTTTATTTGCATCCATGTTATATTTTTATTTTTTGTTTATAAATTTTTTCTCTTTTATTTTGTTCTTCTTAATTTCATTTGTTAAATCTGTTATTTTTTATTATGGTTCTTTTATTTTTTTATTTATTTATTATTATTCTATTAGTAGTTTGTCTATGTTGTTCTATTGAGTCATGAACTTAGAATTTTGATAAATTTACTTGTGAAAGATCTTTAATTTTGTTTTAAACAATTAATATTCATTTCAATACTTATCTTTCTTGACTGTTAATATCCATCAAATTTTATTTACTTTATTTCTATCGTTTAATTTTTTATTAATTAAATTAAAATTTAAAATAATTAAATTCAATTTAAAATTTTACAATAATTTACTTATCATAAAGCTATTTAATATGTTTTTAAAAATCAAAAGGATTTGAAATTTGGACATTGGATGAATTATTATTATTATTGTCATTGAAATTATTATTGTTGAAATTATTATTATTATTATTGTCATTGAAATTATTATTGTTGAAATTATTAAAATTATTATTATTATAATTATTATTATCATTGAAATAATTATTGGAATAATTATTATTATCATTGAAATTATTATTGTTGTAATTATTATTGAAATTATCATCTTTATTATTGTTATTAAAATTTATATTATTATTTCCTTCTTCATTAAAAATACTACAAAAATTAATAAAAATTTTACTTTGAATATGGATTATTCATGTTTCCAAAAGCATTATTATTTCCAATATTTTGATTTATTTGAATGTTGTTTTCTGTATTATCATTTAATTGTTGATTATATTGATTATTATTAAATTGATTTTTATTATTCTCATTTACTGGAAATGGATAATCATTATTATTATTGTTTATGCTTATAAAATTTTGGTTTGAATTTTGATTGATATTGTTATTATCAAAATTAATTTGTTTAAAATTGTCCATTTGATTGTAATTATTTTGTTCATTATTATTTAAATAATTTATTTGATTAAAATTATTAGGGTCATTCAATTGATTCATTTGATTATTACTTGGATTGAAATAATCTATTTGATTATTATTATTATTATTTAAATTTTGATTGTTTTGCATATTCTCTAAATTAAATTGATCATATTGTTGATTTTGGTTAAATAAAGTATTAAAATCTGTATTTGTAAAATCATTTATTCCAGTTAAATCATCTTTATTTTGTTGATTATTATTATTATTACCACTTTCTCCAAACAAATCAATATTATTTAAAATATTTTTATTTTTGTTAAAAACATCAATATCATTATTGTTATTATTTTCAAATTGATTATTATTATTATAATTATAATTATTTTCAAATTGATTATTATTAAAATTATTATTATTGTCAAATTGATTATTATTATAATTATAATTATTTTCAAATTGATTATTATTAAAATTATTATTATTCCCTAATTGATTATTATTATTATTTCCAAATTTACCTCTGTTGTTATTGTTTAAATTATTCTTATTTCTATTAATACTATTCATATCCAAAACATTATTAGATTGACTTGAATATTTTTCATTAATTTTATAAATGGCGGTTTTATTTCCATTATTACCACTATTCGTAAATCCTCCAGAAAAATCAAATCCTTCTTCATCTTGAAAGAAATTATCATTATTATTTCTATCAGGTTTAATTTGTTGAGTTTGTACTTTAGTTTGAGGAGGTTGAGGTTTTTTTTTTAATTTTCCTGTTCTTTCATCTTGCATAACTTCAGAAAATTTTCTATTATCAATTTTTAAATCAAAAACACCATCATTTAATTGATAAACTGTAAATAAGCTTTTATCAATTTTAAAATTAAATTGAAAATTCCCAATTACTCTTTTATTTGATTGAAGAAGAACATTTGCGTCTAAAACTAACTTTTTTTTTCCTGAAATTTTAGAGTCAAAAAATTCAATTCTATGAAAAGTTCCATTTAAAACAAATGACCATAAATGAAGTATTTTTGTTCTATTAATTTAAGGGTTTTAATATTTATTTTACTTTGCTATTGTTTTTCCCACTTCACGTGTTTCAAAAGAAAGTTTTGATATATCAATAAAAGACATTTAATATATAAAACTTAGTTTTTTTAAATTATATTTTTTTTAATTATATATTTAAAATTTTTTTTATGACAAATTGATTGTTTTAATTCATTCTTAAAAATAATTGTAGTAAAGTAAATTTAATATTAAATATAAATAAATAAATATGTCTGATAATAGTAAAAAAAGTAATAGTAAATCTAATAGTCAAAGTAATGTGAGTAAATCAAGTAATAATAAGAGTAGTAAAAGTAAAACAACAAATAGCAAAAAAAATGATAATTCAAGTAAATCAAATAATTCTCAAAATAAAACAAGTATTAATAATGAAAATAATGATAATCAAAGTTTAGTTAATATAATTAACACTAAAGATGAAAATGAAAATTCCAGTAAATCAAAAAAAGAAAGTTTTAATTCTTCAAAATCAATAAATAAAAGAAATAATGAAAGATATAGAGAAAAAGCTTTAGATGAAGAATATTTTGATCAAATCAATAACTTACAATTTTATTCTGTTAGAGATTTAAGACCAATGAAAAATGTTTTTCCTTTAGATCCTAAACAAATTCAATTGATTTATTCTAGTGCCAATAATAATACTAAATTACAAATGGTTGAAGAAAGAATTAAAAATTTAGAAATTAAAAATAGAAATTTAGAAATAATTAATAAAATGTTTTTTGATAATTTGAAAGATCATTATGATCAAAATAAATATAGGAAAAAATTTTTTGATAAAAATTTAGATTTATTAAGAAAAGAAAAAGATACAGGTGATAAAAAATTTAATCAACATTTTTCATTTTTAAAATACTTGAAAAGAAATCAAAATGTAATTTTTGATTCAAAAGGAAATACAAATGTTGGAGTTTATAGAGATTTAGATAAAGAAATGGATGATTATAGAAAAGAATTATCCAAAATTGTTTCAGAAGAACAAATAAATAGTAATCAAACTATAAATTTTTTAAGAAATTCAATTGATGAATTAAGAAATGATTTAAATCAAAGATTTAATGATTTAGAGAATTTAAATAAAAAAAATAGAGAAATGATAGATCAAATTATTGAAATTCAAAGAGAAAAACAATCTTTTCGTGAAAGTAAAACCAATAGTCAAATTGATAATCAAAGAGATAACAGTCAACAAAATAGTAAAAGTATAAGTATAGCCAGTTCTTCAAATAAAAATGAAAGTGAAGGAATAGTTGATAGTAGAACTAGTTCTTTTTATAAAAATGAAAGTAGAGTTAGTACATTTTATAAAAAAGAAAATTATGCTCGGAAAGATAATTTAAAAAATGAAACAAATGATAAAGAAAATAAAGATAATAATAGTATTGCAAGTTCTTTTTATAAAAAAGAAAATAAAAAAAGCACTCCAAAAATTATTCATTCAACAAAAAGAAATGAAAATATTAGTCAAAAAAGTCAATTACATTCTTCTAATAAAATAAATGAAAATAAAAATACAAATGAATTGAATATACAAAATAAAAGTAACAAAGATAATACTCCTAATAAATCATCTAGTAGAAATGAAGAATCCAATAAAAGTCAAAGTAGTTTAAATAGTAATAATAGTAAATCCAATTCAAAGAAAGATAATATAAATGAAATTAAAGAAAAAAAGAAAAGAGAAAGTCTAACAGAAAAATTAAAAGAACAAACAAAAGAATTTGAAGCTCGAAAATCTAAGTTAGTACCAAAAATTCCTGAAGAAATATTTAATTCTTTTAATGTTAAAAAAAATGAAAATGTAAATTTGTATCAATAATAAAAATAGAATTTTGATATTTTACATTTATAAAAAAATATTTTATTTTAAATATTCTGTAAAAATTTTTAATTTTAAATAAAAGAATTTATTATAATTTTTACTCATTTGAGAAATAAGATTTCATTTATGATAATATAACTTTATCTTATTTTAAATTATTCCAATTAATTTTATCTATGAATATTAATCACTGAAGATCTTAAAATAAAAATGAATCTAAATACCACTAAAAATCAGAATAAATTTGGCAAGAAAAATATTTTAATTATAAAATATTTATTTTCAATTTATAAAAATAAATTTGATTGAGCCAAAAATTTTTTTTTATTAAATATATTGTGATTATTTTGTTGTTTATTAATTAAAAGACAAAAATAAAGTGTTTTTCTCAATTAAATCAAAAAAATGACAAAATTTATTTATATCTTTGATTTTAAAAATTTTAATGAAAAGATAAAAGCAGAAAATTGGATTTTATTTTTATTATATCATAATTACACAATAAAAAGATATAACTTCAATTATCCATAAATAGTTTTTGAATATGTAATCCTTCATCTTATCTAAAAAATAAATGTTAATTTTCTAATTATAAAAATTAGAATTATTTTTATGAATAATAAATTTATTAATATCTCTAATAATAAATATTCCTATTCGAGTTGAATATCATAAAATATTAATTTTCTTTAATTCATTTTTTCTTTATATCTCAAAAAATAGAAATAAGAAAGGATATTATTAATTTTAATTTAAAAAAAAATTTAATTCATTTAATATAAGTAATAATAATTTAACTTAATAATCTTTTTTAAAAATATTTTAATTGTTATTAATTAAAAAATGAGTGATCAAGAAGATAATGATAAAATTATAGTTGATATAGAAGATGAAGATGAAGAAGTACTTTTATTTTATATAATATTATAGGAACAAAAAGATTTGGATATTGGAGAATTAACTAAAAATTTAGAAAATACTAATCCTATTGTTGAAAGAAATCAAAATAAAATTGTAAATAGTTTTTTTTTATAAATTAGAGACAAAAATTTGATTCTGCATCTTATGAAATTGAAAGACAAAAAAAAAAAAAAAAATAAATTAAAAATATAATATATAAAAGTTTAGTTATAATATTTTAAATATTTCAAAAACTTAAATCCTGAATTTTTATTTTTTTTATATGATTTTTGATTAATTGGAAATTTATAATGTTTTCTTTTCTATATTTCAATAATTTAGATATAATAACAGGGCAGAGCATATTCTTATCTATATATTATATAAATAACTCCTTCTTGATTTTTATTAGTATTTCATGTCGATATTAATTATTTTTTTATTCTTCATTTTTATTTTATTATCTAATATAAATTATTCTTTTTATATAATTGTTATTTATTTAATAAGAAAAAATTATTCATATATAAATTATAAAAAAAAATTTTAATTAACTGAAAAAAATCTTTCTTTTTATATTTCTCTTTAAATAGAATAAATTTTTCGGATTTTAAATATATATTTTTTATAATTATTAATTAAAAAAAGCTCTTTTTATTATTATAACTATTTATTGTGTTTTTTTTTAAATTTATTTTTAAGAAAAATTGATTTCAGTTGTCAAAAAAAATAAATATAAAAATGTTTTTTATTTTTTTAATGAAAAAAAATAAAAATCGATTTTTAAGCATTGATAAATTGTTTAACTTGTCCTAATTTAAGGGTATTTGAATTTAGAAAATTTACATAAAAAAAAATATCAGATGATTATAATAATAGATATATAAAAATAGGTAGTTTCACAGTTGCATCAAATATAACAGGATTATTATTAGATATATATGCATATTCAATTGAAATGCATAAAAATGGTGGTCTTGTATTTTTTGTTTATGTAGGTGATCCTTATTTAAAAATGAATTTAAATGGTAAATTACCAGATGAATATAGAAAAAAATTAATTTTAATAATAAATTATCTAAAGAAGATATAACTAAATATTGTTATAAAGATGGTATTTTTTTCACCTCATAAATTTATAGATGGACCAAATACACCTGGAATATTAATAATTCATAATAGAATTACTATGAATACACTTAAACCGACATAAGCAGGAGGTGGTACTATTATGTATCAAAAGATGGTATTGATTATAGTTTAGATATTGAAGTTAAAGAAGAATTTGGTACATCTAATATAATTGGAGGTATCATAATTGGATTAATGACTTATATTAGAAGTAAAATTGATCATAATTTAATTATTGATATTGATGATGAATATATTAATTAATAGATAATACTAATGAACCTAATATTTATATTCTTGAAAATGAATTATTGAAAGGTAAACCACATATTCCTTTTTTTCTTTTCTTATTTCTTGTGGTAATAAATTCTATCATCCTTATTTTATTTGTGCTTTATTAAATGATCTTTTTAGTATTCAAAGTAGACTTGGTTATTCTTGTGCTCCTGAATATGGACAATTACTTCTTAAAAAAAAATTGATAATTTTGAATTATTTGAAAAATTTGTTATTGGAAGTAATAAATTTTTAAAGCTGGATATACTAGATTAAATTTACCTTATTTTTATCCTAAATTTTTTTATATTATAAACGCTATTAAATTGATTTGTCAATATCAATTATTTGTAGGTTTATATAATTATGATATTAAAAGTGGTAAATTTTTTTTTTTATAATGATAAAAAATTACCTGAGATAACTAAAATTGCAACAATGTTTAAATTTGAAAATATAGAAATAGATAATTTTCAACCTAGTTATATAGATACAGAGAATAATAATAATCAAATTACCTTTCTTAAAAAAAAAGAACAAAATTAGATTAAAATTCTGAATATATTAAAAGTAATGAAATAATAGAAGATTCAAAAAATTAATTCAACAGATGAAATAAAAAAAATATAGATGATAATAAAACAAATAAATTTTTTAGTGAAATTAAAGGGTGAGATTTCAAAAAAAAATTAGATAATATATAGAAGATAGTTGAAGATTATTATAATTCTAATTTAATATTTGATAATTTAAAAGAAGCAGAAAAAATAATTCAACCTGAAATTAGAATTAATGAATTAGATTCTTCTATAGATAAATTTAGATGGTTTATTTTATATAAAGATGTTAAAGAAAAAATACAAACTCTTAATAATAATGAATTTACTGTTTTAATTCCTCAAATAGAGGAGAAAAGAAATAGAATTGAGGAATCTGTCATTTTAAAAATAAAAATCAAAAAAAAAAAATAAAATTTAAAATTTGAATTATTATTTATTCAACAATTCGATTATTAAATTAGTTTTAATTTTTTAATTATTTAATATGCAATTATTCATATTATGAATTTAAATTATTAAATATTATCAATTATGACAATAAAAATTCAATAATAAATAAAAAAAGATATTAATAATAAATTTTTATATTTTGAAATCATCAATAATTGTTACGTGAAAATCTGACCCCCCCTGTGGGTCTAATTAAAGATGAATTAGAAAATATTCCGAAAGAAGAAGAAATTTTTGTCAACAATGATGTAATTGATGATGAAGAATTAGAATTTCTATCTAATAATAGTGAAGAATTAAAGTACAAATTTATCTGGATATAAGAATTATAAATAAAAGAATGTTTTATATAATAAAAAAAATAAAATTTAAATAATAATATTTAAATTAAGTTAACAATTATTTAATATATAATTACATTAATTTAGATAAATATGTTTAAATTTTTTAGTGTAAATATCCAGATAAATTTCTACTTTAACTCTTCACTATTATTAGAAAGAAATTCTAATTCTTCATCATCGATTGTATTATTGTTGACAAAAATTTCTTCGTCTTTCAGAATATCTCCTAATTCATCTTTAATTAGACCACAGGGGGTCAGATTTTCACGTAACAAATAATAATTTTATATAACTACTCTCCAATTTTTTTATTATTAATAAGAACTAATTTTTACAAATTGAATATATTTTATCCTTTTACTTAGAATAATTTCGAAAAGATTGATATTCATAAGAAATGTAAGGATATTTAAAGATAATTCCATTATTATTATAATCTGACAAAAAATCATTTGATATAGAATTAATTGTTATATTATATTATTTTTTTTATCAATAACAAAAAATATTTTTAATGAAATAATTTCTAATATAAATAAGAATATAAACGTAACTATCAATATCAACATGTTTAACTTTAATATTATCATTTTGAAAGAAATATCCTCTCTCAATCCTCCATAATTTTCATTAAAAATTTGATTATCATCAACTTTTCAATATATGAATCATTTAATTTACTTTTTTTGTAAAACCTTTAATAAAAAGATAATAATGTCCAATATCTAAACATCAAGATATAATAATTACCGTAAAAGACTCGGTAACAGGATTTTAAATTTACAAAGGAAATTAAAAAATTTTTGTAAATCCGGATAGCTGTGTCTCTGAAATGTATATCCAGACTTATGGTAAATAAGATATTTTATTAGAATATTATTTAAATATATATATTAAAAATATAAATATATTTAATTTAAAACACCGTCAAAAGAAATTTTTTGTTCAGTCTCAAATTTCTGGAAAGTTTAAAAGTTTTAACTAAAATTTTTTCTTGTCTGAACTTTCAAATCCGGATAGCCTAGTCTTTACGGTATATAATTTAATATATAATTTGATTCATAATTTTTTTTATACTATTCGGTAATATTTAAATAAATTAAAATCTTTCTAATATTTAACTAAATTATTTTTTTAATTTATTTCATTAAATTTAAATCAATTTGAAATCTTTTAAATTGAATAAATACTTTTGTATTTTTTCAAGTATATATGAATCAAAAGCTTTTTCCTAAGTAAATTTTTGAGTTTTGGATTTTCATATTTAAATTTATTATCATCTATCAATTAATCTTTTTCAAAAAAGTTTTAAATATAATCTTCAAAATCAGTATATGTAAAATCTAATTGAAGAAAAATTATTTTTTCTTTTTTTGAAGTACTATAATTTACATTTGGACATTCAATTATTGAAATTATCTTCCTTTACAATTTCTTTAATAAAATTTTTTTTTTGATTATATTATAAATTTTTAAATAAATTAAAAATAAGTATTAAAGAGATATCCAATAATCTATATCCCTTTAATATTTTTCTTATTTTAATGTAATTCATAAAATATTATTTTGAAAATAATATTTTTTTATTTCATTTTTTGAAATTTTATAGTGGGAGAAATAGTAATAATCCTAATAATAATTCTTCTTATAATTCAGGATTTGATGAAGGTGAAGATAATAAATTTAATTATACTTAATTTAATAGCAATGAAGAACCAAATGAAAATGAGGAAAATACTAATTTAAATAATATTGATAAAGGTGATATAGAAGGAAATCAATTTCCTTTAAATATAAGTGATGATGATGAAATAATTTCTCCTTTATATAATAATAATATAAATAATAATTAATATTTATAATTATGATATAGGAAAAAAACCTTTAATTGGTTATAATGATGGTTTTATTCCACCTCCAATAATATTCATATTTTACTATTAATCAAAAGAATAAAATAATAATAACTTAAATAAAAGTAATAATATAGATAATGAAAATAATACATCAAATAATAATAAACAAGAACCAGTGATAAATTATTAATCAAATTATTTAATAATTTTAAAAAAATAGTGATTCTTCAATTCAAAAAATACCTTCAAATGAAGTATAATTTCCATTATATAATCAAGATGTATTTACAATTACTCAAATGAAAATTCTCAAAATGAAATAGAAAAAATGAAAACCAAGATGAAAAAAATACAGAAGAACATATCAGAAAAATTCCCAAGAACAATAAATTCAAATAAACCTCGTCCAATAACAAGTCAAGATTTATACAACAACATCAAATAATAAAAAAATAAAAAGAATCAATAAATATTTATTTAAATGAAAATTTTGAGTTTTTATTATATAATATTCTTCCTCTTTCAAAAGATTAAGCATGATATCTTTTTCTTCAAAAAAAAATAGAAGATGAAACTGAAGAATCATCAAAATATTTTTATCCTGTAATTTTACCTTTTATATCATCTTTAATAAAAGACCCATTTGGAAATTATTTAATATAAAAAATATATCCAATATTAAAAGCAGAACAAATAAAAAAATTTTTAATGATTTTTTCTACAAATATTTTAGATATTGGAAGTAATAATCATGGAATTATAGTAATACAAAATTTAATTAATTATTTATCATCTAATGAATTAATTGAATATTTTATTACAATAATAAGACCTTCTGTTGTTTCTTTATTAAAAGAATTAAATGGAACTCATATTATACAATAATTAATAAATGATTTCCCATCTTATGCACCAAAAATACATAAAATATTATTGATAATTGTGCTTCTTTTGCAACTCATAGAAATGGATGTTGTGTTTTACAAAAACATTCAGACGGTAGTGATAAAGATTCGCAAAAATAATTAATTGATGGTTTAGTTGAAAATTCTCTTGTTTTAGTTTTTGCTCAATTTGGAAATTATGTTATTCAAAGTATGCTGTTATTTTGATATTGAAGCTAGTGAAAAATTAGTTGATAAATTATTGGGAATATAACTTATTATAGCAAACATAAATATTCTTCTCTGTTGTTGAAAAATGTTTTGATGTACATGCTAGAAAAAAATTAATTTATGCATTAAATTATAAAGAAATTATTAGTGTTATTGATGAACATGGAAATTATTTTATACAGAAAGTTTTAGCATATGTATTTGAGAAGAAGTAATTTCTCTAAATTTTCAAATAATTTAATAATTTTTTTTTCATCAAAATTTCCAAGTAAAATAGTTAAATAAATTTAAGAAATTTGAGGACCTAAAGTACTCATTCTTTCGTTTTTTTTTAAAATATTTAACTTCAATAATTTTATTATTCCAAATACTTTTTCCATCACAATTCTTAATAGCATTTGATTAACTTTCAGGATCATAATAAGTAATATAACCATAACCTAAAT
>JAEEGK010028427.1_pt1 | contig 11217 bp, 9 predicted proteins | sample 8958771 | NCBI WGS metagenome assembly JAEEGK01 (sample SAMN16246547, study PRJNA631951) | gut metagenome | biome: gut microbiome; feature: rumen; material: SC-attached | host: Bos | place: Iran: Karaj | collected 2018-10 | reverse complement strand
TCCACATAGAATCCCACATTCACTACATTCAAAGACCATACTACTACAAAAAGCGCTAATATCACTTTGAATATATTCTTTTTATTATCAACTGCTTCTAGCATAATTATTCTCCTGTGTATAAATCTACATTCTATTTCATTTTATACTATTACAGTCCCTTTAGCTAGTGAATATGCCTTTATATAACTCTTTTACTGAGTAAATATAGTGCAAAATTAAATTGATAATAATAAAAAAAATAATTATACTGATTTTGACAATCAAACATTTTTCATTTTTTGATTATAGGAGTTATGAATAATCATGAAAAAATCAATTCTTAAAACAATACCAAATGTATTGTTGTATCTCTTCCTATTTTTTCTACTGGTTTTATTTGGAATTGTTTCTTATTTGGCAAACACTTGGAAGGAACTTACATATCAAGAAATCTTATTCCACTTAAAGACATCTATTGAAGGAACTAACCCCGATATGGTTATTTCAGGATTAGTACACTATGGCATACCTATGCTTTTACTATTTATTGTACTATGCGTCGTCCTTTATTTTCTTAAGAAAAAGAATCCAAAGGTAAGAATAATTGTAGCACTTGCTATGCTCTTAGTATTGTTGGTGGCAAATGTTTTTAATATCATTAGATTCAATAATAGCACTCATGTTATTACAGATTTTATTAATTCAAAAAAAGGATTAAGTGGTCCTGATTTTGTTGGAAATAATTATGTAGATCCAACAACTGTGACATATAACTTCCCTGAACAAAAGCGAAATCTCATTTATATTTATTTAGAATCCATGGAGATGACTTTCGCCGACAAAGAAAATGGCGGTGGATTTGATGAGAACTGTATCCCAAATCTCACAAAGCTAAGTGAGAAAAATGATAATTTTTCCGGTGATGACAACACACTTAATGGTGGAATAGTTCTCCCCGGCATGCAATGGACTACAGCTGCGTTATTTGCTCAATCTAGCGGCCTGCCTATGCAGATGGGTGTTGACGAATCCAAATCTGATAAAAGTGATGGTTTTTTCCCAAAGATGACAGCTATAGGTGATATTCTTGAAAATGAAGGTTATCAAAATGTGGTTCAGATGGGTTCTTCCGCTAACTTCGGAGCGTTAGCACCATTTTTTAAGGATCATGGTAACTACACTATCCATGATTTAAATTGGGCATACGAAAGTGGATTAATCCCTGCAGACTATTATGTAAACTGGGGATATGAGGACGAGAAAGTATTTGAATTTGCAAAAGCAGATCTATTAGAGCTTGCTAAGTCTGATAAGCCATTTAACTATACAATGTTTACTATAGATACTCATTTCGAGGACGGTTATGTATGCAGACTATGTGGACATGAATTTGGAGACAACCAATATGCTAATGTAATGGCATGTTCCGATAGACAAGTTAATGCTTTTGTTAACTGGATACAAAAACAAGATTTCTATGACAATACTACTATAGTAATAACTGGCGATCACACTACTATGGATTCTGATTTTTGCGATGATGTAGATGATGATTACCAGCGTAAGACTTATACATGTATTATTAATTCAGCGGTTTCACCTGAAATGGACAAACATAGAGAATACTCTACCATGGATTTATTCCCAACGACTCTTGCAGCTCTGGGAGTAGAAATGTCTTCTAACCGAGTAGGATGTGGTACTAATCTGTATAGTTCCGACAGCACCTTGATTGAGCAATATGGTAAAGATAAATGCAATGATGAATTTAGCAAACCGTCTAAGTTGATTATGTCACTTGCAAATGATGCTTTTACCGATGAAGATTTGGCAAAGGCCCAAGAAGTATCCTACATGGAAGTTGCAAATGAAAATGGAACTATTCGTTTCAGATTGCAAGACGCTGATACTCTTAATATAGCAGACGTCAAGAGCCTTAAATTATCAGTAACTGATTCTGCTGACAATGATAAAAAATATGATTTTGATATGGATATAGAAGCTAACCGTGTTGGCTGGTGCGGAGTTGTCCACTCAGATATTCCATATGATCATCTTGAACAATTATCCTGCCAGGTTTATATCTCAGTTGGTGATTATGAAAATTATTTATTTAATGATTATGGACCTGATGTATTTACATTATGGGATATACAGATGGATAATTCCATTGAATAGAGCATATAAAATGGCTTTACTTCATATGAAGTAAAGCCATTTTAATGTTCTTTTTTAACTATTTATCATCAAGCTTAAAAGCTGGTGAATCAGGTGTCTGAACTGCAACTGCGCCTGCCTTTGGTCCAACCTGTCCAACCTGGAAATCATATACACTATAGATTGTAGCCTGCTTAGCCCATGCATCATTTAAAGTAGGAACTACTCTCCATGACTGCTCCTTAAGGTGTGTAGCATAGTACATATAATATGCAATGATATCATCACCAAATTGTGGCTGAAGATCTGTATTTCTAGATGCATATACATCTACGTTGAATGCTGCACTAGGCTGTCTCTCTTCCCAGATACCACAGTTAATAAAGTGAGCAAACAAAATGTCGTCAATTGCTGGTGTATAGTAGTCATAGCCATAGAAATAAACTACATCCATGTATACTGTACCGTAGTACTTAGCATCAAATACAGTCTTGATTGTAGCAATCTCCTCTGCAGTAAGCTGTCTCTTGTAAGCATCTCCTCTGTTAGCAGCTGATACATTAACTGTAAATACTGAAAATGCCATAAACATTGCAAGTGCAAGGGAAACTATTTTTGTAAATTTAAACTTTTTCATATTTCCACCTCTCATTATTTAATCTTACTAATACCTCTATTTTTGCTTCTGTGTATTATTCTCTATTATGAGTCTAGTCCATAAAATTGATTAAATCAAGTAGTATTTCTGAAAAATACGTGAATCACACTATACCTGCCCCTAATATTGCCTGCATTCTGATGGTTCCAACTACCTTGCCGTCTTCCATAACAGGAAGACATGCTATATTCTTCTCCTTCATAATCGAAAGTGCCTCATATGCAAGCTTACCACTTTCGATTGTCTTAGGATTAGGTGTCATAGCCTCTTTTGCAGACATCTCATATACATTGGCCTCATTTTTAAGCATTCTTCGAAGGTCACCTTCTGTAATAACACCCTTCAAATCTCCATTATTATCAACCAATGATACAAGGCCAAGTCCCTTATCACTAAGCTCAATAATAGCTTCTTTAAGAGATACATCCACTGAAATAACTGCATTGTTATCTCCAGAATCCATAAGGTCGTTAACTCTGTAAATAAGCTTTTTACCTAATGCCCCCGCTGGATGGAACTTGCCAAAGTCAGCATCCTTAAATCCATATACACCGCTTGCAACTACTGCAAGGGCATCACCATAGCAAAGCGCTACTGTAGTGCTAGATGTAGGTGCGAGCCCCAAGTAACAAGCCTCTTCAAAATCTGGAAGAATCTGCAAAATATCTGATGCTTCAGCAAGTGTGGAATTGGCATTGCCTGTAATACCGATAAGTTTTGCTCCGATAAGCTTGATAGTAGGAAGGATCTTTACAATCTCATCGCTTTCTCCACTAAATGAAATGGCAATTACCACATCATCCTTGGCAACCATTCCTAGGTCTCCATGCATAGCCTCTGCAGGATGTAAAAAGAATGATGGTGTACCAAGACTTGAGAATGTAGCAGCAAGCTTTTCACCGATGTGACCTGGCTTACCCATTCCTGTAATTATTACCTTACCTGTGCAGCTGATTACAGCCTTAAGGATTTCCTCAAACTCACCATCAAGAGCATCCCTAGTCTTTTCAAGGGCTGCTATTTCTATATCAAATACTCTTTTTGCTTCTTTGATAACATCAATTCGTTCCATCTACTTATATCTTTCCTTTGTATAAAATGAAATATCTCTTAAGAATCAATTTATTTATTCTTTTTGTATTCCTGATATAGATTCTCGATATATTCCTCATTGTAATATTCAGATTCGCTACGCTCAACTCTAGAGAGGATTACATCAATATCTCTCATTGTAAGATCCCCCTTGTTCATAAGGAACTCAGGATATGTACGATGCAAATCATAATATGCGCTCATGGCATATGGAAGCTTAAATCCCCAACCATACTTCTCGTGAAGTGGCTGAATATATTCGCTGATAGCATCATAGATTTCTGGAATATTATATCCCTGATCAAACTTATAATTCATATATTCTGCAATCTGCTCAATCTTGAGATTTCCAGGATCTCTACCCATTCCAATAAGAGAACCATCAATAACGTATTTACGGTCTGGATATCTCTTCTCAATAGCGCGCTGAGCCATTGCAAAAGCAAGACCAAGATTCTCATGAAGATGAATACCCATCTGAATATCCTTATCAAGGTGCTCATTAACCAGGATGAATCTCTTCTCAAAATCCTCTAATCTCATATTTCCAAATGTATCAACCATAGAGAAAACTGTAGGGTGAACCTCGTTTACTCTCTTGATTACATTGATATATTCTTCGTCTGTATATACTGTACAGTTAACAGGATTCATAGAAACCTGATAGCCCTTCTTTAAAAGCTCTGTAGCTGTCTCACAAGCCCAATCCAAAAGGTGTCTCTTAAAGATAACTCTCACATACTTAATAGTGCCATCACAATCTTCGATATGTCCAAGTAAATCTGGCTTTTCAACCATTACTGCAATTGTTGACTGTCCCAAATCCTTTGGAAGAATTCTCTTAACATCCTCCATTGAATAGAATCTAGTATAGTCTGTTGAAAGTGGCTTATCCCACATAAAGCCTACCTCAATAATATCTACCTTCGCCTCAACTAATTTTTCGATTGTACCTGTGATTGTCTTTTCCCCATAATTACCACCAGTAATGTGGCCACCATCACGAAGTGTACAATCTAATAAACGGTATTGGTTATTCATTTTAATTACCTTTCTTTAACTGATTCATATATATAGCATTTGCAATCTCGAAGTCTTCAGCGTAATCGATATCAACTGCCTCGATTTCCTCTACTTCACACATGTAAGGATTCTCTGAAGTACGAGAATGATTTCTGAGGAATGACTCTCTACTAAATACAAATGTAGATGTAGTCTCAATATAAAATGGCTCCATATCCTGAGTTCTAGGAGGATTGTATAAATCAAAGTTAAGTGGCTTTCCATTCTTCCAGAAGAAAGTCTGCATCTTCTTAGCTGTGAAAGCTGACTCATACTCACCACTCTTGACGTGGTCTACGCAGTCCTTAATATGCTCAACTGTAACAAGAGGTGTAGTAACATGCTCAAGCAAATAAACATCAGCCTCGATTGTCTTTACAAACTCCTCATATATAAGACGTCCCTTTGTTGTCTTCTCATCTAAGAATTTTGGGCGCTGAAGGAACTGAACCCCCTCAGGAAGGTAAGGAATAATAGCCTCATCTGAACAATACACGTAAATCTCATCTAAAGTCTTGTCTTCTTTAAGCTGAACAAGCTTCTTAAGAACTACGTTAATAAGTGGAGTGCCGTCTCCAAATTCCTTAATATTTTTGCCTGGAAGTCTCTCATTATTTAACTTAATTGGAACAAAAGCTACTGTCTTCATTTTATTTCATCTCCTAGGTTATTTTCTCGCTAGTTACGGCAACAAGCCTTAGATACTCTTTGTCGCACTATCACGTGCTTACAAAGAGCACTAAGAGCTTGACGCCTACTAGCTATTTATAGTTTGTGAATAAATATTATTCTGACGTTACGACTATTTGGACGACATAATACCATCTATAAAATTGCAAATATTTGTCATGGCATTCGGTTCGAACATGCCGTCTGGCTCTACAACACCTGCTGCATCATTTCGAATCAAATCTACCACCTGCTTAGCATTGTCTACAAGTGGAACATTTTTTTCTTTTATAAAATACTCCATATTGACAGCTGTGTCACCAAAATTTAAAAGAATTGTCTTACATCCAAATCCAATTCCTTCCCAAACCGAAGTCGTATGGGCACTGACGACAATAGAGCTCTCCGCCAAATATCTAAATATATGCTCACCATTATTGGCAATTACTTCTAGCTTATCAGTAGCAGTCCACGGATATCGCTTTTTATATGTTGCAAATTCAAATGGATGAAGCTTGTAAATTACCCTATATTCATCGCCGATTTCATCTGCCACTTGAGCTGCAACCTTACTAATGTCTTCGCCCTCGTGAAGTGTAGAGATAAAGCATATTGTCTTATCCTGTCTAGGATATAGCTTTTTGTAATGCTCACGCTGTCTTTCAAAAAACGGAAATCCTACAGTAATCATCTTAACTGACTCTGGAAGATGAACAATCGGAAGCTGTGTCTTGCTGTATATCAACTCATAATCTGGTAATTCTGGCAAGCTATCCTCTGGATTGTATTGCATTGGTGTATGGGTTGGGAAGGCAAATCCATGGCTGTACTCAGCTATTGTGATACCTCTCTCATGTCCCAACAAACTCATTGCATAACTTTCCATTGTATAATAGCAAATCTCAATAATGAGCTTTGGCTTTGCTTTGTCTAATATCTTACCGCAATATTTCTTAGTAATATCTACATAGTAAATTCTATCTACTATTTCAGGAATGAGTTTTTCCTTTAAATCTGGACCAAATTCTTCCTTAGCCTTATCAAGTATAGGACCAATAATATCTGTGACTAGCTGTGTTCTACGCTGTCTTTTTTTCGTGTTGAACTTTCTAGAAAGCTTTACAGCAATATTGGTCTGAAATGCCACCCTGTCAGTAAAATAGACATTGTCCATTCCGTTTGGCTGGCAATGTCCATGATTTTCTGGATGTTCTAGAATGACACTCTTATATTTTTTTGCAATATCATCACAATATATATCTTCAAAATATCCAGTATCTACATTTTTGGTACGTCTACCATTTCCAACAAAAAGTATATCCACATTGTGATATCTAAATGGCCTAAGCGCATTTAACGCCATGGAAAAAAGTTCCTTTTTTGTGTAGGATTCCTCTCCACCTGGCCCCTCTGTCTTATATACTGCCTTCTTAATAGCATTATGAATCTCATAACGATAAAGCGCCCAGGCATGTAGACCTTCAATTTCTATTTTGTTACACTGGTACTTTCTCTCAAAGGCGAGAAAATTCTCAATTGTAGGTTCCATCATCTTTTAGGATTCCTTCTTTTCATCCTCATCATAAGTTCTCTCAGAAATGATATATCGAGGTCTCTGCTTTGTCTCCATGTATGTCTTACCAACATACTCACCGATTACTCCAAGTGAAATAAGCTGGATACCGCCAAGGAAACAGATTGCAACCATCATACTTGACCAGCCTGTCTCAGTATGCCCAAGGAAGTGCTGAACTATTGAATAAACCAAAAGTACCAAACTAATAAATGCCACAAAAATACCAAATCCAGTAATCATACGAATAGGCTTAACACTAAGAGATGTAATACCATCAAATGCAAGAGAAAGCATCTTTGAAAGAGGATAATGACTCTCTCCTGCAATACGCTCATTTCTGGCATAGTATACGCTTGTGCTCTTAAATCCTACAAGAGGGAACATACCTCTAAGGAATAGGTTAACCTCCTTGAAGTTAGCAAACTCATCAAGCACTCTGCTAGATACAAGTCTGTAATCTGCATGATTAAATACAACCTCTGCTCCCATTTTATTTAAAAGCTTGTAGAAGCTCTCTGCTGTAAATCTCTTGAAGAATGTGTCAGTCTGACGGCTGTTACGAACGCCGTATACTATCTCACAGCCATCCAAATATGCATCAACCATCTCGTTCATGGCATTGATATCATCCTGACCATCACAGTCGATTGAAATAGTGATATCACAAAGTTCCTTAGCCTCCATAAGACCTGCAAGTACTGCATTCTGATGACCACGGTTGCGGCTCTGAGTGATACCGATATAATGCTCATCCTGCTTTGAAAGATCCTTGATAATCTCCCAAGTCTTATCCTTGGAGCCATCATTTACAAACATAACACGGCTCTTGTCATCAATCTTATCAAGGCTAACAAGCTCCTTAATCTTAGCCAAAAACTCTGGAGCAGTAATAGGAAGAACCTCTTCCTCGTTATAACATGGAATAACTATATAAAGTACTGGTTTCATAAATTCTCCAATCCGCCGGTTACGGCTTAGTTAAAAACTTTCTCGATAAAAGCATGAATAGAATAACTCCTGCGAATCTCTTCATTCTCCTGATATGGCTTGCTCAACCAATCTTCTCCGGGGAGAATAAAGGCGCTGTAATCCCCTGTCTTTTCAGCCTCATCAGCCTTTGCTGATAAATCAGACATGATTACATAATCATTATCATTGTAGAAATCATATTCATTTATATATGCATTATTGGTTACAAGCTTAAGCTTGGCGCCTACAGTCTCAAGAGTACGCATTGTAAGTCCCTGCTGATGCTCCTGTGTTAAATCAAGGATTGCTCTAGTCTCCTTGCACTGCTGACGCATCTCATCATGGGTATATGGCTTGAAAGTGATAATATCCATATCCAAATTCTTAACAAGCTTTGGATCCTTGATTTTCTTTCCCCAGTATACCACCGGACTAAGGTACAATTTGAACAATAATTTTTTGTCTGGATTAGCTTTCTTGAATGCTTTTAAATATCTATATCTGTATGGGAAGAAGGCCGATACACTTACATAATCATACAAGTACTCATCTGGCTTCTGCCAATCTGCTGCATCAAACTCATCTGTATAGAATAGCGGAAGCAGCTCGTATCCCATATCTGTATTTCTAACATCTACTGAGTCAAAATCATATCTCTTATCAAACAAAAGACCTAGTTTGCCCTTGTGTCGCACATACTCAACAGGGTCCCAAGTGTAATAAATCGTCTTCGCACCATTTTTAAGGGCTCTTTCCTTGATAGTAATAATGGTCTCTTCTGAAAGAACATTACCTCTGATTACAAGGAAATAGTCATAACCCTCTGTAGGCTTTTCTGCAATTATTTGATTGGTCAACTGCCTGTTAAACTTTCCAAAGACATCCTTTTTATGGAAAATACTCTCCATATTTTTTAGGATTAAAAACTTTGTCTTTTTAGGTTCTTCATCATAGAATTTTACGTGAGCTCCACGTGATTCCAACTCATCCTTAAGATTGGTCTGGAAGGAGTAAAACTCTGGCATGATAATTAACACATTTTTATCTTTTAAATCCATCATTACCTCATCAGATAGTTATTTTATAGTCTTGCGATAGCTTCCTCTGCTTCTTTTCTGATTATCTCTGGGTTAAATACCTTGCGGAAACGATAATACTCAACTGGTCGTCCGCCATATTCTCTAAAGCTGTGGTTAATCTGCTTAACAACACTGCCCTCGAAATCAAATTTAAGGCCTTTTTCATGAGCCTTTTCAATAGACTTATGAACCAATGCATCATAGGTTTGAAGACGTGCATGCTCTGGAATTGGACCACCTGCATCTAAATAGAGGCTTTCCTCATCCCACACTAAAAAGCTAAGAGAAAGTACTTCATCATTTTCTCCAAGTGCCGCAAATACTTCGCCGGCATTATTAGTGTAAGCTGCTTCGTATATACGTAGCCATTGTTCTCTTGTGAATGGCACAGGTAAATCCTGTCTAGCAAATATTTTCTCATGCTCTGTATAGAAAGTATCTGCATCTATTGTTCCGAAATGGTGTACATTTTTCTCACCCTTACGAATCATATTTTTATACTTACTGCTAATTCCCGCATCTACTTTTTCCATATCAGATGTATCCTCGATAACATATGTATAACGAGGTATCACACTATATCTGTGCCAGAAAAATGGCAAGAAATTGGTATATCTATACTGGAACTGCTGCTCATAAATATCAAGCCCCATGCTTTCGATAAACTCAATAGCAGCATCACATATCTCTTCCTCATAGCTAGCTCTCTTAGCTAGAGACTGTGGGTCTTTTGGATAACTAACAATAAGACCATTGGTCTGAGTAAGAGGTGGCTTAGTTATACGCTTTATTCCATTTTTCTCCTCAAGATAATAAGGCATGGCAGCCCAAATACGTCCGCCCTTTTCATATATCCAAACATCCCAGTTGTCTGGTCCTACGATAGCATCAAGCCACCATTGTTTTGAATATATGCACACATAATTATCTTCGCAAAATTTGTTAAATAACTCTTTATTAGTCATAAACTAAATTACCTCATCAACTAGTTCTCATTGAAGAGAAACTAGGTATATATTCTTCTGGCAATAACTTCATAATCGAACTGAAGCTTTGCAAATGCAAATGATTTCGCCTTAGTCTGTTCCAAAATCATCGGATTATCTGTAATCTGCTTAAACACATTAACCATATCCTCAGTTCCATCAACGAAGAAATAATTCTCCCCATTGCAATCGCTGTATGTCTCATCCTTATAAGTCTCATGTGGATAGGTCATATTAGCACAACCACAGCACATAGCTGTCTCAAATGTAGAAGACTGACCACCTGGCTGGCAATAGAGATCTACACCTGCCAAGAACTGCTCAATTTCCTTATTGACCTTCCACCCCATAAAATGAACACGGCTATCAGCCTCAAGGAGTGGTCTAAGTATCTCTTCCATCTCAGAAGGAATCGAACCAAATACAAAAAGAGCAAGTCTAGGGTCTTTCACCTGAGCAAATGCTTTTAAAAGCTCTTCTGTACGCTTACCAGCAGAAAGCTTGCCTGAATGAGCAAGTATGATAGCATCCTTTGGCAGTGCATATCTGTTTATAATATCCTGTCTTGCCTCACTCTGCTGCTCAGGAGTATAAATAATACCTCCTATAGCCATAAATTCCATCTTGTCATTAGGAATATTGTAAATATCCTTAAGCCAGTCTCGCATCTGCACGCCTAAGTATAATATCTTATCCACCTGAGGAAGTGCCTTGTGAACAAAATGCCCATGGATAAATTTGTAAAATGTCTTGCTGGCAAATGTCATGGCTGAGTTGGTGTAGTCCTCATGGCTATCCATGTAGAAAAGGCACTCTGGATGCTCCTTGCAATACTTTGCAACATCCATCATCTCATAGCCATTAACTCCGTGGTAAAGAATAGTATCTGGCTGTATTTCCTCCAAATACTTTCTAAGTTTTCTACATTTTTGAATCTTTTCAGTAAAGAAAGAATTGATTACTCTATCATGCTTTAGTCTAATTAGG
>JAEEGK010028422.1_pt1 | contig 11218 bp, 9 predicted proteins | sample 8958771 | NCBI WGS metagenome assembly JAEEGK01 (sample SAMN16246547, study PRJNA631951) | gut metagenome | biome: gut microbiome; feature: rumen; material: SC-attached | host: Bos | place: Iran: Karaj | collected 2018-10 | reverse complement strand
CGTCGACCACTCTCTCGCCGATAAGTCTCGCGGGAATAACCTTTGTATTGTTGATGACCAGACAGTCGCCGGGATTAAGATAATCTATGATCTGGGCAAAATGCGAGTGACGTATCTCACCGGTTTTCCTGTCAAGTATCATAAGTCTCGAGGAAGATCTGTTCTCGAGCGGATCCTGCGCGATCAGCTCCTCGGGAAGATAATAATTAAAATCACTTTTTAATAACTGCGGCATTTCTTTACTCTTTTCCAAAATATTACAATCTCATGGGTACACCCTTGTTCTGAAGGTATGCCTTAAGCTCGGGTATCCCGATCTCCTTAAAATGAAACAGGCTGGCGGCGAGCGCGGCCTCTGCGCCTCCGACGGTCAGTGCTTCGTAGAAATGCTCCATCGTGCCGGCACCGCCCGAAGCGATGACGGGAACATTGACGGCGTCTGCGATCGCGCGCGTCAGCTCAAGGTCATATCCGGCCTTTGTGCCGTCCGCGTCCATGCTGGTAAGCAGGATCTCGCCGGCGCCTAAGGAAACGCCCTTTTTGGCCCATTCTACGGCGTCAATGCCCATATCTATGCGGCCTCCGTGCTTGTATATGGTCCATGCGAGGGTATCGGTATCGGTCCTGCGTTTCGCGTCGATCGCAAGGACAACGCACTGGCTGCCGAACTTGGAAGCGGCCTCATGGATGACGGAAGGGTTATCGATGGCGGCGGAATTGACCGCGCATTTATCGGCGCCCGCGCGCAATATGCTCCTGAAATCCTCAGCGCTCCTGATTCCTCCGCCTACCGTGAACGGTATGAAAACCTGCTCGGCAACGCGTCTTACCATGTCTATCGTGGTGTCTCTGTGGTCGCTCGACGCCGTGATATCGAGAAAAACGAGCTCATCGGCTCCCGCGCGTCCGTATTCTGCGGCAACCTCTACCGGGTCGCCTGCATCGCGCAGATTAAGAAACTGTGTCCCTTTTACGACCCTGCCGTCCTTGACGTCCAGGCAGGGAATGATCCTCTTTGTAAACATAATCAAACCTCACAGAAATTCTTCAGTATATCAAGCCCTACATCGCCGCTCTTTTCGGGATGGAACTGACAGCCGAAGAGATTTCCTTTCTCTATCGCACAGTCAAATGTGATGCCGTAATCTGCAGTCGCGAGAACATCGCCGCGGTCTTTCGCGCTCAGATAGTATGAATGGACGAAATATACGTAAGGTGACTCGGGAAGGCCTTTAAACAGCCTGGAATCGTTCTTTACGACATTTATCGAGTTCCAGCCCATATGAGGTATCTTACGGGGCTCTATGCCCTTAAAAAGCCTGATATTGCCTCTGAGTAGCTTAAGGCCGTCTATTTCGCCGTCCGTGACATCGGAACCTATATTTTCCTCGCTGGAATCAAACAGTAGCTGCATGCCGAGACAAATGCCGAGGAACGGCGTATCGGAAAGAGCCAGCTCGCGGACGGTATCCGTAAGGTTATACTCTTTCAGCTTCTGCATCGCATCAAAATAGGCTCCGACTCCCGGGAAGATGATCCTCTCACAGCGGCGCAGCCTGTCCGCGTCGCGAGTGAGCTCCACATCCATCCCAAGGAACTCCAGAGCCTTTATTACACTTAATGTATTGCCTGCATCATAATCAATAACCGCAACTTTACTCACTGATAATCTACCTCATAATCTCCGAGAAGCTCGTAGATATATGCGCTGTAATCCACATTATCCACGTATTTCATCATGTCATAGGCATCCGCTTCACTCATCTGGAACTCAGTAGAGAGTGCTTCGAGAATACCGCTTTTAACATAATTTAAATCGTCCTCGATGTCAAGTAAAGTTGCCAGCTCAAGGTATTTATCGTACCTTAACAGGCCTTTTAGCAATGAATCCAGCGCTTTTTCGCGGTTATTGCTCTTCATGTAGTTCTGATAAGACGAAAGCTGAATGTTAACGTACATTACAGTCATGATCTTATCGTACAGTTCGATATCCTTATCCTTGATGCGCAGTCCGTAAACCTCGTAATATGCCTCGTTGTAATGCTGGCGGTCGAACTCGGTCTGCGCGTTCTTGATACTGAGATTGTAGTAGTAAATGTTGGTGCCCAGGATGATGAATATCGCGAATACCGCGAAAATAACGAAGAGTATCGAAGCTCCGGCACGGTTGATCCTGCCTTCGTTGACCTCAAGAGACTCGAGCGCGAGCTTCTCTTCTTTCTTTTTCTGGGCTTTGGCCTTGGCTTCTTCGGCTTTACGCTTCTTTTCCTCGGCCTTTTTCTTGGCCTCTTCTTCCTTGGCCGCCTTGGCTTCGGCTTTGGCCTTTTCTTTTTCTTCTTTCGAGAGTGCCTTCTGTTCCTTCTTTTTCTCGGCATCCTCTATCTTTTTCTTGGCCGCGGCTTCTTCTTTGGCTTTCTGCGCCTCTATCTGCTCAGGAGTAAGCTCCTCGACGACATTGGCGAACAGGCACTCAAAGAGGCTCTTCTTCTCTTTGTCTTTTTTCTTTTTGGACTTTTTCTTCTCTGCGGCGTCACCGTCGAGAGACTCGATCGTTTTATCGAGCTCACCGCTGTCGATCTCGTCGAGCAGTGAATCAACGTCAATATTATCGATATCGGCAAGAGTTTCCTCGGAAGACGCTTCTGCGGGCGCTTCGTCGGTTCCTAATTTTTCAAGATCAGTCTCCGATAAGAAATGTCCGGTATCAAGGATATCGTCAAGCACGGAATCTACGCTCGCGCTGTCCACAAGCTGCTCACCGCCCGCTTCGGGTTCGGGCAGCTCTATCTCGATGTCGGGGCCGGACAGCTCCTCGGTCTCTGATGCTGCGGGCTCTGCGTCAGGCGCATCGAGTACTGCGTCGGTCAGATCGGAATCAAGCAGATCGACTATCGGCTCCTCTGCGGGGGAATCGCCCTCGGCGGCAGCGGATTCGTCGGAACCGTTATCGGTTGTTTCTGCGTTCTCCGCATTGTCCGTTTCAGCATCACTCGCAATATCTGCGGCTTCACCGTCAGGCTCCGTTACGGCATCATTAATATCAAACAGATCGTCGGATGAAGGTTCTCCTTCACCTTCACCTTCGCCGTCCTCGTGCTGCTGCTGGGCGGCTGCAAATATCTCGGAAAGATCGTCCTCACCTATCGGCTCGACCTCTTCCTCCGGCTCTCCGGCACCTGCGGCGTCCATATCAGCGAGCAGACCGTCGAGCAGTTCATCTACATCCGTATCATCCGAAGACTCAGCGCCCTCATCGGCTGCAGCTGCGATGTCCTCGGGGATATCTTCTCCAATATCTGTGGGGATGTCATCGGAAATATCTTCTCCTGCATCGGCAGAAATATCCTCAGAAATCTCTTCCGATGCATCTGCGGGAATATCCTCGGGAATCTCTTCTTCCGTATCGGCAGGAATATCCTCGGGGATTTCTTCTCCTGTATCCGCAGTGATATCCTCTGTAATCTCTTCAGCAGCATCCGTAAGGTCCGCACCGATATCGGGGATATCTGCGGAAATATCTTCGGCTGCATCGGTTATATCTTCTGTAATATCTTCGATTGTATCGGTTATCTCTTCTCCGGCATCGGTGATATCTTCTGAGATATCCTCTGCGATCTCCTCAATATTATCCTCTAAGCCGGAAGCTATATCGACCGCATCGGCTGCTGAATCTTCGACTATATCAGGAATCTCTTCGGTAACGTCTTCAATGGCTCCGGGGAGCTCATCAACTACATCTTCAATGGCCTCGGGGATAACTTCAACCGCATCCTCAATAGCCTCCGGTACAACGGGTTCGGGAACCGTCTCGGGAACCGGAGCCTCTGCCGGTGCTGTCTTTATTACGCCGTGGGATATCTCAAACGATGCCCTGCGGGGCGGCGTGTTGTTCTTTTCATAGTATTCGACGGAATCTTCAACCTTTGAATCGCTTTCTGCCGTAACAGAACTAAGCAGACTATCCAGATAGGATTCGTCTGCCTGATCAGTTCTCTTATTCTCACATTCTTCACAGAAGTCCATCCCATCAGGGATGGACTTGTGACACATCTTGCAAATTGCCATGGGGTTATCTCCGCCGGACAAATATTATTCAGCGATGAGTTTATCGATGGTGGTAACGAGCTGGCCGATCTCAGGCTTTGAAAGCTGAGCGTTCGCGCCGAGCGACTCACCCTTGCGTCTCATTTCGTCATTAACCAGAGACGAGAATATGATAACGGGAAGGTTCTTCATATCCTTATCGTCCTTGATGAGCTTGGTCAGTCTGTGACCGTCCATCTGAGGCATCTCGATATCGGTGATAACGCATTTAACCTTATCATAGATGGTGCCTTCATCACGGAATGCGCAAAGCTTGTCATAAGCTTCCTGTCCGTTATTGTTCATGATAACATTAGTATACCCTGCTTTGTGAAGCGAATCAAGGATAAGCTTGCTAAGAAGAGGAGAATCTTCCGCAACAAGTACAGGTCTGGTGTTGCGCTGTCTCTCGCCGAGCGCGTCGATATCCGAAACCTTAAGTCCCGTCTCGGGGCTGATATCGGAAACGATCTTCTCGAAGTCAAGAATAACGATAAGCTTATCGGAAAGCTTGATGATACCGGTCGCAACGCCCTTGCCGGAATTGCTGATCGACTCATCGGGCTTCGTGATGTCTGCCCATGATACACGCTGAATACCGACAACATCGTTAACATGGAACGCGATGTTCAGCTTGTTGAAGTTGGTGACGATGTACATGTCCGTCCTCGTGGAATCCTGAGGGGGCAGATTCAGTGACTTGCAGAGGTCGACGATGGTGATGATGGTATCGCGGGGCATAAATATGCCTTCGATACAGGGATGAGCATTGGGAATGGGTGTCGGCTGCTTGTAGGGAAGGATCTCCTTGATCTTCGCGACATTGATACCGTAATGGTTCGTGCCAACGATAAACTCAAGCACCTCAAGCTCATTGGTTCCGCTCTCAAGTAAGATATTAGTTTCCATTTTCTACCTCCACATCGTTATTTTAAATTGATAATGAATTTCTTCGCGCCCTGGACCTCCAGATACTGAGGTACCTCGTCCGGAGTGACGTAAAAGATCAGTGTGGCATGTGCGCTCTCACCTGCTTTGACAGTCGAGTTATAGAACTGGATGTCATCGGCGAAAAGTGAGATCTCGGATCCGTGGGACTTACCGCCTTCGGTAACAAGCCTGTAACTAAGCTTGTACGGGGCTGCGTCAAATACGGAGTCGACACCGGAAGTGTTCCTGATGGCGAACTCGATGACACAGAGCTTTTGGTCCTTCGGAGCAGAGAATGAATAGAACTCTCCTGCGTTCGTGTAGCTGTCAGCGAGTCCGTGCTTCACATAATCAACCGCAAAGCCTTCAATACCCCCGGCCTCGGCAATAGATAAACACTCAGGTTCCGGAGGTTCTGTAACTGCAGGCTCTCCTGCCTCGGGCGTCGGAGTGATATCCGAATCGACCGGTGCATCCGCATCCGGAGTGGGCGTCGGAACCTCAGTGGGAGTAGCTTTCGGCTTATTCTTCCTTGCTTCCTCCTCGGCTGCCTTTTCCCGTTCCTTGATCTGCTTTTCCAGATCTTTCATGTCGAGAAGTCTGATGCTGTCCCTGTGATTCTTATCGTATTTGATAAGAAGATGCGCACAATACTGGGCTATCGCATCCGATTCCTCCTGTGTTATGCTGATATTATCACTGCCGGAGCAGGCGGTCAGAAAAACCGATAAAAATATCATTAAACATAAAATCGATACTTTTTTCAAAGTTAATCTCCTCGCATTCTCCACGTTAATTAATATTTTATCACCAACTTTGATTTTTGGCAACAACTTATGTTCAAAAATATTGAAAAAGTTAAATAGTATTCTTAAACGTCATTTTTACTCAGTTCGAACCAGAATTCAACACCGGCCAGATGATTCTCGACGCCGTATTTTTCGTTATGTTGCTCCATGATAGCCTTAACGATCGAGAGTCCGATGCCGTTGCCGCCGTACTCGCGCGTACGGGCCTTGTCGACCTTATAGAACTTGACCCATATATTCTCGATATCGGCTTCGGCAATGTTGCTTCCGGTGTTGAATACCGAGATCCTGACTTTATTGTCGTCCTTTTCCTTAAAGCTGATGTCAACAAACTTCTGGCCCTGTGCATAATGGATCGCATTGCTCAGATAGTTTGTGACAACCTCTTCTATCATGCTCTCATCGGCCCAGACATATACCGATTCATGTTCGTTGAATACGATATTTACTTCCGCAGTCTTTGCGATAAGATCCATTGATGAAGCAACGGTACGTACAAGCTCAACGATATCAAAACGCTCGAGGTCCAGCTTGTTCGAGCCGAACTCGATCTCATTCAGCGAGAGCAGTTTTTTTACCATATTGTTCATCTTCCTGGACTCGTCGATGATAACGTCGCAGTAGAAATTGCGCGATTCAACATCGTCATCGTTGATATTGTCCTGAAGGCCCTCGGCGTAGCCCTGGATGAGCGCGATAGGCGTTTTGAGCTCGTGAGAAACGTTGGAAAGGAATTCCTTGCGCATCTCGTCGATCTCGATCTTGTGCGCGATATCGCGTTCTAGCTCTATATTCGCTGTCTTCAGCTCGGTGATCGTGTTCTCCAGTTTGTCGGAGAGCGTATTTATACTCTTACCAAGCCTGCCAAGCTCATCCTTTCGTTTGCCGCTGTACTTTGTATCGAAATCGAGGGAAGCCATTTTATCGGAAATATCGGCGAGCTCCAATATGGGCTTTGTCACGCTCCTGCTGATAAATATCATGGCAAGAAGACCGATGATAATGATCGCGGAACCGACGATCGCCAGGAACGAGCTTGCTATTCGCGCGCTCTCCTCTATATTTTCAAAGCTTGAACGGATAAATACAAGATAATCGTTGTCGAGATATCCGACGAGATCGATATAGAACGAATCAACCTCTGCATCGTAGAATTTGTAAACATCATAAGAGCCTTCTACGGTCTCAAGAAGCGTGGTATTTGATTCCCCGCGGAAAAAAGCGCCGAAAATATAACGCTGCAGAGCAGCGGTGATCCTTTTGTATTTGTCGTTTCTGACAAAACTGATCTCACCGGATTCATTCATGTTTACCTGTATGGGATAAACATAATAGAGTCCGGTCCGGCCCAGCAGATCGACTTTTATTTCTGAAATGACATAGACATTGACATTGTCACCGGCTTCGAGCCTCTCGATCTTATTGATCGTTTCGCTGTCGGAAAAAGCATCCTCAGAGGCCGTAGCAAGCTCGTTAACGCTGGAATAAGTCTCGTTTAAGAGCTTTACCTTTCTGTTCTGGTAGTAATCGACCAGCAGGAATCTGTTCGCGAGCCAGCTGAGTACGATCATCGCGGCAAGGAGCAGGGAAACAATGACTGTCAGTTTTATCCTGATTGATTTTCTCATCCCTTGATCCCGTTATACCTCAAATTTATATCCCATGCCCCAGATGGTCTTAATGCAGTCGCCTTTTTCGCCCATCTTCGAACGGAGCTTTTTGACATGAGTGTCTATAGTGCGCGCGTCTCCGAAATAATCGTAATTCCAGACATTGTTGAGGATCTTGTCTCTCGAGAGCGCGATGCCCTTATTGGCCACAAAGTAGCTCAGAAGTTCGAATTCCTTTACCGAAAGCACGATATCCTGCCCGTCGATAAGTACCTGATGCGCGGCCTTATCGATAGTGATTCCGTTGATCTCTGTCACATCGTCGTTAATGGCGTTTGAACGGCGCAGGATCGCGTCAACACGTGCCACAAGGATCTTCGGGCTGAAGGGCTTTGTGATATATTCGTCGACACCGAGTTCAAAGCCGAGCAGCTCGTCGCGTTCGTCGCCCTTCGCGGTAAGCATGATGATCGGCACCTTGGACTTCGCGCGGATCTCGCGGCATACCTGCCAGCCGTCCATCTTCGGCATCATAACATCAAGAATAACAAGGGCGATGTCCTTGTCGGAGAAAAACATATCAACGGCCTGCTCTCCGTCCTCGGCCTCTATTACCTTAAACTCGGCCTTTGACAGAAAGTCCTTTACCAGCTTTCTCATTCTGCTCTCGTCATCCGCTATAAGAACCTTAAGCATATCCATGATCGGTACCTCCTAATGTCAGAAGTTGATTTCACAGAGACTATTGTAAACCTTATGTATGAAAAAACTGTGATCTGATGATCAGTTTCCGTTCTCAAGAGCCTTTTCCTTCGCCTTTAATGCTTCTTCGCGGGCGTTAAGCTCCTCTTCCCAGGCGGAATACTTATCCTGCAGGGCGATCTCTTCGTCGACAAAAACCAGATTATTGTTGTGGACGGCAATAGCGAAAAGGATGCCGATCACAATCATAAGACCGACCACGAGCATCCAGATCTTTTTGATCTTGCTCCTCAGATACTCGACCATGTTCTTTGCCTGTTTTTCCTTATTTGCATGGTCGTTGATCTCTCTGTTCAGGCGCTTGATGGTATCGGAAGGCTTGTCGTCTTCGTCTTCCGGTATATGAGCGTCGACGTCGGAAGCATATTCGGACGCTGTCTCTGAATTGATCAGCGCCGTCTCGTCGCCGAATTCGGTCGAATCCTCTTCCGTCACAATACTCGGGGAATGAATGGTCTTCAACTCCTCCTCATCGATCATTTTCGAAGACAGAACGGTATCGCGGAGCTGTTTTAAAAAGCATATTCCGAGTATCGTGTTCAGGGTCTGCCTGTCAAGCAGCTTGATATAGACCTTCAGCGCGATCTCCGGTTTTGTGACATCCATTTTCGAGCAGATATAATCGATCGTTTCGGATTCTTTCTTCGCATCGGCGAATTCTTTCGCGGAATTGAAGTGGAATCCTTTGATCGTCAGATTGTCCCACATGTAAAATGCTCCTTACGAAATAGGCTCAAAATCACTCGCGGGATGCTTGCAGAGAGGACAGATGAAGTCTTCGGGAAGCTCATCGCCCTCGTAAACATATCCGCAGACCTTGCATACATAGCCCTTCTTGCCCTCTGTAGCGGGCTTGGGCTTAACATTGTTCTGATAGTAGGTATAAGTCATGGTGTCGCGGTCGCTGAGCACTCTGGCCTCTGTTACGGTGCATATAAACATGCCGTGCGTGTCGAGGTCGACGTACTGCTCTACCTTAAGCGACATAAATGCATTGATATACTTCGAAAGGAATACAAGTCCGTTATCCGAACGCAGAACTTCTTCGCCCTCGAATTTGTCGACGTTGCGTCCGCTCCTGAAACCGAACTGTTCGAATACGCTGAAAGGAGCGTCTACAGACAGACAGTTGATATTCATAACGCCGGTCTGTTTTACGACATGATGAGTATAATTCTGCTTGTTGATCGTAACAGCGATCCTGTTGGGCGTATTTGTAACCTGAGTAACGGTATTGCAGATCATGCCGTTATCGCGCTCATCGTCCTTCGAAGTAACTACATACAGGCCGTATCCGATCTTGAACAGGGCCGTCATGTCGTTCTTGTTCGCGGTGGTTCCGTCCTTTGCGATATAATCCCTGCAAAGCTCCTCGGCAAGATTCTCGATCTGCTGCTTATTCTCGTCGTTCATCGCCGAGATGATCTTAACCGTAGTATCGGTAAATGTGATATCTTTGCTGCCTTCGAACATCTTTGTAATGGTTTTGGCAGCCTGCGGAGCCCATGATCCGTTCTCGATCAGACCTATAGTGCGCTTGCGGTATCCGCGCTCGGTAAGATGCTCAACAAACGAGCGCATGAACGGGAATATATCTGAATTATAGGTGGTAGTAGCCAGTACGAGCTTGCCGTAACGGAACGCGTCTTCAACGCACTCTGCCATGTCTTCCCTTGCAAGGTCCGAAACAACGACCTTCGGGCAGCCTTTTTCCTTGAGTTTCTGTGCGAGAAGGCTGACCGCCTGTTTTGTATGTCCGTAAACACTGGTATATGCGATGAAAATGCCTTCGCTCTCGGCTTCATACGAAGACCAGATATCGTATTTCTTGATGAAATGTGCGAGATCCTTCTTGAGTACAGGTCCGTGAAGAGGACAAATGGTCTGTATATCGAGCTCAGCGGCCTTTTTAAGGACTGCCTGTACCTGTGCTCCATATTTTCCTACTATGCCGAAATAATATCTTCTCGCCTCGCAGTCCCATGCGGATGAATCAACCGCGATATCGCCCTCGGGATCGTCCACGTCGTTCGCTCCAAACTTTCCGAAGCCGTCGGCCGAGAACAGAACCTTATCGGTGCTGTCATAGGTCATGAGAACCTCGGGCCAATGAACCATGGGAGCTGTGATAAAGGTGAGCTTATGCGATCCGAGATCGAGCGTGTCGCCCTCTCCCACGATCAGACGGTTGTCCTCGAAGTCCTTTCCGAAGAAATTCATCATCATCGGGAACGCCTTTGAAGACGCCACGATCGTGGCGTTCGGATATGTCTTTAAGAAATTGATGATGTTCGCGGAATGGTCGGGCTCCATGTGCTGAACAACAAGATAATCGGGCTTGCGTCCGCCGAGAGCCTTTCTGATATTGTCGAGCCATTCATGCGTGAAGGAGGCGTCAACGGTATCCATAACGGCAACTTTATCGCCGAGGATAAGATATGAATTGTACGCCATGCCGAGCGGGACAATATACTGCCCTTCGAAAAGGTCGATCTTGTGATCGTTTACGCCTACATACCTGATGTCATTTGAAACAGTCATATCAGCAGCCATTTGAATACCTCCGTATAATTATATATTTGGTTTTTTACAATAAACCCGGTGTTAGTTGTCGTCGGCGAAATATTGCCATAATCTTATTAAGGATCGATCTTTATCGATTCAATGATGATCTCCTCAAGCGGAGTATACGTGTTCCCTTCTTCAATCTCTACTTTAGAGATCGCGTCGAGAACTTCAAAGCCCTCATATACCTGGCCGAATACAATGCAGTGTCCATAAAGCCACGGTGCACCGCCGTTTTTCTGAAATACAGCGTAAAGTTCTTCGTCGATATCTGCGCCGTACGCGGTCTTAAAATACTCTTCGGGAGTGACCTTCTTATATGCGAGCAGCTCTTCGAGCTCCTTTAAGAAATCGCTGCCGGCGGTTACGATCATGAACTGCTGCGCCGAGATCTTCTCTCCGGATTCGGCAATACACAAGGCGCCTCTAAGCGGATAATAGTCCTTATTTACTTCATCC
>JAEEGK010028421.1_pt1 | contig 11218 bp, 7 predicted proteins | sample 8958771 | NCBI WGS metagenome assembly JAEEGK01 (sample SAMN16246547, study PRJNA631951) | gut metagenome | biome: gut microbiome; feature: rumen; material: SC-attached | host: Bos | place: Iran: Karaj | collected 2018-10 | reverse complement strand
TCATACTAAGCCTAACGCACCGGATCCCTTCCGACCTCCGAAGTTAAGCGGCTTAAGGTTCGGTTAGTAGTCTTGTGGGTGACCGAAGGCGAACCCCGAATATCGATTTTTGACTTTTTTATTATTTTTTATTTTAAAAATCATTATCTCTGGATAGACAGAGAAGTTAATATATTTTTCCCTATTTTAGCAATAAATATCTTTTTTACATTTCTTGTTTTAAAATATAAAGAGAAAAAAATTAATTAAAATTAATTAATTAAATTAAATAAATAAATAATTAATTAATTAATTAATTATTTAATGATTTAATTTTATTAATTATTTAATTAATTATTTTTTTAATAGGAAAAAAATGGAAACTTCTAGATTAAAATTTTTTTTATTCTATGAATAATATCTTCAAAGACTTTCATTATATTCATTTCAAAAAATAGAATTTTCCTTGATTTCTGTTAAAGTTTTATTTTAAATTGAAATTGTTAAATTTCATAAATTATTTTTTTCAAAGAACCTTATTTTCTATTTTAATTTTTTATAATACATAGAATATTTAATTTATATAAATAATGTGAAAATGGTAAATTTTTCAATAAATAAAAATTAAAAAGATGAAAAGTGAACAAATTGAAAATGAAATTAATACTGATTCAAAATCAAAAATAATTGAAGATCAAAATAAAAACATAATAGAAGATGAAATCAATACTGATTCAAAGAAAAATGAAAATCAAAATGAAAAACAAAATGAAGAACAAAAAGAAGAACAAAAAGAAAAACCAAATGAAGAACAAAAAGAAAAACAAAATGAAAAACAAAATGAAAAACAAAATAAAAAACAAAAAGAAAAACAAAACAATAATAAAATAAGTTCATTATTTGATGACTTCTTTGAATTTCCATTAAGAATATCAAATATATTAAAAGATTTATCAATAAAAGAACAATTTGAAGAAGAAAAAAGACTTTCAGTTCCTAATTTAGGAGAATTTTTCAATATGTGTGAAAAGAAAAGAAGTAAATGGGATGAAATTCCAGTAACAAACATTCAAAAATTTTTTGATTTATGTGAAAAAACAACTTTAAATGAAAAGAAAGAAAAAGAAAATAAAAATTCAAAAAAACCAATTAAAGGATTTTCAAAATCATTTGTTCAAAGAACAATATATAGAAATGGTCATAGAATAGATGAAACTCAACAAATTATTAGAAATGAAAAAGGTGAAGAAGAAATAATAAAAGAAAAATTAGTTGATGGAAAAGGAAAGAAAACTATTATTAAAAACGGACAAAATAAAGTCATTAAAGAACAAAAAAAATTATTACCTGAATTTACTTATGTTAAAAGATATAATCCTATTTATAATGCTTTTAATGATTTTGATTTGTTTGAAATGAGACCTAGAAAAATATATAATAATGGATTCTTTGGAGGTTTTCTTCCAATGAGATTACTTTTGTAAATTTTTTTCCAATAAATAAATTAAATTATAAAATTTTTAATATAAATGTATTTATTTTATTTATTTAAAATTGTTTTTTGTTTTTTTTGAAAAATATATTTTAAATAATTTACAATCTTTTATGTTGTTATTAACAAAAACAAAATATTTTTGTTAATTTTATATTATGGTTTAGTAATTTTTTCTACTTTAATAAGAAATTTTATTGAGAAAATCTTTTTAAAAATTGATTGCTTTTACTTTTTCAATATATAATAATATCTTAAATTATAAAAAAAATAAAGGAAGAATAATGAATAATACAGTTTTACCTCTTATTATAAATTTCTTAGAATAGAATAAATTTTCATTTAATTTCTCCTTTATCATTGATTGTTAAATTAATTATTAAACATTGTATAAATTGAGAAAATGATCAATCAAAAAAATCTAATAATAAAAGAAAGAAAAAAGATTTAAGTATATATTGATTCATATGATAAAAAGTAAAATTAATGAATTATAAATAACCTTCATATATTATATATAAAATTAATTTATTTTTATTTTTTATTACTTTACATTTTTTTATAAATAAATTTTTAATTAAAAATAAATATCAGGACAATAAAATGAAATGTTGTTGTTTTTGTAATAAAGATTATAGTAATTTTAGTATAAATTCAATTCAATCATCAAATTCTCATAGAATAATACCACCTAAAAATAAATCAATTAATTTATTTAATATAATTCCAAAAAATAATGAAGTACAAAATGTTTTATCTTTTAGACCAACATCAATAAATGAAAATAAAGAAAAAGATATTTCTCAAAAATCAATTATAATTGAATCACCTAATTTAGAAAAAAAAGAAAATTCGAAAATAAAAAATCCTTCTTATCCTTCAAATAATATTATTAAAAATAAAACTCAACCTCCAATTGAGAATTTAAAATTTTGTTATTTTGATGAAGAAAAAAATGAAGAAAATAAAAATATTAAAAATGTAAATAACTTAGTAAAAAATAGATCTAATTTACAAATTCCCAAAATTAAAATTCCTAAAATAGAAGGTTTTGAAAAATTAAATAAAAATAATAATATATTAAAAATTGAAAATCCTGAAAACAAAATAAATGAGAAAAAAAAAAAAGTCAAAAAGAAGACAAGATTTAATTTAATTGCAAATACAAATATAGAAAATAATAATATTAAATTATCAAGGATAAATGTAGATAATCATAGAGTTTCAATTATGAATTTAGATTCTTTAGTAAAAGAACAATTTAATAAAAAGAAAAGTATTTCTGCAATAAATATAAGAAGTAAAGAATCAAATGAAGTTAAAATTATAAAATCTATTTCAAAATCAAATCATATTTCAACAAGAGAAGATTTAATATATTTAACAATTCATAAAAATACAAAAAAATTAGATAAATTTACTTTATTTCAAGAATCACATAATTTAAATTATTTATTATTAGAAAATTATTCTGGAAAATTACTTTTAAAAAAATTAATTATTGAACCTTTAGGTTTAATTAAATATTCAAGAAGAAATGCAAAAGATACATTAACTTTTTTTGGTTATTCAGAATATAAAGATTATAATGATTATGTTTTAAATAATACTTCATTTATATATGATCATAAACTTTTAACAAAAACTTTCTTAGCAATTTCATATGATATTAATTATAATATTTATTTTATTCAACCTATTTTAGATAAAAAAAAACAAGGAAAATTCGTTTTAATTGATATTTCAAATTCTGATTTTCCTTTTATAAATAATAAAGTATTTATGATTAATAAAGTAATTTTATTAATAATTCCTTCTAAAGAAAGAAATCATCAGAATATAAATTATTATTTAAATATAACAATTATAGAAAGTGAAAATGATCATGGAAGGAATTGTACAATAAATATTTTAAAACATGGTAAACCAATAAAAATTGGTTATAAAGATGATGATTATTTAATTTTAACAAAAGAAAAGAATATTAATGAGGATTGTTATTGTGAAATATATTTTGATAAAGATAAAGAAATTTATTCTATTTCTGGAAAAGGATTTTGGTATGTTTTAGATCAAAAATATTCAATTAAAAAAGAAACTTTAGTTAAAATTGGAGATGATATTATTAGAATTAAAAATTGCTTAAAAAGTGATGTTTTTAATTCTGAAAGTGAAAATAATTGTGAATAGTTTTTTTAATTTTATTTATTTGTTTGTTAAATGTATTTTATATATAGTTACATTACATAATATTAATAAATATTAAAAAATTAAAAATAAATTCTTATGAAAATTATTTATTTATTTTCACAATTGAAAAATAATATAAATAAATAATTTAATATAATTTCATAAATTTAAATACACTTAAAAGAATTTCATGTTAATTAGATATTTTGGAAGAGAATTACCTACTAATTATAATAATGAAGAAAATATACAAAAAAAATATATCCATTCAGAATTCCAAAGAATCAACATTAAAATAAATCCTTATTCTTTTAATCATAATTTCCCTCTAAAACAAAAAAAAGAAGAAAATACTTTTTTATTAGAAAAATTTTCAATAAAATCAAATGATAATAAGGAAAATCATGTTATAACAATAAATCCTTTTTTGAATCAAATTAATAAAGAAAAAACTAATATAGAGAAAATAAAATATAATCCTCAATTAGTCCAAGAATACTCAAGTGACATTTTTTCATATTTAAAAGAAAATGAAAATATAAATTATCCAGAATACTCAAATAATTTATTTTCAAATCAAAAATCAGAAAAAATCAATTCAAAAACAAGAGCAATAGTAATAGATTGGTTAGTTCATATTCATTATAAATTGAAACTTAAAGAAGAAACCCTTTATTTATCAATAAATATAATGGATAGATATACAAAAAAAACTCCTTTTAATTTAAATAAATATCAGTTAATTTCAATTTGTTCTTTTTTAATAGCTTCTAAATTTGAAGATATTTATCCTCCTGACATTAATGATTTAATTTATGCTTCTAAAGGCACTTATAATAAAGAGGAAATAATTAAAACTGAATATGAAATATTAAAGACATTAAATTTTGATTTACTTTATAATTCATCTTTCAAATTTTTAACTTATTATTATTTAAGTAATCAAATTAATAATAAAAAAGTATTCCATTTAGCACAGTATATTCTTGAACTTTCTTTGTTAAATTTATCTTCACTTAAATATAAACAAAGTTTAAGAGCTGCTGCTTGTTTTTATATGGCAAATAAAATTTTAAAAGAAAATAATTGGAATTATAATTTTCAATTTCATACTGGTTATAAAGAAAGTGATTTGAAGCCTTGTATTAAAGATATTATTATTTTTTTACAATTTGAATTGAAAAATAAACCAAATAGTATTAGAGATAAATTTAATTCTGTGAATTATAGTAATGTTGGAGGAATTTTTAACAAGAAAATGTAATTAAATTTTTTTTATAAAAATACATTTATGAATAATATTTAATTAATTAATATTTAAATTAAAATAATTATTTTATTTAATTGATTATTTTTTAATATTAAAAAATAATATTTATCAAGTATTAAAGGAAAAAAACTAAAAATTTATGAATGAATTATATAAAAACTAATATCTTAAAGAAAAAAAAAAAATATTCATTATTTCTTAAATCTTCCCCAAATTTTAATAGTCCCATCCATACTAGATGTAACTACATTAAAATTTTTCAAGGGAAAAATTCCACTTAAAGGTTTAGTATGACCAATTAATAAAGCTCTTTCACTAGTTCCAATTTCCCAAATTCTTCCTTTACAATCAGTTCCAGCAACTAATAAATATTTTTCATGCTCCATTAAATTAAAATCGTAAATAGCATCTTTTGTAAATTGAACACTTCTTATTTTTTTCAATGAAATAACATTAATAAAATATATATTCCCATCTTCACAACAAGCAACTATTCTATTCCTTGCATATCTTAAATTATCTATTTCTGAATTTAAATTATCTATTATTTTAATACAATCATAATTTTTATTTGAATCCCATATTCTAATTGTTTTATCATCACTTCCTGAACAAAGATAATTATATTTATCAATAAATAATAAGCTTACTATTGAATTTGTATGACCCGTTAAATTAGTTTTTTTTATATATTTCTTTTCTTTATCTTTCTTCCATATTATTAAAAGTAAATCTTCACCTCCACTAAATATATATGTTTCTTTTTTATTACTTACATAAGCTGTACATAAAACACTTTTTGTATGTGAAGTTAATGTAGCATAACATTTTAATGTTTTTAAATCCCATAATTTTAATGTACGATCTACACTACATGAACATAAATAACGAAGTTTTCTAAATTCTCTTAATGATAAAACTGAATTTGTATGACCTTTTAATATGGCATTTAATTTGAATTTTATATTATCTTTTGTACCCCATATTTTTATTTGTTTATCTAAAGAAGATGAAGCTATTTCATTTGTTAATGTTATATGAATTATACATGTTATTTCTAAATCATGAGCATTTATTGTTTGAACACATTTATATGTATAATATAATTTTGTTGGATCTCTTACTATTTTATGAGTATCTTCTCTATTATCATCTCTGTTATTTGATTTTTGAGTTATTGTAGATTCATCATAATCTATACTATTATCGGAGATATTATATTTTTGTTTATATTCAAAAGATTTATTTCTTTTTCTAAATAATCTAGCACTTGTTCTATTCGGCTCATTTAATTTATTTATATTACTATTTGGTATTGGAGTTAGATTATTATACATATTATCTAAATTCATTTTATCTTTATACAAATTTGGCCTTCCTTGAATACTTCCATTATTATATAAATTAGGTTTTCCATTCAAAGAATTATTAAGTTTATTTAAATTACTATCATTATTATATAAAATTGGATTATCATTTAATTTATTTTTATTATTAAAAGAATAAGGTTGATAACTATTAATTAAATTATTTTGACCAGTGTTTAAATTAACTAAATCATTTGGATTCATACTATTATCATATAAACTATGTGGATTTAAACCACTATATCTTAAATTACTTGGGTATTCATAAGTTTTACCTAAATTATTGGAATAAACAACTTTACTTTGTGGATTATCTGAATCTGAGTCATTTTGATCAAAATCATTAGGGTCAATTTCTTGATCAAATAAATTATTAGGGTTTAAATTAGGGTCATATAAATAATTTGGATACATTTCAATTTCAGGAATTGACTCATAATAATTATTTGGATATTCATTATTATAATCTTGATCATTTGGATAAGGATATATATCACTTGGATTATTATTATTTCGGGAATTCATTGATATTTTCTTTTTTCTTTTATTAAATGTATCATTTAAGTTATCTATAGATTTTGACCTCTTAAATTGCTTTTTTTTATCAAATCTTTTTTTATTTTGTTTTTTATTCTTTTTTTTATTTAAATTATTATCATAGTCTTCATCATTATCATTTAAACTTTCTGAATCATCATTATGTAAATCCTCATTAATATGTCTTTCATTATATCTTATTCTTTCTTCAGATACATCACATCCCATATTATATTGAAAAAAAATTTATTGTTTATAAATTTAAAACAATTAATAAAAAATCTATTAAAAAATTAATATTAAATTCTAAAAATATAAAAGAAAAAAAAAAATTTACTTTTTAATAATTTTTAAATAAGAAAAAATTAGAAAAAATTAAATTATAATTCCTTTAATTTACTATGTGAATTTTCTTTATTAATTTTTTCAATTAATTGATAATGAGGAAGTTTCCTTTCAATTCTACTAAAATATTTTTTAAAATACAAATCTTTAATATCATTAACATAAGTAAACCAATAAGGGAAATTATTCCAAGGAACAAACCAACACATAGTAAAAATTATTAAAATACAAATACAATAATAAATAATTTTAGAATATTGACTTACATCAGGGAAAAAATGACTGTCTCCAAAAAATATAACTGCTAAATTAGTAACTGTACCAAAATAAATAAAAGCTTGAATAATATCATTATAAATTTCAATACCTAAAGATTTATCAAGAATATTAACTCTAACTAAAAAAAATATTTTATATGAATCAAAAAATTTTTCTAAATAAGCTAAAATAAATATTACTAAAGGAGATAAAGGTGCTCCAACTCCAAATAATAATACTATACCAAATAATATTATCATTTCTGAATATTCAAATATTAAATCATCATAATTATTACACATTATTTGATGTTCTATACTATGAGGAATTATATCATTTAAATGCTCTTTATTTATTTGTTTTTTAAAACTTGCTAAAGCTGCATTTTGAAAGAAAATATGTATATAAGTTTCAATTATATCAAAAATAAAATACCAAAATAACATTGAATATAAATGAATTTGCATTTCTTCTAAACAAGATGTACTACCATTATATCCATAACATTTTTCTTTTTCTTTATTTAAAAATGAAGTTCTTTTTAAGAAAAGAATATAAAATATTGAAGAGTAAAAATTTATTATTTCAAATAACATTAATTTAATTGCTAATGTATTTAAGCTTTCATTATCTTTTTGATGATTTTGCCAATTATTTAAAAATTTAGCAACATACCAATATGAAAGATACAATAATTTAATTTGAAATAAACTTAATGTCCCAATTAAAAAACCAATTAAACCTCCTTTTTCAGGATATTTATTTAATAAATAAGACTTCCATTTAAATAATAAAATAACAATAAAAATAGAAATAGATAACATACCAAAAAGAATAATATATGTTAAAATAATTTTAAGTATTTTTTTAATTTGATTTACACAAGGAAAATCTTGATAAAATATTAATTTTAAATAACCATCTGGTATAAAAGTTTCACTATCAGGTTCATTTCTTATATAATTTTCTGTTCCCCAAATATAATTAAATAGTTCTTCTTTTTGTTTCCATTGTTTAGAAAAAATAGAAGCCCATAAAAGTAAAATAGCACTGAAAAAAATTAAAAGAATTTCTTTTGCATTTTTTTTTTCATTTAAATTAAATCCAAGTGAATAAACTATAATTCCCATTAAACTTGGAAAAATTAACCATTTAATATAATCAGTTAACCAAAGAAAATAATAAGCCATTTGTTCTCCATAATAATTTCTTATTGTAAATATATAATCTATAGTTTTAGAATTATTGAAAATATTCCATGAATTAAAAACTATATTTCCAATACTTAATTTACTACCATAATCAACATAATTTCTTTTAATTAAAATATACTTAATTAACTTTTTTTTAATCATATATTTTTTTCTAATAATCTGATCAAAGGAATCATAAATAATTCTTAATTTATCAATATTTCTAAATTTAGAACATCTATCACAAATTTCATCTCCTTCAAAATTTACATTACATTCATGATAATCATCATTATTTTCATATCTTTGAAATTTATCTGCTTTTTCACTAGTAAATCTTTCATAAGGAGGCCATAAAAAAACATTATTAATATCTAATTCCTTATATTTAATAGGATACCATACTCTTCCTTCTGGATCATCATTAATATTTTTTAATAAATTAACATTATCATTTTGAATAATATCAAAATTTATAATATCTTTATTTTTATTATGTAATAAATTTGCAAAGTGTTGATATTTAAAACCATAAGGTTTCATTTTTAATTCATATTCATTTTTTTCTGCTAATTTACTTATTGTTTCTTCGTCTCCAAATATTGATAAAATAAATGAATCTGGAATATCAGAAAAATCAATTGATAAATTTAATTGAGTAAAATATTGAATAACTTTACTAAAAATTAATATTAAATCATCATAATCAAAATAATAATAATTCACATCATTTCTTTTTACTATATTTTGAAATAATTTATTCATTCTTTGATAATATTCTGGATTTTGTTCATTTAATTTTTTTGCTTTATATTCAGAACATTTTGATAAAAGAACATCAAGAAAATCTTCTGAAGTAGTTTGAAATTTTTCAAATAAATGTAAAACATGATCAATCACTTTTTGTGTTACTTTATTTCTTTGAATTATTTCTGAAGTTTTTAAATTATCATCAAAATTATTTAAATCAAAATCTTCTTCAAAATTAACATCTAATTTTAAATTATAAGAATAAAATCCTGTTAATAAATTTAATCCAGTTATTCTTCTAAAATTATTTTGTCTAATACAATATTTTTTATAAAAAGAATTAGGACAATTAAAAAGAAGTATAATAAGTGGAGTATTTTCTAAAGGTTTTTTTCCTTTTATTAAAGAATTAATTCCATCTTTTATTAATAAAACTATATTAGATGCTATTATTTCAGAACTAATTTTTTATTTAAATATATATAAAATTTACCCTGATATTCCTTTTTGAGACATAAGAAGTTGTCCAAATAAATTATTTCTTGCAATAAGATCTTCATTTCTACCTGATGTTTGTTTATTTAAATTTTCATTACTTTCTTCAAATTTTTCTTCATTTTCTAACATTTTGTTTAAAATTTTTTTTTTTGAATTTATAACAATTAATAATTTTAGAAAAAATAATATTTTAATATAATTTATTTAAGATAATGATTTAACATTCCTCCCTTTGAACACATATAATTAAATAAATTTGAATTAAAATGTCTAACAACTTTTTCACTTTTTTGATGAGCAATATATATTTCTTCAAATTTACCATATTCAAATAAAGAACCTAAAGTGACGCATAAAAAACTAATAATTATTTCCAATAAAATTTCAATTGGAAACTTTGAAAAATCAATAGAATAAGATTCATTATAAATCGAATGTTTATCTAATTAAAATAAAAAATAAAAAAAATACTTTGAGAAACCACATAAGCAGAATGGAAAATTATTAAAAATCCAAAACCAATTAAAATTTTAGACATTTTTCGAATAATAAAAATATAGTACTTATTTTTAAAAAAATAAATAAATAAATTCTTAAAAAGAATAATTATAAAAATGGAAGAACAAAAACAACCTGAAGCACAAGTTATTGAAATTCCTCAAGACTTAATTCTTGATTTAGATGATAATATGAAAACTGTTATGAAAGATGTTATTAAAAGAGCTTTTGATGATGAAAAAACTCCTGTTAAAATGTGTGAATTTATTAAAGCTAAATTATTAGAAAAAGAAGAAGGAAAATGGAATGTTATTATTGGAAAAGATTTTTCCACTGTAGTTGTTCATAAAAGTAGAAGATATGGTTTGTTTAAGGTAGGAGAGTTAAATATTTTAATTTGGCAATCTGGTAGTACTACTCTTTAATAAGATTTTTTGTTAAATTTGTTTTTTTTAAAATATAATATGTAACGTATTTTTTTTAATATTTTTTAAATTTATATTTTTTTATTTTTAATATTTATCATTTATTGTTATATAATTATTATGAAAAATATTCATATTAAATAAGTTCATCGAAAACAATTTTGTTTTAAAAGAAAATATAAAAATGAAAAGTTATCATCTTACAATGTATAAACTAAAGGAAAATTTAAAATAAAACATTTTAATTAAAAAATAAAAAAATATAATATTTGAAACTCAAATATATTCATAGCTATTAAAAAATATAGATAATATAATATTATATCATATATCTTCAATGATAATATTTTTTTAATTCAAGTATTATAGTTCAAAAAATGAATTTATATAGAAATAATTGAAAACTTGATTATTAG
>JAEEGK010028419.1_pt1 | contig 11219 bp, 7 predicted proteins | sample 8958771 | NCBI WGS metagenome assembly JAEEGK01 (sample SAMN16246547, study PRJNA631951) | gut metagenome | biome: gut microbiome; feature: rumen; material: SC-attached | host: Bos | place: Iran: Karaj | collected 2018-10 | reverse complement strand
AGCCGAGAGCGGCAAGGTAATTGCCGACATGAGCGGCTCCAACAGAGAATCCGTGATCCTTAAGGGCGGAAGAGGCGGAAACGGCAATATGCATTATGCCACCTCCACCATGCAGGCTCCCAAGTATGCGCAGCCCGGACAACCGGCCATGGAACTTGAAGTTCTCCTGGAGCTTAAGGTTATAGCCGATGTGGGACTTGTAGGATTCCCCAATGTAGGTAAATCAACCTTCCTTTCCAAGGTTTCCAACGCCAAGCCCAAGATTGCCAACTATCATTTCACAACCCTTTCACCCATGCTTGGTGTGGTTGATCTTGACGGAGCCAAGGGCTTTGTTGTGGCAGATATCCCCGGACTAATTGAGGGCGCTTCAGAAGGTGCAGGCCTTGGCCATGAGTTCTTAAGACATATTGAGAGAACCCGCATGATGATCCATGTGGTAGACGCAGCATCCACAGAGGGAAGAGATCCCCTTGAGGATATTGAAGCCATTAACAATGAGCTCAAGAACTACAATGCCGATATCACCCAGAAGGTACAGGTAATCGCTGCTAATAAAATAGATATGCTCCCAGACGAGGAGAATTCAGAGATAATTAATAAAATACGCCAAAAGTACGAACCGCTTGGTGTTAAGGTGTTCCCCACCTCCACACTGACTGGAAAAGGCATCAGGGAACTGCTATACTATGTTAGTAATACTCTGGAGGAGATCAAGACAGAGCCTATCACCTTTGAGCAGGAGTTCTTCCCCGAGGAGATGTCCAGAGGCGCTGACGAGGCCTTCACTGTTTCCTATGACGAGGAGACTTCAGAGTATGTTATTGAAGGACCCAAGATTGAGAAGATGCTGGGTTACACCAACCTTGAATCAGAGAAGGGCTTCCTGTTCTTCCAGAATTTCCTTAAGGATAACGGAATACTGGATGATCTTGAGAGACTCCACATTCAGGACGGTGACACAGTAAGGATGTATGGCTTTAGCTTCGAGTATTACAAGAATGCGGAGACCATGCCCACAGACACTGAATTTGAAGAAGAAGACGACGAGGAATAATAAATGACATTAACCAGTAAACAGAGGGCATTTCTGAAGGGACTTGCCGCAGACCTTGATCCTGTATTTCAGATCGGAAAGTCCAGCGTATCTCCCGAAGTAGTAAGTGCCATTTCAGAGACATTTAATACACACGAGCTTGTTAAGATCACAGTTCTCAAGAACTGTGAGGATGACGTCAAAGAAGTAGCCATCACGGTTTCTGAGAGAACACGCTCAGACCTTGTTCAGGTCATCGGCAGAAAGTTCGTATTATACAAACCTTTTAAGGATGATCCCAAGATCATTCTCCCCAAGAACAAAAAGAAGGACTGATCAGCATAAATACCACGCGGAGGCTCACAGATGGAAAGCAGAAAGATTGGTATTCTAGGCGGTACTTTTGATCCTATTCACAACGCACACCTTCTCCTTGGCGAATCTGCCAGAGAGCAGTTTGGACTGGACAGGATCATATTTATTCCAAACAACCTGGCTCATCTCAAGAACAGGACAGATGTTTCAAGCGGAGAGGTGCGTTATCAGATGGTCAAAATGGCCATTGCCGATAACCCTTATTTCACATGCTCTCGATTAGAGATAGACAAGCCTGCAGGCACCTACACCATTAACACCATTCAGGACCTGAAGCTTATGTATCCCGGAGATGAACTGTTCCTGATCCTGGGCGGCGATTCCATCATAGGTATCGACACCTGGTACAAGGCTTCCGAGCTTCTCCAGAGCTGCACTATTTTAGCTGCAGTCAGAGAAGATGATGATCTTCCTGCTTTGGACAAAAAGAGAAGAGAACTCAGCACACGATTTGGAGCTGATATAAGACTTATTGCTTTTAATCGCGTGGACATCTCTTCGACAGAGATCAGAACCAGGGTTAAGACCGGCAGAAGCGTAAGATATCTTATGCCTGATGCCTGTATCGAATTTATGTGTATCAAGGGGCTGTATCGATGAAGACAATTGAGATTTCAGCTAAACTCAGGACTGCCCTGGAAAAAGAGCTAAAGCCAGACCGGTACGAGCACACAATCGGTGTGGCTTATACGGCATCCGCCTTGGCCATGGCCCATGGCGCCGACGTGGAAAAGGCTCTCATTGCAGGTTTTCTCCATGATTGTGCCAAGAGCATGTCCCATGAGGAACAGCTTGAGATATGTGACAAGAACAATATTGAAGTAACGGATATAGAGCGGAGAAATCACTCTCTGCTTCATGCCAAGGTCGGAGCGTATCTTGCCAGGACCAAGTACGATATATACGATCCCGAGATCCTTGGCGCCATCAGATGGCACACCACCGGAAGAGAAGACATGACTCTTCTTGAAAAGATAGTTTATATAGCCGACTTCATAGAGCCAAACAGAAAACCTCTTGAGGATATGGCACAGATCAGATATGAAGCCTATCACGACCTTGACAGATGCCTTGCCCATATATTACATAATTCAGTTATATATCTTAGGACTATCGGCAAGGAATGTGATGAAACAACCACCAATGCTTACGAGTTTTACAAGAAATTTTACAAATAAGGATGAATAATATGTCAGATATTGAAGTATCAAAAAAGATGGCCGCTTTGGCAGTGGCAGCACTGGAAGATAAAAAAGGTGAAGATATCAGGGTAATTGATATAAGTGAAATATCAACTTTAGCCGATTTTTTTATTATAGCAGCCGGAACCAACCGAAATCAGGTACAGGCTCTTGCCGATAACGTGCAGGAACAGCTTGGAAGAGCCGGACACATGACTAAAAATGTGGAAGGCTACGATATGGGAAATTGGATCCTCTTGGATTTCAGCGATATTATCGTACACGTTTTTGACAGTGAAAATCGTTTATTCTATGATCTGGAGCGAATCTGGAGAGATGGAAAACAGATCGAGCCGGATAGTTTAGCAGGAGTTAGATGAAGAAAAAGCAATTATTAGCTTTTGCATTATCGTTAACACTTATTCTTAATTCGGGAAACATATCTTATGCTTCCTTTTCTTCAGATGCGAATATCCCTGTTGAAGAAGAAACAACACTTACCGGTTCATCAGGGGCTTCTGCGGCATCTTCCGAAGAAGCCTCTTTAAATGTAACAGGTTCTGATTTAACGGGTTCTGATGTTTCAGGCACTGATGTTTCAAATACAGATGCCTCAAACACCGGTACTTCTACTGACGCCGGATCCGGCGACACATTACTCCCCGAAGATGATGACAATAAAATAGATGATGACAATTCCGGCAGCTCCGATGCTTCCACAGAGGGAGATTCTGCGTCCAATGCCGAGGGCGAGGACGGTCAGGAAGGCCAAGAAGGCCTGGATGACGAGGATGACGGCGAAGAGGTTGAGGGAGAGGAAGGCGACGAGGAGGAATCCTCTGAGGAATCAACCGAAGAAATCACTGATGATGTTTTGGAAGAGGATCCGGAAGCAGAAGAGGAAGAAGAGCTCCCCGATTATTATTATGATGTATTCCCAACAGGTAATCTAAGCGATGATCCCGGTTATGAAATTGATAGCGTATCGGATGGCGCTGTTCAGAGAAGAGGGCTTCTAAGGGCAGCCACTTTACCTTCAAGCTATACCACGGCCACGCTTCCCCCTCTTAGCAATCAGAGCCCCTATGGTTCCTGCTGGGCCTTTGCATCAACAGCTCTTGCTGAGATCAACCTATTAAAGAAAGGCTATATAACACAAAGCGATGATCTTTCAGAGCTTCATCTTGCTTATTTTACCTATCACTGGGTTGATGATCCCCTCCATGGATTTGGAGACTACTCTCAGCCTGCTTCCGTAAACGGAGTCCTTGATTGGGGCGGCAACATCGATTGGGGACTTACAACCTACACCAGATGGGTCGGCGTTGCTGATGAGATCACAGCCGATTACGTAAAGCTTGGAGCAACAGCCAATACAAGCGGTCTTGACGACAACATTGCTTATGACAGTGTTGCCCATATTAAAAACTGGTATGCACAGCCCTATGATCTTGAATATCTTGATGACATAAAGAAGCTTATTTACAATCATGGAGCAGCCGGGATATCCTTCCGTGCTTACAGCTCAATGAATGGTGCCGCAAATTCCGCTGCTTATAATTCCAAGAAAAACGCATATTATAACCCCGAAAAAGGATCTGTTAATCACGCAGTTGTCATAGTGGGGTGGGATGACAATTTTTCAAAGAGTAATTTTCTTACAGCGCCTCCGGGAGACGGTGCATGGCTTGTAAGAAACAGCTGGTCCAAAGATTCATCTTCAACCGATAGCTATCTGGGCTATTTCTGGATGTCTTACTACGAGGCTACTCTCGGAAATTATGTCTATGCTGCCGACTTTGATCTTGCCGGTGAGTATGACAATAACTATCAATATGATCAGTCAATAAACCTGGCCACAGTAAGAGTAGCAAAAGCAGCCAATGTATTTACTGCCCATGCAGATGGTGGTTCACTGGGCGAAACCTTAAAGGCTTTCTCTTTTTACACAAGTAGCTCAAATGTCAGTTATACAGCTAATATATACACGGATCTTGAGAATGCTTCCAGTCCCGAAAGCGGTACCTTGCGTTGTACTTACGAGGGAAGTACAGACTATGCCGGTTATTACACCGCAGAGCTTCCGGAGGAAGATTGGGTCAGCCTGTCCCCGGGGCAGACTTTCTCTATTGTGTTAGAGCTCTCCACACTTAACGCTGACAGCGCCAATATGGGAGTGGAAATATCCCTTAGCATCAACTCAAATGTTTACACTCCTGCCAGCGAAGACGGACAGTCTTTTATTTGTTCTGAAGGCTCTGAATATTGGCATGATTATTCCCATGACCTTATGCTGAAAGCTTTCACCACAAACAGTACCGAAGGCGAGTTTGTTCCGGCAGAAGATATTTCTTTTGACATAGTTACAGACGGAAAGCTTGAGGTTCCAAAGGGCGGATCTGTTAAGGTCGTGGGCACCGTATTACCTGCAAATGCCACGAACAAGTCCATCACCTGGAGTAGTTCAGATACTTCCGTTGCTACAGTTAACCGCTTCGGACAGATAAACGGCTTAGCGGAAGGCTCTGCACTCATCACTGCAACTTCAGGCGATGTCATTAAGAGCTTTACGGTAGATGTTAAATATAAGCTTGCTTCCGTCACTATCTCACTGGGACTATACGGCGGAACCGAGTTGATTCCCTCAAGAAAATATGTATCATACCTGAAATTAACTCCGAGCGATTATACTCCAAAGAGTACTGTCTGGAGCGTATCGGATACCAATCTCATCAGTATAGATCCTAAAACCGGAAAGGGCACTATGTTAAAGCCCGGAGAGATTTACATCTATGCTGATGTTGACGGAGTAAGGGGTTCGGCCAAGAGATTCATAAAGCCTGTTGACGGCTATTACAAAGCATCGGTAAGTGAAGACAATGTCATCACTTTTACTTGGGATGCAATTCCGGGAGTAACAAAATATACCATATCCCATGAAGGAACCGCTCTAGCCACGATCAATGCAGACGGGTCTGAGACCTATAGCTGTGATATCACCAATTATCAGGGCGGTGAGGATTTTGGATACCTTACCTTCCAGATCCAGGCCAGGGCATCCTCAGGTACATCAACCTTGAATGTGACCGTAAGGGGCAACAATAAGATCAACTATAATGTAGGTGACGGCACTCAGAATCCATCCAATCCCAGATCTTATTCAGAGGGTCAGGCTAAAGCTCTTTATGATCCAACGCCTCCCTATGGCTATAACTTTGACGGCTGGTATATCGATGATAATTCCAATAAAAAGATAACTGAGATAACAGAGACCACCACAGGTGAGTTGAATCTCTACGCCCATTACAGTCCCAAGAAGTATACCGTTAGATTTGCTTCAAAAGGCGGCTCCTATGTCATGTCTCAGACAGTTTCCTATGGCAGGAAAATTACGGAGCCTACTTCGCCATATAAAAAGAACTATAGCTTTGGCGGGTGGTTTACCGATGAAGAGTGCACAGTTCCTTATAGCTTTGATGATGCAATAAATGCAACCTATGAGCCTTCCGAGGATGCAAATCCCAAGGAGGTTACGCTTTATGCCCTCTGGACCGTATATCCCGAATCAGTGAGCATCATAACAACTTACGGAGCCGATCACAGAAACGGCAATGAATTGCTGCCGGGCGAAGAGGTTACACTCAGCTCTGTAATAAGCCCCTCTGAAGCAGCCTGCATTCTCAACTGGAGCGGTACTAAGACTCCGGATGATTGTGCCACACTGACACAGTCGGGAGATGACTATATATTGACTGCGCTCACTAGCGGTACTGTCACTGTGACAGTGGTTTCTGAGGATGATGAGAGCATACAGGATACCGTTTCTTTCTCAATTACAGATATAAATCCTACCCACATCGAGATGAATGTAACAGATGATGTGACGGAAAATGATGAAAGTATTATCGCAGGTGGCCAGAGCAGGAGTGTGACAGCATCAGTGATGCCGGAAACCCTGGGCGCTGCAGAACGACAGGTGACCTGGAGATCCTCTGACGATTCACTGGCAACAGTTACTCCCACAAGCGGAACTACGGCCACTGTAAGCGCAACAACCGAGAAGTCCGGCGTAGTCTACATCTATGCGGTTTCAGAAAAGGATAATGCCATCAGTGTAGCCCACCGTTTTGTTATAAAGAACGGAGATGAGGAAGCTACTGAAGGAAAAGCCTCAGAGCTTCGTATCCTTTCAACAGATAAGTTGCCAAAGCTTATAGGCTCCAGCAGCGATAACCCTACACTTACCTTGTACGGCAAGGCCGCCGATTATGATCTTGACGGAAATCCTTCAAGGAGTCCTCTTCAGGAGAATATCAATAATCCCGAGAACGGCCTGTTCTACGATGTGGAACTGGCTGTAGGTAAGACATACTCACTTAAGGCAGACTTCCTTCCAAAGGCAAGAAGCACCGCCAAAAAAGAGTCCTATGTGGATACGGTCAAAGATAAAACCGTCACCTGGACCAGCGGAAATTCTGCCATTGCCACCGTTGCAACCAATGGAAGGATAACAGGAAAAAGCGCCGGAACAACTGTTATAGCAGTTACTAATTCAGACGGCACACTTGAAGCCACCTGCAGGGTAACTGTTTATGATCCTGTCACCTCCATGACTCTTGATAAGACTTCGATCAAGATCGGTAAAGTTCAATCCGGTACCTTGAGTATCGCTTCGATTCTTCCTGTAACAGCCAATGACGTGGTAGATTTTGAGAGCAATAAGCCGGAGATAGTATCGGTAGAAGACCACCACAATAACACCTGCACCTTCACAACCCATGCAAACGGCACTGCCAAGATCACAGCCAGGGCGCGCCAGAGTGGAAAGACCGTCACCTGCAACATACAGGTCGGAAACGAAATCGAGAACCTGAAAATTGAAGGAAAAGGCGGCGCAGATAAGCTTGCAGCAGGTAAGACCCTGCAGCTGGCAGCTACCTTTAACTATGATCCCGAGACCGGTAAGGCCACTAAGACCCAGCCCATAAATAAGGTTCTTAACTATGAGATCCTTAATTATGACAGTAAAAACGTCATTGCCACGGTAAATGCCAAGGGCGTGGTAACAGGTGTCAAAGAGGGTGAAGTCACCGTAAGGGCCACCAGCACTACGGATAAAGATGCTTCCGGCGAATACATACACAGCGACGTAACGCTCTATGTATACTCGCCTCTTAAGAGCGCCACATTAAATGCCAAGTCTGTGACCATGATACACGGCAGGAGCTATGACCTTAAGGTTACGCTGACCCCGGCAGCTGCCGCTGCAACAACAGTTACAGGTTCTACCAAATACTCTGATCTTTATGACGAGATTACCTGGACATCTTCAAATTCCGATATCAATATTACGGATAACAGAGACGGAACCTGCACCATAACTGACGTTACACGAAATCCTAATGTGGTGACGAATGCCACGATTTCAGCTAAGTTCAGGCCCCATGCAGCCACCAGGGACACAGTTCTTACCTGCAAGGTAACCGTTAAGTCCCAGGCTCTTACTTCATTTAGTGTCACTCCCGGTTCCATTACAATGAATCGCGGAGAGATAAAGGAGCTAAATGCTACCTTTAATCCCATGGTTCCCAACAGCAACATTATCGATTGGGAAATCGTGGACGGCGCAGCCAAGGATAATCTTTATTTTGTAAATGAAGACGGAACATTTTTAGGCTACTCTTGGAGCTCAGGTATAACTGCGGCCACCAATAAAGTGTACATTATGGCCAAGGGCAGTACTTCCACGACAAAAGAAACAGCTAAAATAATCGCCACAACGAGAGACACCAACTCCAAGGGAAAGCCTCTTACCAAGACCATAAGCGTCAACATAGGCAATATGGCCACCGATGTTGTGATAACGCCTATTAAAGACAACAAGCTTATAGTTAATAAATCCGCAACACTAAAGGCAGCTGTCTATACCGATTATGACCCTGATTCCAGGAAAAACACCAAAGCAGGAAATCAGAAAGTGATCTGGACAAGCTCAGATGAGTCCATAGCCACCGTTAATCCTACAAACGGTAAGGTTACAGGAATCAGAAACGGAACAGTCACAATAACAGCAACATCAGAATCCGTAGCTGATGTAAGCGCCTCCGTGACAATAAGGGTTTATACCGCAGCTTCCAAGCTGACTCTGGACAAGACCAAAACAACTATGAGCACGGAAATGCCGGCTGAATACCTGACCAGAACCTCCTCCTACAACCAGTACAATTCACTGACGGCAACAGTTTTACCGGATGACATCTATTCAAATGTTGCAGGATCGGGAGATGATTGTATTACATGGAAAGTTGCCGCCAAGGACCTTGATAAGCTGCAGGTGGCCAGGATCAGCACGGCTCAGCTGCAGGCCGCCAAGAGCATATACGATAAGCAGAACCTTCTTGCTACTTTAAGTTATGAGGACATGACTGAAGAGGGCTTTACAACAGGAGCTGCACAGTCATTAGCATTTAAGGCCACAGCTCCGGGTTCCTTTAAGATTACTGCATCTGTAACAGGAAAGAGCGCATCCTGCACTGTAACTACATATACTCATGTATCGGATTACAGCTTCAGCAATGCAGAAGATAATAAGGTTAATCTGTCACTTCAACCTAAGGGCACTAAAACAATAACCTTAAGTTCCAGAATCGATTATTATGACGCTCCATATTGTCAGTCCAAGGAGGATCCGGTAGGAACTGCAGCATATAATAATGCCAAGAAATTCTCCTTAAGCAACACATTAAATTACCTGTCCACCGATCCGGGAACGGCTACAGTCAATGCCAGAGGCCAGATAACGGCTAAAAAGGCAGGAACTGCCAAGATAATCGTCACGTCGACAGACGGACATATACAAAAAATAATCGAGGTCACTGTTGAATAAACAGTGGCCTCGAAAGCTGTTTGGAACTATATAATACTAATCTATCAATAGAATCTCATGACGCCGAATACCTTACCGAGTATCTTGCAGTCATCTACAATAATAGGATCCATGCTGTCATTTTCGGGCTGAAGTCTGATATGGTCTTTTTCCTTGTAATAGGTCTTAACGGTAGCAGAGTCATCTATGAGAGCAACTACCTGGTCGCCGTTCCTGGCGGTATTGCATACCTGAACGAATAGCTTGTCGCCATTGTAGATACCGGCGTTTATCATGGAATCGCCCTTAACGTTAAGAATAAATGCATCGGCTCCCTTGGGACACATCTCTGCGGGGATGGGGATATAGGAATCAATATTCTCCTCGGCAAGGATAGGAGTGCCGGCAGCCACCTGGCCTACAACGGGAATGCTGACAATCTCTGTTCTGACCATATTAAAGCCGTCATCACAGATCTCGATTGCCCTTGGCTTGGTGGGATCCCTTCTGATGTATCCGTTCTTTTCAAGGGTCTCGAGATGAGAGTGAACAGATGAAGTAGATTTAAGATTTACAGCCTTGCAAATATCTCTTACAGCAGGCGGGAAACCTCTTGAGAGAGTCTGTTCCTTGATATAATCAAGAATTTCCTGCTGCTTGGGTGATATCTTACCTTTTGACATAGGGCTCCTCCTGTATTTTCATACAACTTGTTTTCATTAGTATAGCACACTCTAAACTCAAAATGCAAATATTTGTTCGGAAAATATGTTCGAAAAATATTGACAATCGAAAACATGTTCGGTATTATTTATATAGAACAGCTGTTCGCAACAAATGTTTGGATATGAGGTGACAGTTATGACCAATGCATATTACAATTCAGCAGCAGACCGCAATCTCAGGAGCGAGATGAGAATAGCCAGGAACAGGAAGAGAAGAGAGGCGATAGTAAGGAGACAGATCACAGTTCTCGTTCTGACTGTAACAGTTATTATTTTTACATCAATGTTCATGATTGGATCATTCATGTCTGATGCCCAGGCTGATACCTATGAGCCTTCCTTCAAATACTACAAGTCCGTAACAGTACATTCAGATGAGACTCTGTTGGACATTGCTGATGATTACTATGCCCCGGAACAGTACAGTAATATATCTGAATATATCACAGAGATATGCAGGATCAACAATATTGGTGACGCAGATATGATCAAGTCAGGTGAGGCTCTGATCGTGCCATACTATTCTACTGAATTCAAGTGATCATGAATGATGATCATTTATAAAGTGTCAGTATATAAGTTTGAAAATGAGGCTTAAAAGTGCATATTAAGTCTTATTTTATCTCCCTGAATACTATATAATGTTTTCAGGGAGAGTGATATGAAGCTGTCAAGTCTTTTAGATTATAATTCTATAGTTATTCAGTGCCATGACAATCCGGATGCTGATGCCATCTGCTCAGGATATGTTCTATACAGATACTTCGAATCTCATGGCAAGAAAATCCGGTTTATCTATTCCGGCAACTTTGAGATCAGTAAGAGCAATCTTGTTTATCTTATCAATGAACTGAATATTCCCATAGAATTTGTTTCCAACCTAAAGGCAAAACCGGACCTTCTTTTAATGACTGATTGTCAATACGGAGAAGGTAATGTTCGTAAGTTTGCTGCCAAAGAAGTCGCCGTAATTGACCATCATCAGGTATATGGCAAACTTCCAAAACTAAATGAAGTCAGGAGTAATCTGGGCAGCT
>JAEEGK010028417.1_pt1 | contig 11219 bp, 7 predicted proteins | sample 8958771 | NCBI WGS metagenome assembly JAEEGK01 (sample SAMN16246547, study PRJNA631951) | gut metagenome | biome: gut microbiome; feature: rumen; material: SC-attached | host: Bos | place: Iran: Karaj | collected 2018-10 | reverse complement strand
TATAGGACTTGGATTTTTTTCAAAATATTATTATTATATATTCGTTGTTTTTTTTTGCCAATCCATATATGATTTGTTTACAGGATTTAATCAATATATTGGAATAAGTTCAAATAGTGGAGGAGGCATATTTAGTACTAATTCTCTTTTTGGAAAACATTTTCTTATAAATAATTTACTGAAGTTTATAACTTATTTTTTATCTGGTATAGTCTTACATTACCTTTATATAAAATTTGAAAAAGCTAAAGAGGGAGAGATAACATTTAAAAAATATTCCGAATTGAAAAATGAATATTTGGGAGAAGAATTAGAATCATTTAAATGCAGCATTATTACAATTGGAATTTTAATTTCATTATCAATCATGCTTTTTACATTTTTAGGATCATTGAATTTGGATTCCTCAATTTGGACTTTAGAAATACTTTTTATTATTTTTATAAATTATAAAATATTTAAAGTTAATATAGGTAAGCATCATATAGTTTCTTTAATTCTATTAGCTGTAGTATTATTGACTATGGATATAATAAGTTCATCCCTTCCTATAACTAAACATAATGATTGTGGTAAACAAGATTGTAAAGATAAATATTTATCTGATAATAATATGTATGTTATTATACATAAATTATTTCATAGTTGGGCATTTCTTCCTCTAATAATCATAATTTATATTTTTGCTTATTCTTTTAGGGACTTTTTTTGGGTACAATCTAAATATTTAATGGATGTTAAAAATATTAAAACTCATGCTTTGTTGTATGCTATTGGAGTTATAGGCTCCATATTATCTATTGTTGGGCTAATCTTTTTTACAACTTTCCCATGTAAAACTATAGAAAATGTAGAAAATATAAATAATAATAATTTTTATTCATTTATATATATTAATAATAATAATATAACACAAAATATAAGTTTAAATAATGAAATATGCTCTTTACACGCTTATAATAAAGAAAAGAAAGAATTAAAATTATATTATGATAATCTTTTGTTATTTTTCAGTGATTTATTTTCCAATGATTTAAAAAGTAACGTTTTAGTACTATTTGAATTACTTGTATTTTTATTAATGAATACAATAATAAATTTTAGTCAAATAATTATGTTAAAAAGATTAGATGCTCTCATATTAATTGTAAATAATGCATTTAATTATTTTTTTGGAAGAATAGTAAAATTATTAAGTTTAATTACCAGAGGTGAAGCAGGAAATATAAATCTTAAATTATTTTTTTTAGAAGAATTTCAAGAAATATTATGCATAATTGCATATATGATTTATATGGAAATAATTGAATTAAAATTTTGTGGACTTGATTATGATCTTAAAAAAAATATTAGAAAAAGAAGTATTAAAGATTATCAATCTGTTCATGAAAAAATTAATGAGGAAGAAGAATATGATGATTTGAATGAGAAAGAAGAAGATATTGCATGAATGAATAACAATAAAATTTTATTTATAAAAAATTTAATTATATTAAAACAATTAAAATAAGATAAATTAATCAATAATAATAAATAAAATTATTATAAAATTTTAGTTTTTAATTTATTTTTTTATTTTTTTTATTTTTTCATTTTTTCAATTTAAAATTGAATAAAATGGGAGTTGGGGTTTGTATAAGTTCTCCAAATAATAATAATAAAGTTATTAAAGTTAATCAATTAGATGATAAAGATAATGTTATTGATAATTTTAATTATGAAGAATATGCTGTTGATAAAGATTTAATTGGAGGAAATAAAATTGAAGATAATAATATTAGTATTCATGATATTAATGTACAAAGTAGTTCTCAAAGAAAAAAAGTTAATAATGTATTTGAAGGGAATGTTGAAAAAAAAGAAGAAAAAAAAATTGAAATTATTAAAAATAATGAAGATGATGAAGAAATACATATTGAAAAAAAGAAATTAGAAGAATTTAGAATTAGTGATTCTAGAATTGAAGAAAAAAAAGAAGAATTTATTATTGAAGAAACTAAAAATCAAATAGAAGAAAAAAAAGAAGGGAAAAAAGAAGAAATAAAAGAAAAGATTAAAGAAGAAGAGAAAAAAGTAGAAGAGAAAAAAGTAGAAGAAAAAAAAGAAGAAAAAAAAAAAATTGAAAAAAAAGAAGAAGAAGATGAAAAATTTACAGAAGATGAAAAACACTATAATGAAAATTATTTTAATCAAACAGTTGAGCCAAAACAATTAAATAAAGAAATGATAGAAGAAAAAAAAGTAGAACTTTTAGAAAATAAAATAATAGAAAAAGCAGGAACAAATAATAATAATGAATCAATACCAAAATTAAAATCAAAGAATAAAAATAATAATATTAATAATGAAAATAACAATGAATTCAATAATGAAAATAATAAAAATATTAATAATGAAAAAAATAATGAAAATAATATTAATATTAATAATAATGAAAATAATAATAATATTAATAATGAAAAAAATAATGAAAATAATATTAATATTAATAATAATGAAAATAATAATAATAACAATAATAACAATGAAATAATAGAAGAGAAAATTAAAAATGATATTACAAAAATAAAATTACCAGATGTATTTAGTATATTAACAGAAAAAATATTATTAGAAAGTAGTTACAATGAACCGATTTTTGTGTCAGAATTAAGTAAAATGTCGAATTTTAGTGTTCAAGAAAAAGTAAAATATTATGATAGATTTTGTGTATTAACAAAATTAGCATTTTTAATATATCATTCAAAAGAAAATTATATAACTTTAAAAAAACCACTTGCAGAAATTCCAATGAGATATATTAAAAATATTGTTTTATTTAAAATAAATAAAAGAATGATTGGTTATGATCATTTTTATATTGGAATAGATAAAAATTTAAATTCATATGAAATATATGATAAATTAGATTTGTTTTATTTTAATGAAAAAAAAGAAGATAAAATTGATAATGATGAAATTATGTTAATGTTTAAATCAATGGATAAAGCTTTAATTAAAAAATGGTTTGTTTTATTAAATTATATTAAAAATTTAAATATTCAATTAGATGAACAAGAAGAACATGAAAATGAAATTAATCAAATTGAAGAACAAAATATTAATCAAATTGAAGAACAAAATATTAATCAAATTGAAGAACATGATAATAATCAAATTGAAGAACAAAATATTAATCAAATTGAAGAACATGATAATAATATAAGTGATTAATTTTTCTTTTTTTTTACAAAGTTTTTTTTTTTGTGAAAATATAAATGTTATATTTTTTAATTAGTTAATATTTTAATTTTTAAATAAATAAATGAATACCAAGTTTAAAAATGTTAAAAAAATTAAACCTTCATCAAATAATATTTCTGTTATTAGAACAAAAACACCTAATTCTCATATTTTACAAAATAAAAATAAAATTAATTTCACTTCAACTAATTCAAATATGGAATTATTATCTCTTACAAATAATGATTTAAATATTACATTTTTTGATTATAATCAAAATAATAATGATAAATCTTTTAAGAAAAAATATAATAATACTAGTTCAGTTTCTCCTCAAGTTGAAAGAAATAATAATAATTTTAGAAATAATTGTTATGATATATTAAAAAGTAGATCAATTTCAAAAAAAAAAATTGATAAATATTGTCAAATGTTATCAAATTATTCAAAAACAAAATTTGATAAAAAATCAAAATCTATTTCAAAAACTAAAAAACCATTATTAAAAAATAAAAATACATTAATTACAAATAATAATGTCTCTAATAATAAAAATTTTAATAAAAAAATTCCTTTTATTAGTAATTACAATATTAAAAATAATTTAAAATTAAATCAAGTAAATTCATCAAAAGAATCAATAAATACAAATTATACTGTAACTTCAACTTATTCAAATAATTTAACTGAACATGAAAAAATTACTTTATCAAAAATTCAAAATATGATGTTTAATTTAATTTCAACTTCACAAAATAGAAAAGAAATTTTAAAAGAATTTGAATTAATAAATCAAAGAACTTTATCTTATTCAAATAAATATTGTAATACTGAAGAAAATGTTAATAATAAATTTAATCAAATTAATTTAAAATTTAAAGAAATAGAAAAAGAAAATAAGGAATTAAAAAATTTATTAAAAGAAAAAGTTTCTGATTTTGAAGATGTTAAAAATAGTATTAAAAGTGTTCAAGATGAAATAAATAAAATAAAAAAAAATAATAATGAAGATAAATATAAAAAGATAAATAATAATAAAAATGTATCAATGAAAAATGTTAATTTGAATTTACAAACAATTCAAAAAGTAAATGGAATAGAAGACTTAAAATCACAAAAAAGTCAAAGTTCAAATAATGATACAATAATCCATTCATTAAAAGAAGATAATAATAATCAAACGAATTTTAATTTTAATGGTTTAGAATCATGTAAAAAGAATAATTTTAATGATGTATTTTTATCAAATTATAATGAATTTTCTGCTTCTTGGAGAAATGATGTTGATAAAATCATGGAAAGAAGAAATAAAAATAATTAAAAATAAAAATCAATTAATAAAATTCTAATTATATAATTAAATTTATCTTATTAACTTTAAATAAGATAAAAATTTTTATTTTTTTATTTAATTAAAACAAAAGAAACAAATAAAATTAAATATTAATAAATTAATTTTTTAAGAAAAATATTTTTTATTTTGTACTTTGAATTGATAGAAATAAATGAATAATCTTAAAGAAGTTGATATTCAAATTTTTATTGGTGATTCAGATTCAATTATTAGTGAAAATGAAATTGAAATGGTTAAATTATTACAAAAAAAAAGAAAAAAAATTAATAAACTTAAACAAATAATTAAAAAAAATTCATCTTTTGAAAAAATATCAATAGAATCAGAAAAAAATAAAAGCAATTTTATTTTATCACCTAAAAAATCAATTAAAGAAGAAAGTAAAAATAATATTCCTTCATCTTTATCATCTAAAAAATCAAATTCATCTAGAATTTCATTATCTAAAAAATCAAATAAAGATGAATTTAATAATTTTATTCCAATATTATCACATAAAGAATCATTTATAAAAGATTTTGAAGAAAAAATAGAGAAAAATATTTTAGAAATTAAAACTTTTTTTAATATACCAAAATTTTATTTTCAAGAACCAATAAAATCAAGTATATTAATTTCTGAATTTCCTGGTTTTGATTTAATTAAAAAATATTCACATGAAATAATAAAGAAAAACATAATTGAAGAAATTGATACTTCTTTAAATAAAAAATATGTTGATATTACTTATTTAAATGAAGAAAAGTTTGAAAAAATTAAAAAAAAACTAAATAATAATGAATTAGAATGTTATCCAAAAGGAGAAAAAGATTTATTAAAGTATTGTCCTATTGATATTCCTGGTATAAATTATCCAAAAATAATAAATATAAAATGTAATCCAAAGGAAGGAATTTATTTAACTAATTTATATAATATATTAAAAGAAAAAAAAAACCAATCTCAATTTAGAAAATTTATATTAAATATATCACAAAATGTAATAATATATAATTATATTATAGATAATTCAAATGCAAATAAAATTGAATCAATTAATATTGAAAATATTAATATAGAATATTTTAAATCTTTAAATATTGAATTTTATAATTTTAATCAAAATCCAGGAGAAACTTTAATTGTTGAGCCAGGCTCAATTCATATTAGTTATATTAAAAATGAATTAAATAATGAAATTAATTGTGAAATTGTTTATTGGTCTAATGCAGTTTTTGATAATAATAAAGATTTATATTATGCTATTAATTTTAATTCTGATTATTTATTATTTCCTTTAGTAAATACTCTTTTAAGAATGTTGAATAATAATTTACATATATTAAGTTCAAGTTCTATTGAAAATGTATATTATTTTTTACAAAAAATTTTTGTTAAAGAAAATTTAATTATTCGTGAATTAAAAAATAATAAAAAAATATGTAAATATTATCATTGTAATATTTTAAATTGTTCTGATTGTTTTAGAGAAATTATGAATTATTATACTTTTATTAACAGAAATAAATTTATTTGTCCTAGATGTTTTTCTAATTATTCTTTTGAATATATTTTTCAAAAATATAAAGAACAAGATATAAATTTATTATTTGAAAGATTAAAAAAAGGCTTTTCAAATTCTTATTCACAAAATGCAGATTTTATAAAAAAAAGTCAAAAATGTTTTGAAATAAATTGCCCAAATGATAAATTTAATTTAATAAAAAATGAAGTTTATTTCGATGAAGAAATAAAAAATAAAAATTTGTTGATTGATAGATTTTTAATTCCTTTAATTGATATTGATAATAATACTCGAGAAGGTTTATTTAATCCCTTATCTGAAAAATATATTAATATTATTGATGAAGCTTATACAAAATTAAAAAATCAAAATGAAAAAAAATTTGATATAATAAGAAATAATTCAACAAGAGAGAATCTTTCTTTTCTTTTATTTTCTGATAATAAAAATAAAGAAAAGAAAAATAGAAATGAAAATGAGAATGATGATGATAATGATAATATTAAAAATAAAAAATCAAATGAAATAGAAAAAAAAATGAAAGGAATTTCAATATTTGATTTATTTGGTTAAATAATTAAAAAAAAATAAAAAAAAAAAAAAAAGAAAAAATTAATTAAAAAAATAAAATTGGTTAATACAATAATTAATTTAAAAAATTTATATTTTAAAATATATCTTTTTATATTTTTTACAAAAAAAAAAAATAAAAACCCTAATATAAAAAATCCAAAAAAATATAAAATTTCAATTAAAAAATGACAAAATCATTTTTCTTAATATTAGCAATATTAATCATATCAGCTACAACACAAAAACCAAAACCAGATGATCCCAAACCATCATCATCAGGTATGGAATGTGAAATAATAAAAAGACAATATTATAAATGCAAATATTCAACATATGATAGTTGTTGCCTATTAAAACCTAAAAAAATTAAACCAGGTAAACCAAGTGAAAGACCTTATAGAGGATGTAAACGTCTTACTACTCCTCAACAATGTGAGAAAAAATTAACTATCCAACATAAATTTATAATTGAAAAATTACTTAAAAATGAAAAAAAACCTTAACCTAAGCCTGAAGAAGGAAATGGAAGATAAAGTTTTCAAATTTTTTAAAAAAGATTTTGATTAAATTTTTTTTTTGTAGTTTCCATATAAATTTTATTTTTTTTTATTTGATGATTTAGATTGATTTTTTTTTATCTTTTGAAAATTTGATATTAAGGGAAATTTAGATAATGTTATCGAGTTTTATATGAAAAATTCTTATTTTGTTTATTTTTTTTTATATCTTTAATTATAAAATCTATTTATTATTCAATATTTATGATATTTTCTTCAATTTTATCCAAAATTATTTTTTCAGTACATTTAATATCAATATTAGAATTACCAAAACAACCAAATAAATGAGTATTAGGAATTTTTCCATTAAAATATTGAAAATTAACATCTAAAGGAATAAATTTATTATTTATTTCTGCAAGACTCCAACAATGATAATCAAAATCATTTCCTCCATTATTATCATATTTATTTTCTTCAATTACATAACCAGAAACAAAAATTGCTTTTATTCCTATTATTTTTAATAGACAATTATATAAATTTGTTAAATCATTACAAGTTCCTTTTTTTGATTTAAATGTTTCTATTGGATTTTTCTTTATTATTGGAATATGTTTATCATAATTTATATTTTTTTTTACCCAATAACCTATTTTTATATAATCTAAATTATTTGATTTATCTTCTTTTAATATTTGTTTTATTAAAGGTGTAAATATTTCTTTTTCTTTATCTGATACTTTAATTAAGAACATATTAAAATTTTCACATGTATAATTTTTTACTGATGAATTTTCTATTATTGATTCTATTAAATAAAATCCATTTCCATTTGATAAATTATTATATTTTAATTGAATATTTTTTTCTGATTCTTTTATGAAATTATCATCTATTTTATTTGATAAATCTGTTTTGATATTATATTCTATTATATTATTGTTTCCCCCTTTAAAATATTTTGGCATTGTTATTATTAATTCTCTTATTGCTTTTTTTGATTTTTGAGTTTTGAAATTTTGTTTAAATGATATTTTCCATTTTGTCGTTTTCATATTCATATATATATAATCTTCTATTATTCTACCATTATCTATTTCACCATTCCATGTGAAAATATAGTTATTTTCATTTAAATTTTCAATATTGTCTTTTTTATTATTTAATTTTCTTATATTTTTATAATTGCTTTTTGTTTGGTTTTTATTATTTATTATTTTTTCATTTATATTATTTTTATTATCTATTAACTGATTATTTGAATTATTTTGGTTAATAAATTCATTATCTTTGTTTTGATTATTATTTATATTTAAATTTTCTTTATTTTCATTTACTTTATTATCAATATTATTTTCATTATTTTTTATATTTATATTATTTATATTTTTCATATTATTTATTTCAATTTTATTTTCAATATTTTCAATTTGATTACCATCAATTTTATCATTTTTATTTTCATTAATCTCATTTATATCATTTTTATTTTCACATTCTTTTATTTTAAAAACATTTTTCTTTTTCCAATTATAAATATCATAAAATTTAGGTATATATAAAGTAAAATTAACTTTAGCCCCAATTAAAAAGTCAGGTAAAGAAATACATTCACTTCTATAAATTTTTTTTTGTTTAGATTTCTTTTCTCTATATTTTAAATATAATTTAATACTATCACCATTATATAACTTTCTAAAATTAAAAATAAAAGAATGTTCATTTATTTGCAAAGGAATCTCTTCATTATCAATTTTGGCTTTTAATAAAGTAATTCTATAACCATCTAAAAAAGAATAAATATAAGTATCATAATAATTTCCAAATTCTTCTCTGAAAACTTTTAATTTAATAAAAACTTCTCTTTCTCTTCCTACTAATAAAATTTTTCTTATTTCATTCCATTCAATTTCTAAAAATCCTTTTTTTAATTTTTTCTTTTTATTAATATTTTTTTTACTGAAAATTGCTTTCATATTTATTTAATTAATTTAAATTTATTTAAAAAATATTATTAATATATTTTTTATTTATATTTTTTATAAATTAAATCAGAATATCTTTTTGGAGTTTTATCTCTATTATTATTTTTTTTTCTTCCTTTTGAAATATTATTAATTCCAGGTTTATAATTAAAAGATTGAATTAAATCTTTTTTTTGTTTATTTGGTTGTGTTAAAGTATCAACAACATTTAAAAAATTTTCATTATTTAATACTTCTCTATATTTTTTTCCATTAATATTAGTTGATGGATTTGTAATTATTTGAATTTCTTCATTTAATTTATGATCCATTCTTTCAAAATCTTTTTTATTTTTTGGATAATTATTTGTATATTTACTTGATTTTATTATATCTGATATATCTAAAGTTAAATTAATTAATGGCTTATTATCTGTATTTTTAATCGGAGATTTTGATTTAGTTTTTTTTTCCTTTTTTATTGGAGTTTTTACTCTTTCTGAGTTAATTATTTTTTTTTTTGGTGATATTGAATTTATATTATTATTTATTATAGGTCCGGTTTTTTTCAAATTATTATTTTTTAATCTTGATGAATTAGGAATATTCAATTTATTTTTTTTATTTATATTTACTTTTTCTTTAAAATCTTCTTTTTTTTCTGAATTTTGATTTTCATTAAAATGCAATGATGACTGAATTTCTGTTTTTTTCTTTTTTAATATTTCTAACAAATGTTTGTTTTTATTTTTCTTATTATCATTTAATATAACATTTTGATTATTTGAAATTGATATTTCATGATTTCCATAAGAATTATTATCAATATTATTTGATTCTCTATTGCTTTTTGGTTTTACTTCAAAAGGATTTTTAGCATTATTCAGATCATTATTATTTGAATCATTATTATTTGATTGGTTATCAATTTCAAAATTTTGTTCTGAATTAATTAAATTTTGCATATCATTAATCATATATTGATTTATTAAATTTACATCATGATTATCTTTATCAATTATATCATATTGAAATATTGATTCATAAAATGTTCTTCCCGATAAATTTTCTAAACTATTATTTATATTTTTTGAATATATTACATTTAATAAGTTAGTTATGTGATTTAAACCTGAGTCTTTCTCATAAAATTTATGTGAAAAATTACTTTGTTCAATATTTTTAATAAATTGTTTTTTTAAAAATTTTTTATATTTCATACTTGATTTTTTCGATTGAATTACACTAATTCTTTCACTAATCTCATCATCCAATTTTTGATTAAAAGGAATAAAAATACTTTTTCTTTTTCCATTATCCTGTCCCATTATAAATAAATAAAAAAAAAGTATATAAAAAAAAAAATAAAATATTCCCAATATAAATATTTATCACAAACTTCAAAAAAAAAATGGAAAAAGTAGACAAAATATCCTATAATCCCTTTAAAAAATTTCATGAACAATGGGGTGTAGTAACAGCAGGAACAAAAGAAAAATTTAATAGTATGACAATAAGTTGGGGATCAATGGGAACAATATGGGGAAAACCAATGATAACAGTTTTTATAAGACCAACAAGATATACATATGAATTTATGAAATCAAATGAATATTTTACAGTTTCATTTTTTGATGAAAAATATAGAGAAAAATTAAGTTTAATTGGAAATAAATCAGGTAGAGATATTGATAAAGTTAAAGAAACTGGATTTACTCCTAAATTTTTAGATAAGGGAATTACTTATGAAGAAGCTAGTGAAACTTTTGTTTTAAAAAAATGGTATTTTCAATTTATGGATGCTAATCAAATTCCTGATGATGTTAAAAAAGTTTATTATACTCCTGGAGATGAAACTCATTATATGTTTATTGGATTAGTTGAAGATAAAATATAAAAAAAGGATTTTTTATTTAATTTAATAAAAGGGTTTTTTATTAAGAATTTAAAATGGTGTTTTTTTTTATTTTTTTTTCTTTTTTTTTTTTTTTTCATTATTTTGAAAATGATTAAATATATTTTTCTCTTATTTTGTTATTCATTAAGTATTATAATTTTAAAATTTGAGAAAAAAGAAAAAAATATGAATAAACAATTTG
>JAEEGK010028416.1_pt1 | contig 11219 bp, 10 predicted proteins | sample 8958771 | NCBI WGS metagenome assembly JAEEGK01 (sample SAMN16246547, study PRJNA631951) | gut metagenome | biome: gut microbiome; feature: rumen; material: SC-attached | host: Bos | place: Iran: Karaj | collected 2018-10 | reverse complement strand
AAGGAAAGATCATGTCCTATAAACGTGTTTTGACCGTGCAGGATATCTCCTGCGTGGGCCAGTGCTCCCTCACGGTGGCCCTTCCCATCCTCTCTGCCTGCGGCCTGGAGACCTGCATCCTGCCCTCCGCGGTGCTTTCCACCCATACCGGCGGCTTCACCGGCTATACCTTCCGGGATCTGACGGAGGATATGCCCGCCATCGAAGCCCACTGGGTCAAGGAAGGGCTCAAGTTCGACGCGGTGTATACCGGCTACCTGGGCAGCGCGAAGCAGATCGACTATGTAAAGAGCATGCTCCGCAGCCTCGGCAAGCCCGATATGCTGGCGGTGGTGGATCCCGCCATGGCGGACAACGGCAAGCTCTATGTGGGCTTTGACGACGCCTTTGTGGCCTGCATGCGCACCCTGGTGCAGGAGGCGGATTACCTTCTTCCCAATATCACCGAGGCCGCTCTGCTGGCGGGGATGGAATATCGGGAGACCTACGACGAAGCCTATGCCGACGCCTTGGCGCAAAAGCTCCTGGCCATGGGGGCCAAAAACCTGGTCCTCACCGGGGTGAGCTTCCGGCCGGAGACCACCGGCGTCCTGGTCTATGAAAAGGGCGAGCGGAAATACTACGAGCACCGCCGCATCTCCAAGGGCTGCCACGGCACGGGAGACGTCTATGCCTCCGCCTTTGTCGGTGCGCTCCTGCGGGGCAAAAGCGCCTATGACGCCGCCAGCATCGCGGCGGACTATGTGGTGGCCTGCATCGAATTTACCCGGCAGCTCCCGGACCACTGGTATGGGGTCGCCTTCGAGCCCGTGCTGCCGGAGCTGATGAAAAAGCTGTAAGAAAATAGGTTAAGGGCGGCGGGAGAAACCCGCCGCCCTCCTTTATAGCCTCCCCTGACAGGGGAGGGGGACCGCGAAGCGGTGGAGAGGTTCGCAGTGCTATCCTTCCATCGGCCCGGTCATTTCCTCCGGCATCTCGTCCAGCCAGGTTTCCGTTATTCTCCCGTTTTCCATATCGTAGACGATGCAGGGCTTCTCCGGCCAGACGGTGCGAGCCAGCAGCTCATTGACGCCGTCCCCGTCATAATCCAGGATGCGGCAGCCGTGATCCCCGTAAGTGCTGTAGCCAAGGCAGTCCTTCACCCGCACCAGCTCTTCGTCGGCGTGCATGTACCAATCGTCGCTTTCGCCGCCCTTGTAGAAGATATAGGTGGTGAGATAGCCCTTCCCGTCGGGATTGCGCTGCCGGGTGTGGATCTCCTCCACCACGCGGGAGAAGCCGAAAAGCTCCCCGTCGCCGTCGTAAAGGACAAAGACGGAGCCTGCTTCGTCCATGGGCCCGCCGATGGCCATGTTCCTTTCCACCCGCTGAACACTGAGCAGCGTGCCATTCCAGGTCCGGCGGTCCCAGCGGTATTCCGCCAGGACGGGGTCCCCATAGCTGCCGATCAGCTCCAGCAGGGCGGCAGGGTCGATCTCCGGCCCGCAGCGCAGCCGCAGAAGATGCCCCTCCTTTTCCGTGAACAGCGTCAGGTCCCTGTCCGTTCCCTCCGTATGGAGCACTCGGATCTGATCGCTTTCTGTCGTCTCGTTCTTTCCCAGCAGCAGGATGCCCGCGACCGCCAGCGCCGCCAGCAGGACTACCGCCAGGGCTGCCAGCAGCACCGTCCTCCGGCGTCCCCGCTTCCGCTCCTTATGCAGGCTCTCCCCGGAGATGTCCAGCAGCGTCTGCACCGCCGCTTCCTCCGGGCGTTCTTCCTCCTTCGGGGGCATCTCCCAGTCCGCCCACTGCGCCGGGGCAGAGGAGGACGCGCCGCCGCGGCAGGACACCAGCTCCGTGACCCCCATGCCGAAGGCTTCCGCCAGGGGCTCCAGCAGGGTCACGTCCGGGTAGCTGAGGCCCCGCTCCCATTTGCTCACGGCCTTGTCCGTCACATGGAGCCTGTCCGCCAGCTCCCGCTGGGTCCATCCCAGCTCTTTTCGGTTTTGCGCCACGAAAGCGCCGAATTCCGCTTTGTCCATGTCGTTCACCTCGCCGCCAGTCTAGCGGAACCCGGCTTCCAAAGCAACCGACCAGCGGTAGAATCGGCTCATTTCAGCCTCCCGATCCCCGCTGCATTGACTTCTTTTCAAACCGGGAATATAATATCCGCCGAAAACCGGGAAAGGGGGAAGGATCATGGATCATGTGCATCGCAAGGTGAAGCTGACGCCGGTGAGCGTCTTTCACTATGTCCGTCTGGCCTATCGCAGCCTGCTCTTTCTCGGCCTGTTCGCCCTCTATCTCAGCTGCCGGCTCCGGGGCGGGGAAGACGTGTTCACCGCCATGGAGAAGCGTCCCATGATCCTGGTCCTCATCTGGGCCGTGTTCACCACGGAGATGATCCTGCGCTTTTTCCCCTCCGGCCTGGAGAGCCCCGGCTGCCAGAAGCAGTTTGCCCGGAACTATATCAAAACGGGGAAGACCCATATCGAGATGCACGAGAACAACGCCACGGTGCTGGTGGCGCTGATCTGGATATTCTTCAACGGCGTATTCGGCGCATTGCACATGCTGGAGATTTTGGACGACGGCATCATGATCCTCCTGAGCTGCGCTTATTCCATCTGCGATATGATCTGCATCCTGTTTTTCTGCCCCTTCCAGTCCTGGTTCCTGCGGAACAAGTGCTGCTCCACCTGCCGCATCTACAACTGGGACTATGCCATGATGTTCACGCCCCTTTTCTTCGTCCGGCGGCTCTATACCTGGAGCCTGCTGTTCCTCTCCGTGGCCCTGCTGGCCCGCTGGGAGATCACCTTCTACAAATATCCCGAGCGTTTCTCCGAGGCCACCAACGGGTATCTGAGCTGCAGCCGCTGCACGGAAAAGCTCTGCGCCCATAAAAACCAGCTCCGCTCCCTGTGGAAGGAGATCGCCCTTTACACGGAAAAGCGGATCCGCAAGCTGCGGCTGGACGTGCAGGCGGAAGGGGAGCGCCTCACCCAGCGGCGGAAAAGACCTTGAAAATAAAATACTATAAACCTATTGACAAAGTAGGATTATTGCGTTATACTGCAATTACCCAGCGGTAAACTAGGATATAAGAAAGGAAGCTGCGCCATGTCTGATTATAGATTCGAAACCATCCAGGTCCATGCGGGGCAGGAAGCGCCCGACTCCGCCACCGACGCCCGGGCCGTGCCTATTTACGCCACCACCTCCTATGTGTTCAAGGACAGCGCCCAGGCCGCCGGCCGCTTCGCCCTGACGGAGGAGGGCAATATCTATACCCGCCTCATGAACCCCACCTCCGACGTGTTTGAAAAGCGCGTCGCCGCCCTGGAGGGCGGGGCGGGCGCCCTGGCCACCGCCTCGGGAAGCGCCGCCATCACCTATGCCGTTCAGAATATCGCCGTGGCGGGGGATCACATCGTCTCCTCCACCAATCTCTACGGCGGCACCCACAATCTCTTTGCCAATACCCTGGTGGAGCAGGGGCTTACCACCACCTTCGTGGACCCTGCCGACCCGGAGAATTTCGAGAAGGCCATCCAGCCCAATACGAAGCTCGTGTATGCCGAGACCCTGGGCAACCCCAATTCCGACGTCATCGACCTGGAGGCCATCGCCGCCGTCGCCCACCGCCACGGCATCCCCTTCATCGTGGACAGCACCTTCGCCACGCCCTATCTGCTGCGGCCTCTGGAGCACGGGGCGGACATCGTGGTCCACTCCGCCACCAAGTTCATGGGCGGCCACGGCACCGTCATGGGCGGCGTCGTGGTGGACGGGGGCAAATTCGACTGGGCCCAGAACGACAAGTTCCCCGGCCTGAGCAAGCCCAACCCCTCCTATCATGGCGTGGTGTTCACCGAGGCTGCCGGGAACCTGGCTTACATCATCAAGCTGCGCACCACCCTCATGCGGGACCAGGGCGCCACCATCTCCCCCTTCAATTCCTTCCTGCTGCTCCAGGGCCTGGAGACCCTCTCCCTCCGGGTGGAGCGCCATGTGGAAAACGCCCTGAAGGTGGTGGATTTCCTGAAGAACCATCCCCAGGTGGCAAAGGTGAACCATCCCTCCCTGTCCACGGGCCGGGAGAAGGAGCTGTATGACCGGTATTTCCCCCATGGGGCCGCCTCCATCTTCACCTTTGAGATCAAGGGCACGGCGGAGACCGCCAAAAAGTTCACCGAGAGCCTCCGGCTCTTCTCCCTCCTGGCCAACGTGGCGGATGTGAAATCCCTGGTGATCCACCCGGCCAGCACCACCCACAGCCAGCTCACCGAGGAAGAGCTGCTGGCGGGGGGCATCAAGCCCACCACCATCCGCCTCAGCATCGGCACGGAGCACATCGACGACATCCTGGCCGATCTAAAGCAGGGCTTCGACGCGGTAAAGGAATAAGGGATCGTCTGACGGAATACGGGGGCTGCCTTCGGGCATCCCCCGTTATTTTTGCCTTGATTCCCGCCCCGGCCGTGCTATAATGGCAAAGAATTCCAGAAAAAGGAGAAGCCCATGTCCACACGCAACGCCGCTTATATCGCCATGATGGCCGTGATCCTCTGCGTTTGCAGCTGGCTCACCATTCCCTTCACCGTGCCCTTCACCATGCAGACCTTCGCCGTCTACTGCGCGCTCCTGCTCCTGGGGGGCAGGCGGGGCCTGCTGGCCATCGGCCTGTATATCCTGCTGGGGCTGGTGGGCCTGCCGGTGTTTTCCGGCTTCCGGGGCGGCCCCGGCCACCTGCTGGGCCTCACCGGGGGCTATATCATCGGCTTCCTCTTCACCGGCCTGGGCTACCTGCTCATGGAGAGCAAGCTGCGCAGCCTTGGCTTCCTGCCCCGCATCGTCCTGCTTGCCCTGGATCTTCTGCCCTGCTACCTGGTGGGCACCCTCTGGTTCACGGCGGTGAGCCGCCTCCATGGGTCCGAGATCGGCTTTTTCGGCGCGCTGGGTCTCTGCGTGGTGCCTTATATCCTCCCGGACCTAGTGAAGGTGGTGCTGGCGGAGCGCATCTGCGCCCGGGTGGGGAAGCATCTGAAAATCTAAAAACGGCGCAAACAACATGTCCCCGGCAAAACAGATCGTTTTGCCGGGGATTTTGTCAATGAAAAGCCTGACTGAGTTCTCGCCCGCAGGCTTATGTTCTCCTGAAATTCCGGTCCAGCTGCTTTTTCGTCAGATGCATGGTGACGGGCCGCCCGTGGGGGCAGTATTTCACTTCGCCCCGCAGCACCGCCTCCGCCACCGGGCCCCACTCCCTGGGGTCCGAAGCCTTTCCGGCCTTGACCGCGGCCTTGCAGGCCATGGTGGCCAGGGTCTCGTCCTTCATGCCCAGGCTGCCGGGCTTTTTGCCCAGGCGCAGGGCTTCCGCCAGCTCGGAAAGCAGGGAGGCTGCGTCCTCCGGGGCAAAATCGGCGGGCAGCTGCCGCACCAGCAGGGCCCCGTCCCCGAAATCCTCCGCCTCCACCCCCAGCTGGGAGAGCAGGGGCAGGTTTTCCAGCAGGATCGCCAGGTCCTCCGCATCCGGCTTGCACAGGGCGGGGGAGAGAAGCATCTGGCTCACCGTGTCGAAGGAGCGCTGCTTCAGCTTGTCGAAAAGCATGCGCTCATGGGCGGCGTGCTTGTCGATGAGGATGAGTTCCTCCCCGGATTCCACCAGGATGTATTCGGAAAAAGCCTCCCCCAGGATGCGGTAGGGGGGCAGGGGCGCTTTCGCTGGTGTCTCCTCCGTTTTGGGTTCCGGGCCCTTCGGCTCCGCTTTGGGCTCTTCCGGGGGCAGAGTATGGACCGGGAGGGGCGGCGCTTCCGCCTGCTTTTCCGGCCTGTCGTAAGAAGCCTTCGCACCGCTGAACACCAGCTGTTCCACGATCTTCGGCATATCGGCCGCTTCCGCCTCCCGCCGGGGGGCAGGCGCGCCGGAAGCCTTATGCATGGAAAAACCGCCGGAGGGGGGAGAGTAGACGGGCGTTTTGGGCTGCGGCGCCGCAGCCGCCTTTTCCGGCCCCGCCGCGGCCCTTTCGGGGGCTTTGTCCGCCTCCGGCAGCCGGATCTCCGGGCTTTCCCGCTCTCCCGAAAGAGCGGCCTGCACCGTGCGGTACACCGCGTCGAATACGCTGCGCTCCTGGAGGAAGCGCACCTCCGTCTTGGCAGGGTGGACGTTCACGTCCACCAGGTTGGGCTTCATGGTGAGGAACAGCACGCAGGCGGGATAGCGCCCGGTGAACAGGCTGTTGCGGTAGGCCTGTTCCAGAGCCGCCTGGAGGAGCTGGGAGCGGATGCAGCGTCCGTTGAGGAAGAAATACTGGGCGCTGCGGTTGCCCCTGGTCCCCGCCGGGGGGCAGATATAGCCGCTGACGGAGAGGTTTTCCCCGCTGCCGGAGGCGGGGAGCATGGTCCTGGCGAAATCCCGGCCCAGCACCGTGTAGATGCAGCCCTCCGCCTTCCCGTCCCCGGAGGTGTGGAATTCTTCCTTCCCGTCCCGCAGATAGCGGAGGGAGACTTCCGGGTGGCTCAGGGCGCAGCGGATCACCGCGGCGGTGACGGCGGCCCCCTCCGCGGAGTCCTTCTTCATGAATTTCAGCCGGGCGGGGGTGTTGTAAAAGAGGTCCCGCACCACGATGGTGGTGCCCTCCGGGCAGCCCGCCGGGTCGTTGGAGACCACTTGGCCCGCTTCCAGGTGCAGGGACACCCCCTCCTGGGAACCCCGCAGCCGGGTCATCAGCTGCACCCGGCTCACGGCGGCGATGGCGGCCAGAGCTTCGCCCCGGAAACCCAGGGTGCCGATGGCCTCCAGCCCGTATTCATCCCGCAGCTTGCTGGTGGCGTGGCGCAGGAAGCAGGTGAGAGCGTCCTCCGGCCCCATGCCGCAGCCGTCGTCCGTGACGCGGATGAGGCCCATGCCGCCCCGCTGTATCTCGATGGTCACTTTTTTCGCCCCGGCGTCGAAGCTGTTTTCCAGCAGCTCCTTCACCACGCTGGCGGGCCGCTCCACCACCTCCCCGGCGGCGATCAGGTCCGCCACATGGGGGGAGAGCTGACGGATCACGCTCATTCCCGCATCTCCACGGGCAGGAAGCGCACCATCCGGGGGTCCGCGTCCAATACCGCCAGGTCCTTGGGGCTGCATTCGCATTTCGTCACGTTCAGGGTGAGGGCGGTCATGCCGGTCTGCCCCAGGATGGGCACCTTTTTGCCCCCCACCCGCACCACGGGCTCGAAGCGCTCATTGGGGTTCACGAAAGCCCGGAGGCGGCGCACAAGGGGCAGCTCCTGCCGCTCCGAGCGGTGGAGCACGCCCACGCCGTTTGCCCAGCCCAGGTCCAGCACGGCCACCCGCGTGGGCTTTTTCAGGGCCTTTCCCTTGCCCAGGCCCACCACGGTGCCCTCCGGCAGCCACTTGATCTCCTCCAGGCTGGCCTCGATGCTCCCCACCTTCACCAGCCCGGCCCCGGTCTTGAGGGGGGTGCGCCCGATGAGGGCGGAGCCCACCAGCACCGCATTCTGCTCCCCCGCGTCCAGGCGGAAAAGACTGCAGGAATCCAGAGCCATGAGGGTCCCGGTGTCCACCCCCAGGTCCTGCAGGGCCTTGGCGGCGTCCGTGAAGGCCTTGTATTGGGCCTCGGCGGCGCTTTTCAGGTTCACGCCGGACATGCGGGTATACATGCCGGTGATGGCGATGCCCGGCATGTGCCGGTAGAGGTTCAGCATCTTGTCCGTCTCCGTGGGCAGGAAGCCGTATTGCCCCAGGCCGGTATCCACCCGGATGCGCGCCTCCGCTACGGTGTGCAGCTCCCCGGCCAGGCCGTTGAGGGCGATGCCCGCCTCGTTGGAGCCCACGGTGAAGGTGATGCCGTTGTCGATCAGGTCCTGCAGCTCCCGCACGTCGGTGATGCTGCGGAGCATGAGGATGTGGGCCTGCTGGAAGCCGCCCCGCCGGAGGGCCACGGCGTCCCGGGTCTCCGTCACGGCGAAGCTCTCGATCCCCTCCTCCTGGAGGAACTTCGCCATGCGCAGGAGGCCCAGCCCCTGCCCGTCGGCGCTCAGATCCGCCACGATCTCGGCGTTCCCGGCCTTGGAGCGGATCTCGCTGAGGTTCAGCCGCAGAGCGTTTTTGTCGGCTACAAGAGTTTTCATTGGTGATTCCTTTCTCAGGGAAGCCTGACTTTCCGGAAAACAACAAAGCTGACGGCGGCGCAGACCGCCAGGATGCCCAGGCTCCAAAGGAGCGTGGGGGTCATGTCGGCGCCCTGGGCCCAGATGTCCAGGTCCTGCTCCGTCATGGGCAGCAGGTGGGTGAAGCGCAGGATCAGGTCATAGACGACGATCAGCGCCCCGGATATGACCGTCTTGCGCAGCAGGAGGACCGCCATCAGAGGCGGGGCCATGAGGGCCAGGTCGCTGAGGGCGTGGAGCGCCAGCCTCGACCAGACGTAGACCGCCGGGAGGCGGGTGTAGACCGTGCCCGCGAAAATGCCCGTCAGGGCGCAGATGCCGATGAGGTTGATGAGGAAGCCCACAATAAAGAGGTAAAGGAGCCCGGCGAAAAAGACCCGGTTTCGGGAATGGCCGATATACAGCGCGTTATGACAGCTTCGCCGGTCCAGGTCCAGAGCAAGAAAGACGATGGCAAAGAGCAGGGGGATCAGCAACAGCCCCTGGCGGCTGGACAGCACCCAGCGGAACTGATAGGGGTGCACGTCCTGAAATACGCCGATCAGGTCCGTGGCGTCGCTTTCCTCCAGCTGGCCCCGCTTTTTGAAGAAGGCCTTGGCGGTGCTGACGCTCATGGTGGAGTTTTCGGCGTAGCTGGTGAACTGGCTCATGGTGCAGAGCCGGGGCAGCTCGTACATATTCGTGGTGGTCACGGGGCAGCGGGAACTGAGGAACAGGTCGATCACCAGGATCGCCAGCAGGGCCGCCAGCAGTATGCCGCTGCGGAACAGACGGTAAAAATGGCTTCTGAGCAGCTTCGTCATGCCTCCGCCTCCTGTTCCAGCTCCTCCTGCAGGCGCAGAAGGGCGCTCCCGTCGGGCTCCTCCGGCAGCCGGGCGGCCAGCTCCTCCCGGGTGTATTGTGCCCGGACTTTCCCCTTATCCAACAGCAAATAATCCGTGGCCGTCTGCCAAAAGAGGGGCAGATGGCTTCCCGTCAGCAGCACCGCCATCTGCCGCTCCTCCGTTTCCGCTTTCAGCAGCGCGTCCATGAGGCGGGCGTCGTCGCTGTCCAGCCCGGCATAGAGCTCATCCAGCAATACCAGCTTCGGGCTTCCCAGCAGCGCCATGGCCGCGGCGGCCCGGAGCTTGATGCTCTGGGGGCAGGAGCCGATGCGCCGCCGCCCCGTATGCCGGGGCAGGATCTCCAGGGCCTTCATCAGCTTGCCCATGCGCTTCCGGTCCGGCTTGCCCAGCAGCCTGCCCTGCATCTCCAGGTTGCCCGCCACGCTCAGGTCGTGCCAAAGAGCGGGCTCCTGCACGATCATCCCGGTCTCCCGCCGGGCGGCGGGCTGGGTGACGCTGACGCCGCCGATCTCGGCGGAGCCCTCCTGCAGGGGCCACAGCCCCGCCAGGATGCGCAGGAGGCTGGTCTTGCCGCAGCCGGGCTTGCCCAGCAGGGCGTAGATATGCCCGCCCTCCAGGGTCAGGTTCAGCCCGTCGAAGATGCTTTTGCCCTTCCAGACGTAACGGAGGTCCCGGACCTCCAGGATACTTGCGCCCATTTATCCTTTCTCCTTCAATCTGCCGACTGCATAACAGCCCAGCAGAACGAGAATATTCATACATACCACGCTGGCCCCCGTGGGGATGGCCAGGGCATAGGAGGCGACCGTGCCCGCCAGGAAGCAGAGCACGGAAAGCACCGACGCACAGATTATAACATGCCGGAACCGGCGGCACAAGCGCATTGCGCTGAGGGCCGGAAAAATAACCAGCCCAGAGATGAGCAGCGCCCCCATCATCCGCATGCCCACCACCACGGTCAGGGCCGTCAGCAGCGCCAGCAGGGCGTTGTAGGCCCCGGCGCGCCGTCCCGTGGCCCGGGCGAAGGTCTCGTCGAAGGTGACGGCGAAGATGGGATTATAAAAGAGGATGAACAGGATCAGCACCGCCGCCGCGATGCCCAGGCTCAGGCGCACGTCCGAATCCGACATGGCCAGGATGCTGCCGAAAAGATAATTCCCCGTCTCCGTGTTCATACCCGTGCTCAAGGAAATGACGATGACCCCCACCGCCAGGGCCCCGGTGGAGATCATGGCGATGGCGGCGTCCCCCTTGATGCGCCCGGAGGAGCTGAGCCGCAGCAGCAGGAAGGCGGCGGCTACCACCACGGGGATGGCCACGGCCAGGGGCGCGGCATTGGCGGCGGCAGCCACGGCCAGAGCCCCGAAACCCACGTGGCTCAGCCCGTCTCCGATCATGCTGTATCGCTTCAGTACCAGGGGCACCCCCAGGAGGGCCGAGCAGAGGCTCACCAGCACCCCCACGATGAGGGCCCGGGTGAGGAAGGCATAGGACAGCATTTCCCGCAGGATGCTCATGCTTTTTCCCCTCCTTCCTCCGGCTTCCCCTCCATGAAGGAGCGGCCGATCTCGCTCATGCGGTAATCCTCCGCCTTTCCCCAGAACAGGGGAAGGGTCTTCAGGTGCAGGATCGTCTTTGCCCGCTCGATGGCGCAGTCCACGTCATGCGAGACCATGATGATGGTGACGCCCTCGCTGTTCAGACTCTGAATGATGCGGTAGAGCTCGGCGGAGACCGTGGGGTCCAGCCCCGTCACCGGCTCGTCCAGGAGCAGCAGCTTCCTGGTGGCGCACAGGGCCCGGGCCAGCAGCACCCGCTGCTGCTGCCCGCCGGAGAGTTCCCGGTAGCAGGCGTTGCGCAGCGCCGTCAGCCCCAGCTTTTCCATGTTTTCCTCCGCCCGCCGCTTTTCCGAGGGGGCGTAAAAGGGATTCGCCCGGCAGCCGGAGAGCACCACCTCCCGGACGGAGGCGGGAAAGTCCTTCTGGGCCGGGGTCTGCTGGGGCAGGTAGCCGATCTCCCGGCGCTGAAGCCCGTCCCCGTACCGGATGGAGCCGGAGCGGGGCTTTTTCAGGCCCAGCAGGGCCCGGATGAGGGTGCTTTTGCCGCTGCCGTTCTCGCCCACGATGCAGAGATAGTCTCCCGCGGGCACGTCAAAGCTCAGGTCCTTGACGGCGGTCTTTCCCTCGTAAGCCAGGCAGAGATCCCGGCAGG
>JAEEGK010028408.1_pt1 | contig 11221 bp, 7 predicted proteins | sample 8958771 | NCBI WGS metagenome assembly JAEEGK01 (sample SAMN16246547, study PRJNA631951) | gut metagenome | biome: gut microbiome; feature: rumen; material: SC-attached | host: Bos | place: Iran: Karaj | collected 2018-10 | reverse complement strand
GGCTACTCCTGGATGTACAAGAACCTGCAAATCGGCTTCGGCTGCATTTTGGCCGACGACATGGGCCTCGGCAAGACGCTGCAAGTCATCGCATTCCTCCTGAAGATGAAACAGGAAGGCAAGTTCGCCGAAAAGAAGGGCATCGTCGTGATGCCTGCGGGCCTTCTCTGTAACTGGCAAGTGGAAATCCGGAAATTCGCCCCGGAACTCACGTTCGCCGCCTACCACGGCGGAAACCGCAACCTGCAAAAATTCAACGCAGACATTTTGCTCACTACCTACGCCACGTTCCGCAAGGACTATGACGCGCTCAAGGAAAAACCCTGGCAAGTCGTAGTCATCGACGAAGCGCAGAACATCAAGAACGCGGACAGCGAACAGAGCAAACTCCTGCGCCACCTGCAAGCGCCCATGAAAATCGCGATGAGCGGCACCCCAGTAGAAAACCGCCTCATGGAATTCTGGACCATCATGGATTTCGCGAACAGGGGGTTCTTCCCGAGTGCTTCGGAATTCCGCGACAAGTACGAGACGCCCATCCAGAAAAACGGCGACCAGCACGCCGCCGAAACGTTCCGCAAAATCACCGCGCCCTTCATGCTGCGCCGCCTCAAGACGGACAAGAGCATCATCGCCGATTTGCCTGACAAGATTATCCAGGACGAATACGCCGAACTTACCAAGCCGCAGGCGGCGCTCTACAAGCGCACCCTCGACCGCTTCCTCGCCCAGCTCGAAGAAGAACAGCAACTGAGCGAACTCACGCACGACAGCCACGCCCTCTTCAAGCGCAAGGGAATCATATTGCAGATGATTCTCGCTCTCAAGCAGATCTGTAACCACCCCGCGACGTTCCTGAAGGGAGCCGCAGAGCTCAAGGATATTGCCGCCAGCGCCAATGAACACGAAAGCGGGAGCGGCTCGGCCCCCGACAGTGCGCTACTCAGTTCCGGCAAACTCCAAATGCTGCTGGACCTGCTCGCTTCCATCCAGGAACAGGGCGAAAAGACACTCATCTTCACGCAGTTTGCCGAAATGGGCGAACTCCTGAAAACGACCATCGAAAAGCAACTCTCCCTCCGCACGCATTTCTACCACGGCGGCTGCACGCAGACGCAGCGCACCGAGATGGTCCGCGACTTCCAGGAAAACCCCGATTGCAAGGTGCTCATCCTTTCGCTCAAGGCGGGCGGCACCGGGCTCAACCTCACCGCAGCATCGCAGGTCATCCATTACGACTTGTGGTGGAACCCGGCCATCGAGGCGCAGGCCACCGACCGAGCGTTCCGTATCGGGCAAACGCGCAACGTTCAGGTCCACAGGTTCATCACCAAGGGAACCTTCGAAGAAAAGATCAACGCGCTGCTGGAAACAAAGAAGGCCATCGCCGAAATGACCGTAAGCGCGGGCGAAACCTGGCTTGCCGATATGGACGACAAGCAGCTCGTCGAAGTGTTCAGCATCGAGAACACCCTCGTATAGCCGGCCAAATAAACTAGTTTTACTGGCATGAACGCCAAGAAGAAAATCCAATTCATCTCCGAGAAGCTGGACGAACTGTTCCCGAATCCGCCCATTCCGCTCGACCATTCCGATGCCTACACGATGCTTGTCGCCGTGGTGCTGAGCGCCCAGTGTACAGACATCCGCGTCAACCAGGTGACGAAGGTTCTCTTCAAGAAGGCGAACACCCCGGCCGCGATGGTCAAGCTCGGGCAAAAACGCATCGCCGAAATCATCAAACCCTGCGGATTTTTCAACACCAAGAGTGCCGGAATCTACAACCTCTCCAAAACACTCGTAGAAAAGTACAACGGCGAAGTCCCGCACACCTTCGAGGAACTGGAAAAACTCCCCAGCGTAGGCCACAAGACCGCAAGCGTCGTCATGAGCCACATTTTCAAAGTCCCCGCGTTCCCGGTAGACACGCACATCCACCGACTGGCGGAGCGCTGGGGACTCAGCGACGGGAGTTCCGTAGAAAAAACGGAGAAGGACCTGAAAAAGGCCTTCCCCGAAAACGAATGGGAAAAACGTCACCTGCAAATCATCTACTTCGGCCGCACCTACTGCAAGGCGCGTGGGCACAAGGCCGAGGAATGCCCGATTTGCAGCGTCGTCGGAATCTAGCTAGAACACGAAGGCCTTGCCGAGATTAAGCCCATAGCCAAGCTGCGAGCTCCACACGATTCCCCCGTAAAAACCGGTCGTATGGAAATAGTTCAGCATCATAGCCGAGGTCCAGTCTTCCATATCGCCCTTATAAAGGATGTCGAACTCAGCGAGAACACTCCCCCACTTGCCGCCATGCCCCAAACGGGAACCTAGCCACACGGATGAAATAGGCGCAAAGTCTGCATTTCCTTCAACATTCTCCACAAGTTTACGGTCTTCGAGTTCATCGCGCTTGTCGTCGTAGCTACCACCACCCTGGAAAAACTGCAACCCGCCGCCGAGGCCAAGGATTGCAAATTTTCCCAGATTGAAATCTCCACCCAGGAGCAAACGTTCCTGCACGTCCCAGAAGGAGTAATCCTTCTTGCCTTCGTCAGTTTTGAGCCATTCCTTGTACTTTTTCGCATTATTGGAGCACTCGGACTCATTGCAGTCAAATTGCAATTTGCCGCCCAGCCCACCAACCGAAGCCGACAAGAATACCGGCGAAGCTACCCCGCTCATACGGTACATGAACGAGACGTTGCCACCACCACTCTTCACCTCGTCGATATTCTGCCCCTCACCAGCAACACTGCCGAAAGCACCCACCGCAACGGACATTTCTGCATTGGAACTGTCCGCCGATACACGGGGCTGGTGAGGAACAGTCATGAGTGACGCGCCCATGGAATGAGCTCGTGGCATGAGGCAGCCACACAGAGAAAACGTCGAGAAACAGATCAAAACGAAAGCTAGTTTTGCTTTTATTCTATTCATTCAAATTCCTCCTTTAATAGTTTAACGCATTTACTACTTCAACTGAATCGCCTTCACGATACAGCGTTCTCCTGCAGCAGTCCCCTGCAAATTCAGTCTAGAAACAGAAAAACTGAATTGCGGAGTAACATCGGTGTTTATAATTTCGGACAGCGGTACTTGTTTAACCACAAAACCATTCTTTGCTACACCACCGCCCAAGTTTGCATTTTGAACAACCTTTGAATCAAAATATACACGAATATTCTGACAAGAACCAGGCCAATAAGTTACTTCGAGTAAAGAAAATTTATTCAAGTTCACCATGCGACCGAAATCGAAATACATCCCATCATACCGTTCATCAACCTTAATAGACAATCCAGCGCCCAAATTATCGGAATAATCGGATAATTTCACATTTTTGCTCCACGGGATGCGTTTATATGTAGACGGATAGATATTTGCAGAACCGATTGCTGCAGGAACCTGCACATTATTTACAGAATTTCTGACAAGACGGGGCGAGGAAATCGTCACTTTGGCTCCTGCGGAGTTAAGAATCAGATTGAACCACCGGTAATTCGCAAGCGCCCCCTGGGCAGCAGGCATCTGCCATCGCAGCGTATGGAAATCCCCATCCTGCACCACATTGATTTCTTCCAACTGAACTCCGGAATCGTCTTTCCGTTTCTGGACAATCAATTCCGCCTTCATCCAATTCGCCTTCGGGGATTCCACCTTGACCTTCACCTCGAAAATTGAATTTGCGGGGATATCGCCACCATTGTCAAACAGGGCCACCTTCTGCCAACCCGCGGGCAAGTTGAAAGTAACCTCATTAGTTAATTCTGTCGAAGTTGTGCTGAAAGTGTACCTTGCATACGGGAAATTGGACTTTTGCAAAGTACCACCGTTGCGCACCACATCGGGAATTTTTGTATTGTCCAGGCAACTCGTCCTAGGCGAAAACAAACCTGTAAGCTTCTGATTGCGGAACTTACCTGCCGACGAATCGTAATCCACCTTGGCAAGTTCGCAAAGAATTCGCCAAACATCCGTTTGCATTCCGCGCAGAACGAGTTCGTTCACGGAGCCGTCTTCGCGGACCGCGGATTCAATATGCCTGCCGCTTACATTCTCCACATAGCGGGGGTGAGTCGGATCTACCGCATACACCTTGTCCGCCGAAGACTGGCTCCCGGGATTCTCGAACGAGAATCCCTGCGCGGAAATAGTCGCAGCGCATTTCTTCCTCATGGCAAGATCCCCATCACAATTGAGATCCATGGCACTCGCCGTCGGGATGAAGGTGCTACTCGATGTGCCCAGTTTTTCAATTCGCCAACTAGAATGGAAAGTCCACTTGAAAGGCCCTAGACCCCGCTTGAATGAGTTCGGCATCTCATTCTCGAACCCGTCATGCAGCGCTTCATACATAGTTTTGGCAAAGGGGTATGTAGTTCCTTGAATAAAATCTAAACTAGGGTCCCCAGAGGCATAATGATCGATGCTTCCATTTGAAAATTCATATACATAATTATGCGAAACTTGTGTTTTGGGAGTATCATACGAATAAACTCCGCTTATGGCACTACCATAAGTCGACCCACTACGATGTACTTCCCGTTTTAAGGAGAAAAGTTCCGTGGTATGCATCGGGCTTACCCCTTTCATCTGCCCTTGAGACACAAGAACCGTTGGAAAACCCTTGTATCTACAAGCCTTGCGATACTCACCGAACAAGAATCTTGATGTATCCGTATTTGCCTCGTAGTCAGATGATTTCTGACGTAGCAACAGGTCGCTTGCCCCTGGAGCACTGACAAGATCCAGGAACGCTTCGGCATCAGCAGAGCCACCCATCTTCGCCCAAAACCAAATAGTTTTCAGCAAACCTTTCGGCATGACGGCCCCCTGATGAGGAGAATCTAGCGAAGCAAAAAGCCTAACCGGAGCATCTGTTTTTTTACGATGCGAGTCATACAGATAAGCGCCATAGCGGCCAATAATTCCACCTTGACTTATACCTAGAACAACAACACCTTCATTCTTGGCATCGGGAAACGACACTAGGGTATTTGAACTGAAAAAAGAGAGCAGCTGCGCAAACAATTTGGAATTATCCTGAATTGAACGCGTCACAGTTTCCGAGAACTGCACCAAGACCGGCGTATAGCCCATGTTGAGCAACATTTCTGGAATACCAAATTCTTCCACATCCTTGTAGAAATCATCTAGCGTACGCACTTCTTCCGTATTTAAGTATATGCCGTCAAGAATAAATACCGGACGCGAAAGACTTGCATGGTAGATTGCCGAAGCATCCTCCTTAGCCCCCACAACCATCGTGCGCACGCTCGCCACAAGAGCGGTAACCTTGGGAGTATGGGCCGAAGTAAGGCGAACCGAGGACATGTCCGAGGCAGACGCACACAATTCACTCCCACACGGAGCAAAGAACATCTGCAAATTCACACCGAGGGCAAAATTGCACCCGAACAGGGCTATCCATAGGAGTTTTACAAGATTATTCATCATTTCACCTCCACGTAAAGGTTATGCCTTTGTGATATGCCGCCAGAAGTCAACTTGACAACGATCTTCTGCACGCCCGCCGACTCGAGCTCCAATTCTATCGATTTATTCACGGATAAGGAGGAGCATTTTCCTGACACACAAATCTCAACCTGTGGCAGCGTTTTTCTCTGCGTCACCGCGAAATACGGATCGTACACAAGTTTCAATTTCGACCCGCGCACAAACGACGATGGCAAACCGGCCTGCAACAACCGGGATTTCGTAAACTGCGTTGTTGCGCAGAGCGTATCCTGGCAGTCACGATATGCATATTCCACATCGGCAACCAAAAGCGGCATGAACGAATAATTGTTTGCTGCTGCAAAAGCGACCGCCTCGTCAAAGACACCCTTCGGGTTTGCAACAACGCTATCCCGCAAACGGTTCCGGTCGACAAAGAACAGATTCCTGTACCACAGGCGCCGCGATTCTGCCGGAGTACATTCTTCCTGTTCCAACGATTCCCGAATTTGCCAATGTTCCCTGTAGTTCAACACGAACAACGATGTCGTTGAATCTAAAAGACGTTTACGGTCAACATCGGAGTAGGCGGCACTCGACGGATTCACGGAAGACGACAGGCATAGCGGATTACGCACGGGCGACATTGCAACCGTATTCGTCGGAGTAAACCCAGCCCCGGAATCTTCTGAGACCGAGGCAACTACGGAGGAAACCTCCCCAGCCTTAACCGTACAGGTCAGCGAAACATCGTCAACGAACAGCGTAGTGTACTGGTTGGCCGGGACACCGAAAAGGCCTATCCAGACCTTTTCCACCTTCTGCTTGCCCGAGCCCAACATCTTTTCGACTGGAATTTCCAGCAACCGCGTCGTATTTGCAGGAACATCGTTAAACACGACGTTTCCAGTCCCCTTCGTGCTCGAAAGCCACACCCCGAATTTCACTCTTTGCGTGGCACGCACCTTCAAGCGAAGCGTACCCCCTTGTACATCCTTGGGCAGCGCCGAAAACGCAAGAGCACCAATCCAGTCAGCTTTTACATTTTTCATTCCCGACAATCTGATGTAGGGCGGTTTCATGGAACCCATTTCGCCCCAATTGGTACTCCACTCCGGCGGTTCCGGGAAAGTCCTGCTTGCATTTTCCATCTGGCCTGACGTTCCCGCACCGTTATAGAGGACCTTTTCCTCACACACTTGAGCGTAGGCGGCCACCGCCGCAAACACGGCAATAGGCACAATACGCCTTAACATCCTATTACTCATAGGATCTCCTATATGTTATGTGGATAAATCAAATAGGCGTATGCCTGGCCTGATTTCAGGCACTAATCAAACATCCGGGAGGATTTCAACAAAAAATCATCCGCAGAATTTCTGCGAATGTATCAATACCATCGGATAAGTTTTAAATTAACTTCTCGCGAGGCATTTGTAAAGCAGTTTAAAGAAATTTTTATTTTACGGACAAAAAACGATTTTTAAACGTCTGTATTTTCCGTTTTCTTATCATGATGTAGCTGAATTTTTAAATAGCACATATAAACTCCGTCCTTGACCGACTTCGTATACTCATAGCGACCTTCGTACAAAAGAGTAAGCCGTTTCTCGAACATCACGAGTCCAAGGCCACTTGACTTGCGCTGGGACTTTCTCGGGAAATTGGAATTCTCCGAACGGAATTCGAGAATATCTCCCTTTTGCACAATGTTGATGTGGACAAAGCTACCCCCCTGGGGATTCACACAATGCTTTATGGCATTTTCCACTAGCGGCATCACAAGCAGCGGGTCGATTTTGCGTTCGGGATTTTCCAAATCCGTTTCGAACTTGAAATCAAAATCATCATCAAAACGGAGCCTTTCGAGCGCCACGTATTTTTGCAGGATATCCACATCTTCCTGCAAGGTGATATACTGGTCCGATGTCTGGTAAAGCATCACCCGCAAGAGCTTCGAAAGTTTCTCCATCGAGGATTCCGCCTTTTTCGGGTCAATCCGAATCAGTGCAGAAATGTTGTTTAAAGTATTAAACAAAAAATGCGGACTCAGTTGGCTCTTGAGGAAATCGAGTTCATATTGCAGGGTAGACCTTTTTTGCTCACGCTTGATGAATGCCCTGATAATCTGGCGAAGCATAACATGGTACGCCACGCAGATGATACAGATAAACCCGACAAAGAACACAAAAGAAAGCGCCGTCCACAACGTAAAATGGCCCTTGACCGCAGAAAAACAATACGAACTGACGAAATACCCCCACGAGTCTCCGGGGGAGCGGTCAAAAAGGAAGAACACCACCTCGCGCAACAAAAGCGCAACCATGACCAAGACAAGGTTTGATACAAAATATCGCAGATAATGCTTCTTGAAAATACTTCCCGGAACAAGAATCTTCTGGTTCACTTGGAAAATGCACAAGGTAAGCAGCAACGGCACATAGAACGACAAGACACTTCTTACGTCAATATCCCCCGAAGAAAAGTACCCCTGGTCCACAAGGAGCATCAGCGGGAACAAAATAATGAACAGCCAAAGCAGGAAAAACGGAACAAAAGCGGGAATCGGGTAGTCCAGCTGTTCCTTGTCGCTGTTCAAGATGTCAATCAGTTTCTTTTCACCTCGTTCAAAGCTCATTTCCTGTAAGCTTTCGAACAGGGAGCGTTTGTCATTGAAGAAGCGGACAAAGGGATTTTTTTCTTTCATATTCCTAAAATTAAGTCAAATAATCTCTTACAGCACGGGTTCCATGACAAATTCATGACGAAAATGCGTTTTTTCACGACAAAAAACAAATTTAACTTTTGCGAACCGCTTTCCAATCACTGACACAGTAAAGGCCTCCCGGAGTTACATTTGATAACGTCAACAACAAGTGAGGCTAAAATGATTAAGACATCGCGCAGCAGGGACGAAAAGGACATCTTTTTTCAATATCTTAACGATATCGCCCAGTACCCGCTGCTCACCAAGGAACAGGAGAAGGTCGTTCTCCACAAGGTCCAGCAGGGCAACAGAGCCGCGATGGATCTCTTGGTCAAGTCCAACCTCCGCTTCGTCGTGAACATCGCCCAGCTTTACAGGGGCCAGGGTCTCGACGTCAACGAGCTCATCAACGAAGGCAATATGGGTCTCATCGAGGCCGCCCGCCGTTTTGACTCGAACCAGAAAATCAAGTTTATCAGCTACGCCGTGTGGTGGGTCCGCCAGAATATCACCCGCGCCATCGCCGAAAAGGGCCGTTTGGTCCGCATCAGCGCCGAAAAGGAACTCATCCTCCGCCGTTTCAGCCGCCACGCCAAGGAATCCCGCCAGCTTATCGGTGGAACGGTCGCCATTGACCCCAAGAGCCTCGAAGGGCTTTCCAAGTACAAAGCCGCCGATATCGAGAAGATTCTCATGATGGGTAACAAGGCTGCCTCCCTGGACGCTCCTATCGGCGAAGATGGCGAAATGACCCTCGGTGATACAATTTCGGACGAAAGCCTGCGCACCGACGAACTCGCCCTGAGGCGTACACGCGCCGAAGCGTTCTCCAAGGTGCTTTCGGACAATCTCACCCGCCAAGAAAAGCAGGTTGTCGAGCTCTATTACGGGTTTAAATCCGAAACCGATATTAACCTCAAGGAAATCGCACCCGTTGTCGGCCTTTCCAAGGAACGCGTCCGCCAGCTCAAGGAAACAGCCCTTGCAAAGCTCCGCAACAACAACGCAAGCGCCCTCCTGAACGAAGCAGCTTAACCCCATAGAAAGTTTTTTCATCTCTCTCCTTCTAAAAACCGGCCATTCATGGCCGGTTTTTTCCGTTTTTTACCCCCCGAAGCACGGGAAATTGTATCTTTTAGGCATGAATTCCTACACGAAGATTATCCGCAACAGTTTGATATTCGCCCTTTCGGCCCTCTGCCTCGGCTATGCAGCCCAAGACAAGAAGCAGACCCCTCCGGGCGATTTCTACGATGAAATTTCCCGCCTGAACAAGGTCTTTTCCGAAGTCAACCGCAAGTATGTGGAAGACGTCAACCCCACCGAGCTCACCGATGCGGCCCTGAACGGCATCCGCAATATCCTGGACCCGCACACAACAGTGTTCTCGCCCAAGGACTACGAGAGCCTCAAGGTCTCGATGGAAGGCAAGTTCGGCGGCGTGGGTATCACCATCAGCCTCCGCGACAATGTGCTCACCGTGATTTCTCCGCTGAGCGGCACTCCCGCATTCAGGCTCGGCATCCGTGCAGGCGACAAGATTCGCAAGATTGACGGCAAAGAAACCAAGGGACTCTCCTTGGACGACGCCGTTAGCAAACTCCGCGGCAAGATTGGCACCAACGTGACAGTATCTATCGAGCGCGAAGGCGTGCCCGACCTCATGGACTTCACCATCACTCGTGCCGAAATCGTGGTCCATGCGGTTCCGTACTACGGCATGGTTACCAAGGACATCGGCTATATCAAGCTCGCGACCTTCAGCGACAAGACCACGAGCGATGTAGAAAATGCCATCAAGGCCCTGCAGAAACAGGGCATGAAGAAGATTATCCTCGATCTCCGCTACAACCCGGGCGGACTTTTGAACCAGGCCGTCGAAATCAGTGAATTGTTCCTCAAGCAGGGCAACGTCATCGTGAGCACGCGCGGCCGCACCCAGAAGACCGAAAGCCGTGCCCGCAAGAACGGCATCGTCAAGCCCGATATTCCCATGGTTGTCCTCGTGAACCAAGGTTCCGCCAGCGCTGCCGAAATCGTGTCCGGCGCCCTGCAAGACTGGGACCGCGCCCTCATCATCGGTAAGACGAGCTTTGGCAAGGGTTCCGTGCAGACAATTTTCCCGCTCGACAACCAGGGTAACGCACTCAAACTCACCACGGCATTCTACTACCTGCCCTTCGGCCGCTGCATCAACAAACCGGAGAACGGAATCAAGGGTCTGAAACTGCAAGAAGAAGAGGACAGCGAAGAGGAAGAAGAAACCAAGGCCGATTCCGCAAAGAAGGATACCGTGGTCCGCGACACGTTCTACACGAACAACGGGCGCATGATGTTCGGCGGTGGTGGCATTTCGCCGGATGTGGACATTGAACTTTCTCCGATGCCTTGGGTCGTGCAGGTGCAAGAACGCATGGCGATGTACTTCAAGTTCGCCGTCAAGGCCCGCCCGGGCCTCGACAAGGCCGGCATCAAGATGGATGCAAATTGGGAAGTTCCCGACTCGCTCTACACGCAGTTCAAGGACTACTGCATGAAGGACACCAACTTCATGAAGGTGAAGAGCAACGCACTTGTCGGCGTGGACCAGCTCGAAAAGAGCATCATCCGCGAACAGAACTACATGGGCGACAGCTCCAAGACCGTCACCGACACGACGCTCGCAAAGCGCCTCGCCGAAATGCGCAAGGCTCTTGAGAACAAGCGTGACGCCCAGTTCGACGAGAACAAGGACTACATCAAGGACGGCATCAAGCGTGAACTCTTGACCGCCATGGTCAACGACTCGGTGAGCACGGCATTCTCGCTCAAGCGCGACGAACAGCTCAAAGAAGCCATCAAGTACCTGACCGACATGAACCTTTACAAGAAGGCCATCAGCGCGCCGGCAAAGGGTGCGTCCAAGAAGGCACCCACCAAGAAGAAATAGGAACGACCTAGATTGATCAGGGCCATGAACATGCTTGCAGAAGGACTCGGATGGCTAGTCCGTAAGTTCCTGCATACCATTTTCTCGTACTTCCTGTTCGTCTGGGAAATGTTCAAGAACATTCCCGGGGC
>JAEEGK010028406.1_pt1 | contig 11222 bp, 10 predicted proteins | sample 8958771 | NCBI WGS metagenome assembly JAEEGK01 (sample SAMN16246547, study PRJNA631951) | gut metagenome | biome: gut microbiome; feature: rumen; material: SC-attached | host: Bos | place: Iran: Karaj | collected 2018-10 | reverse complement strand
AAGGGCGGCGAATGGGTGGAGCTGTTCAACAACTCGGAATCGACGGTGGAGCTGGACGGATACACCCTCACCGCGTCCTCGGACTGGAGGAGCAAGGTAATGCCGCTGTCCGGGTCCATCGCCCCGGGGGAGTTCATGGAGATAGAGCCTGACTTCGTCATGGTCAACTCCTCCGGCAAGTACACCAGGTCCGGAGAGGCCCTCACCCTGAAGGATCCGGACGGCGCCGTCGTGGACAAGACCCCCACGGTGAGGGACGACCAGGACGACGGGAAGACCTGGCACAGGGAGTTCGACGGGGGGACGGAGTGGACGCTGTCCGAGGGGACGCCGGGATCGAGCAACGGAAGCCGCCTGAACGCGGTCATCTCGGCGGGAGACCTGAAGGACATAGCGTGGGACTCGGTCCAGGGAGCCTTCGGCGACGTCGGGTACATAACCGACGCGGAGTCGCTGGAGGCGTTCCTGAAGAGCCTCGTGAGGCGCACGGTGGACGGGACGATAGAAAAGGTGACCGGGTGCATCGTGGAAGCCTCCGTGTACGTCGAGGTGTCCGTGAGCGACCTGGCCTCCACGACGGAGGCGGGGTTCAGGATAGCCTTGCGCACCGACTCCCGGCTGGCGGAGGACTGCCTGAAGTTCGTGGCGGGGAAGCTGGAGAGCCTGATCCTGGGGATCGAGGACCCTTACTCCATATCCATCGGCAAGGCCTTCATGGAGGACGTGGACCTGGAGGTCTGCGTGGGGTCGTCCATAGGCCTCCCTGAGATCCTCACCAGAGGATCCGACATCGAAAGGACGAGCGCGGAGGTGGTGTTCCGCTCCAACCTGGCGGCGATATCCGCGCTTCTCGGCGACAACGCGGGGAGGCCGGAGACGGTGTGCGGGGTCCGCATATGCGGATGCCCCCTGGCCGCGATACCTGACGGGATCAGGGCGGACAAGAGCATGGACCGCGACCTGTGGCTTATGAGGCTCTCCGTCCAGTGGGCGCCCGCATAAAAGATTTAATCGTGGGACAGGATGGAGAAGTCATGGCCGGAATGGATTACAAGGTGCCCACGGTGCTGTCCGCGGAGGAGCTGATGGAGAAGGCTTTCCACAGGGCCTCCAAGATCACCAAGAACGGCACCAACGCACTGGATTCGCGCAAGAAGACCGCTCTGGCCAAAGTCACGGCCGCGGGGGACATAGTGGTCACCTCCCTCAGGTCCTACGTGGACAGGTTCCCGAGGATGGACAAGGCCGACGACTTCTTCCCCGAGCTGGCGGACATAGTCATCGGGATAGACAGGTACAAGAAGGCGCTGGGGGCGGTGAACTGGTGCTCCTCCAACGCCGAGAAGCTCAAGAACTCGTGCCTCAGGGACATCCGCAAGACCAAGGACCCGGAGATAATAGAGGCGATCCGCAAGAGCTTCTACGGCAGGCTGAACTCGTACGTGGACAGGATCTCGGAGGACCTCCTGTTCCTGCAGGACGCCAGGGAGAAGCTGAAGAGGATCCCGTCCATAGACCCGAAGGTCCCCACGCTGGTCGTGGCCGGATTCCCGAACGTCGGGAAGAGCAACCTGGTGACCGTCCTGTCCTCCGCCGCGCCGGAGATAGCGCCGTACCCTTTCACCACGAAAGGGGTCATAGTCGGGCACATGGCCGACGACTACAGGAAATACCAGATCATAGACACCCCCGGGCTCCTGGACAGGACGTTCGACGAGAGGAACGACATCGAGAAGCAGGCGGTCCTGGCGCTCAGGTACCTCACGGACGTGATGCTCTTCGTGATCGACCCCTCGGAGACCTGCGGGTTCTCGCTGGACGTCCAGGAGAAGCTCCTCAGGAACATACAGGACGGCTTCCCCGGAGTCCCGATAATAGTGGCGGAGAGCAAATCCGACATAATGGTCCGCGAAGGGGAGAGGATGTCGTTCTCCGCACAGACGGGCGACGGGATGGACGCGCTGAAGGAGAGGGTGCTGAAGGAGCTCAGGGAGGTCTTCCGCCGCAAGGCCGTTGAGGCGGACCTGGAGGAGCCCGAGCGATGGCCGGGAAGGTCGCGGCGAGCCCCGAGATGGAGGAGTACTTCTCCCGCCTCATGGAGATGAAGGACGAGTGCTACTCCATCGCGGAGAAGGCGCGCTCCATGGGATTCGACCCGGAGACGACCGTCGAGATACCCCAGGCGTCCGACCTTGCCTCGCGCGTGGAGAAGCTTCTGGACGAATACCACGTCGAAGGCGTCGCCGAGGACATCAGGGCGCTCACCGAAGAGTACGGGAACCGCGAGCTCGTGGCGCTGATGGTCGCCAAGAAGATGGCTAAGAGGCCGGCGGCCAGCCTCGAGGAGGCCCTAGACAGGGCGACCAGGGTCGGTCTCGCCGTCCTCACCGAGGGAATCCTCGTCGCTCCCCTGGAGGGGATCGCGTGCACGAGGATACGCAAGAACGCCGACGGCAGCGACTACGTGGACCTGGTCTTCGCCGGACCCATACGCGCGGCGGGAGGAACCGGCCAGGCCATGAGCGTCCTCATCGCAGACGTGGTCAGGACCGAGCTCGGGATCGGGAAGTACATCCCTACGGAGCAGGAGATCGGCAGGTTCGACGAGGAGATACCGCTGTACAAGCAGAACCAGCACCTCCAGTACACCCCGACCAGCGAGGAGATAGACCTGATCGTCAGGAACTGCCCCGTGTGCGTCGACGGCGAAGGCACCGAGAAGGTGGAGATCTCCGGATTCAGGGACCTCCCCCGCATAGACACCAACCAGGTCAGGGGAGGGGCGTGCCTGGTCATAGCCGAGGGGATGTGCCAGAAGGCGGCCAAGCTCAAGAAGCACGTGGACAAGATCGGGCTGCCGGGATGGGAGTTCATAGGAAAGTTCCTGGACGCCCACAAGACCGTGGACAAGAAGGACGAGGAGGGTCCCAAGAAGGTCCAGCCTCTGGAGAAATACCTCAAGGACATAGTCGCCGGACGCCCCATATTCGGCCACCCGTGCCGCGTCGGGGGCTTCAGGCTCAGATACGGGAGGGCGAGGACCTCCGGGCTCGCGTCGCTGGCCTACAACACCGGGAGCATGTACGCGATGGACGAGTTCATGGCCCTCGGCACCCAGGTGAAGATAGAAAGACCCGGGAAGGCATGCGTGGTCACGCCCTGCGACAGGCTCGAGGGTCCGACCCTCCTGCTCAGGAACGGGGACCTGGTCTACTGCCACACCAGGGAGGACGTCCTGGAGGTCAGGGACAAGATCTCCGAGATAGTCGACAACGGGGAGATACTGGTCCCGTTCGGGGAGTTCTGCGAGAACAACCACGTGCTGGTCCCCTGCGGATACCCCATAGAGTGGCACAAGCTGGAGCTGCGCGAGAAGGGCGGTCTTCCTGACGACTGGGAGGACCCCACATACGAGCGCGCCAAGGAGATGAGCCGCGACCTCGGGGTGCCGCTGCATCCGAAGTTCAACCTGTTCTGGTCGGACTGGCCGCTGGACAGGATCAAGGCGCTCAGGGAGTACGTGCTGGAGAAGGGGTCGTTCGAGGACGGGATCCTGTCGATGCCCAACGCCGCGGAGCCCAAGCGCATGCTCGAGGACCTGTGCGCCCTCCACACCCTACGCTCCGGCGTCATCCACGTGGACGCGTAGTACTCGGAGCCCATGCTGGACTGCCTGGGGATCAGGCACGAAGGGAACGCGCTATCCCCCGGGCCGGAGCTCGAGGGCGAGGACACGCTCCAGGCGATAAGCAAGGCCGCGGGATACGAGGTCCGCGCCAGGGCGATGACCAGGATCGGAACCCGCATGGCCCGTCCGGAGAAGGCCAAGGAGAGGGACATGACGCCCAAGGTCTTCTCGCTGTTCCCCGTGGGCAAGGACGCGGAGGCCGGGAGGGAGTTCGTCTCCGCCATCGCCGCCGCGAAGAGCTCCCCGGGATCCAAGAACGGAAGGGCCGTGATCCGCACCGAGGTCGCCAACAGGGTATGCCCGGACTGCCAGGTGAAGACCTTCCGCAACTGGTGCAGGGAATGCGGGAAGCATACCGTCTACGTCCCGGTGGCCAACAGCTTCGGCGGAAAGGGGCCGGCGGAGATGGACATAGACCTGGAGGCCGAGTTCAAGGCCGCCTGCGAGCAGATCGGGGAGAGGCCGCCTGCGGAGCTCAAGAGCCTCGACGTGCTCATATCCAGGACCAAGACCACGGAGGCCGTGGAGAAGGGGATACTCAGGCGCAAGAACAACGTGTCGACGTTCAAGGACGGGACCATCCGCTTCGACATGACCGACATACCGATCACACACTTCAGGCCGAGGGAGATAGGCCTCTCCATCGAGAAGGCCCTGGAGCTCGGCTACACCCACGACTGGAACGGGGAGCCCCTCACGGACCCGGAGCAGCTGTGCGAGCTGAAGGTCCAGGACATCATCCCGTCCGTGGACTGCGGGACCTATCTCGTCAAGGTGGCGCGCTTCGTCGACGACGAGCTCGAGAAGCTCTACCGCCTGCCCCGCTTCTACAACGCGGAGGCCAAGGAGGACCTGATAGGGCAGGTGACGTTCGGCCTGGCGCCCCACACCTCCGGATGCATCCTCTGCCGCATAATCGGATACGCCAACCTCAGGGGATGCTACGGCCACCCGTTCTTCCACGCCGCCAAGAGGAGGAACTGCGACGGGGACGAGGACTGCGTCATCCTGGCCATGGACGGCCTCCTGAACTTCTCCAGGACGTTCCTCCCGGACAGGCGCGGAGGGCTCATGGACGCCCCCCTGGTCCTCACCACGAAGCTTGACCCCAACGAGATCGACAAGGAGGCCCACAACGTCGACTGCCTCAGGGAGTACCCGCTGGACCTCTATCGCGCGGCGATGGAGATGAGGGATCCCAAGGAAATCGAGAAGAAGATGGACCTCATAGCCGGAAGGATCGGCACCCCGGACCAGTACGAGCACCTCGGGTTCACCCACGACACCGCGGACATATCCTACGGCCCCAAGTACTCCGCCTACACGACGCTGGAGACCATGATGGACAAGATGGACGCCCAGCTGTCCCTCGGGAAGAAGATCCGCGCCGTGGACGAGATAGACGTCGCCAGGAGGGTCCTGAACAAGCACTTCCTCCCGGACATGATAGGGAACCTCAGGTCGTTCTCCACCCAGACGGTCAGATGCACCAGATGCGGCGAGAAGTACCGCAGGATACCCCTCAAGGGGAAATGCACCGCATGCGGGAACGACCTCACCCTGACCGTCCACGAGGCCAGCGTGAAGAAGTACCTGGAGGTGTCGAAGACCATAGGCGAGAAGTACGGCCTGGACACCTACACCCGCGAGAGGATAGACATCCTCGAGATGAGCATGGACTCGGTGTTCAACAACGACAAGGTCAAGAAGTGCAAGCTGTCCGACTTCTTCTAAATCGGGACGACATGAGGCCGCGGACGCTGGAGATCAGGTCGGCGACCTCCCTTCCCTTGTCGGTGAGGGATATCATCTTCCTGAAGGGGCGGACGTTCTCCTCCTCGACCTCCACCAGACCGGCCGCGAGGAGGTCGTCCACGCGGGTCTGCACCGACCCGGCCCCCGACGTCAGGGACTCGACCAGCTCCGTCTTGTTCATAACCCCCCTGTCGCGCAAGACCAGGAGAACCTTCATCGCGTGCCTCCTCTCGAGGACGTCCAGCTCCGTATAGGGGATCACCACCCTGCGGCGTATGCTGCCAGTCCTGTAGAAGCCGCCTCTCGAATCCATGGCGAACCCGACTTTATTATCGGTATAAAGCACTAATGAGTTTTGGATAAAACTATTTCCGAATTACGGATAATAATTCCAAATAAAGTGGAATGTTGTATCGTACAATCATCCAACGCGAAAAGTCTGGCCAAGAAAAGGATCCGGCCCCCGAAGGGACCGGATGGATAGGTTTCAGATGTCCTCGGGTTCCGGCTCGGGCTCGGGCTCCTCGACGACGGGCGGCTTGGGCTCCAGCTCGGACTCGGGACCGATGTTCTCGATCTGCTCGGCGAACTCCTTGGCCTCCTCCCTGAGGACCTTTAGGGCCTCGTCCAGCGCCTGCTGGGCGGTGTAGGAGCCGTCGGTCTCGAACTTGAAGAGGAACGTGGTGTCGTCTCCGGTGACGGTGACGCCGCCGTCCTTGACGTGCTCGGTGCACGCCCTGCATAGGCTGCATCCCATCTCGTCGACGACCACGAGCCTGCCGTCCTTGACGTCGAAGACCTTCTTGGGACAGACGTCGCGGCACTCGAGGACGTCGTCCCTGGAGGCCGCCGCAGGGTCCACGCGGACAACGGGCATGTACTTGTACCCGACTCCGTTGCAGACCTGCCACTTGACGTGCCTCTTGGCCGTCCCCATGACGGCGGTCGCGGAGATGTTGACGCCCTGGTCGTTTATGAGCTCGACTATGGGTATGAACTCGTCCTTGACCTTGAACTTCTCCCTGAGCTCAGGGCTCACCATGGGGAGAAGGTCTCCCGAGTACACGGTGCAGGGGCCGGACTTGTTCAGGAAGTACTCTATGGTGCAGTTGGGACATCCCGCCCCGCCGCAGGTGCATTCCTCCTGCGGGACGAAGAGGTCGAGGTCGGTGGGCACAGGGATCATTCCGAGCCTATGGGCTATGATCTCGTCGAACAGGGGCGTGGAGCTCTCGCACTCCCTGCCGTTATCGTCGGTCAGCGGACCCAGGTAGAAATCCACCTTATGGATCGCCATCTTCGGAAGATCCGACAGGAGAGTCCTCCTGAGGGCGTTCGCCATGGCCGGAGAGGAGTTCCTGAGTATGAACTTGGCCTTCCTCTCGGCCATTTCGATTATCTCTATGTCCATGAGGATGCCTCCTCAGACCCTGCGTCCCCTGCGTCCGCCCTTCTTCTTGGTACCGTCGTGCGGTATGGGAGTGACGTCCTCGATGCGGCCGATCTTGAGTCCGGCCCTGGTGAGGGCACGGATGGCGGCCTGGGCCCCGGGACCGGGGGAGACGGACTTGTTTCCTCCGGGGGCGCGCACCCTGACGTGGATTCCGACGAACTCCCTCTCCTTGGCGACCTCGGCGACCTTCTCGGCCGCTTTCTGCGCCGCGTACGGGGAGGACTCGTCCTTGGCCTGCTTGACGACCATTCCGCCGGTGGCCTTGGTGATGGTTTCGGCGCCGGTGATGTCGGTCAAGGTGATCATGACGTTGTTGTAGCTGGCGTAGATGTTGGCGATTCCCCACTTTGCTGTCATCAGTTAACACCGTCCTCGGCAGTGATTCCCGCTTCCTCTGCATCCGCCCTGGCGGCCGCCGCGTCTGCTGCGGCCTTGTCGGCCTCGGCCTTGGCCCTCATGGCGGCGTTGGCGGCCGCCTGCTCGGAGGACACCCTCATGGGGTGCATCTCGTCGGTGAAGGGCGATGCGGGGTTGAACTCGATGGTGGACTCCTCGTACCTGGACACGATGTATCCGGGAACGGTGACCTTGTGGCCGTTCATGAAGATGTGCCCGTGGGTGACCATCTGCCTGGCCTGCTTCATGGTGCTGGCGAGGCCCTTCTCGTAGACGATGGTCTGGAGGCGGCGGGACAGCACGTCCTCGTTCTTGAGGACCAGGATGTCGTTGAGGTCGGACCCGACGGGAAGGTATCCGAGGCGTCCGCACTTGGCGAGAAGCAGGTCGGCCTCGATCTTCGCCTGGGCGTCGTCCAGCCTGAGGCGGGCCTGAAGGTCCCTGGACTGCTTCCTGAGGTTCCTCAGGACGGTCTCGGCCTTCCAGACCTCGGTCTTGTTCTTGAGTCCGAACGCGCGGACGACCTCGACCTCGGCCTTTATCCTCTCTCCCTGCCAAGGGTGGGAGGGAGTGTCGTACGTCTTCCTTGAGAATTTAGGATCTCCCATTCATACCACCTCAGGATTTCCTCTGGACTCCCATGGTGAGTCCGTGCCTGCCGTTCGAACGGGTCCTCTGACCCCTGACCTTGTGGCGTCCCTCGTGCCTGATTCCGCGGTAGCAGCGGATCATCTTCATCCTGTTGACGTCGTCCTTCTGGATGATGTCGAGGTCGTTTCCGAAAAGATGCATGTCGGCTCCGGACTCGTAGTCCATCTGCCTGTTGATGGCCCAGCTGGGGGCGTACTCGACGTAGGACTTGACGAGGGTCTCGATCTCCTTGACCTTCTCGTCGGGAAGGGATCCCATCCTCATAGTGGGGTCCACGTTGGCCCTCTTCGCGACGATCTGCGCGACCCTCTTTCCCACGCCTTTGATGCTCTGAAGCCCGACGACGGTCCTCTTCTGACCGTCGATGTCGGAGTTGACGATACGGACGATGAAGTTGAAGTTCTCGTCCTCCGTCTTCTGCTCTTTCTTTCCTTTAGCCATATGCTTCCTCCGTAAATGGTTCCCGTGCGGGTTGATCCAAGCCCATGGTCCTTGCGGAAGGGCTCTCAGTGTTCGCTCCCCGAAAGAGGACCGGGTCCTGAGTTCACGTGAATCCGCGGATTACCTTATTATTAATATAATCTCGCACAAATGGTGCCGGAGGCCGGATTCGAACCGGCGAACTCCTACGAGAATGGATCTTGAGTCCATCGCCTTTGACCAGGCTTGGCAACTCCGGCGCCAGGTGGGGTTAAGTGGTTTTGTAATTAATCTTTATGGAAGGGTCGTCACCTCGCCGCGGGGGCCGCCGATATAGAACGTGTACTCGTGCTGGGTCACGATTCCTCCTTTGGCCTCCACCAGCTCGGCATAGCTGGACAGCACCCCGTGGCGGACGAGCGCCCTCACATGCTTCTCGGCATCCGGGAAGTCGCAGCTGCGGGCGCAGAACGGGAAGGTGCTGAACTCCTCCTTCACGTACTCGATGAACTCGGCCGCCTTCGGGTCAGCTATCTTCCTGTCCCTGACGAAGCGCACTATGTTCCCGGGCTTGCCGTTCCTAACCTCCCCCGCGCCGTTGGTGGCGAACGGCTCGACCGCGACGACCATCCCGGCCTTCACAGTCTCCTTCGACCCGTTGTCGTAGCTAGGCACGGACAGGCCGGCATGGAGGTTGTAAGGCTCGATCTGATGCCCGCAGAGGTTGGATATGGGCACGAACCCCATGCGGTTGATGGTCATCTCCACGGCTTTACCGATCTCTGACAGTGGAATCCCGTCCCCGATGAACTCCGCGACGGTGTTCCTGGCGTTCCTGGACGCTTCTATCAGCGACGCGTAGGCGTTGGTGCCGACCTCGACCGTCCCCGCGGTGTCTCCGACGTATCCGTCCAGATGCGCTCCGCAGTCGACCTTGACCACATCCCCGAGCTCGAACACCTTCTTGTCGGTGCAGCTGGGGGTGTAATGGGCGGCGACCTCGTTGATGCTGATGTTGCATGGGAAGGCCAGGCCGCACCCATGCTCGCGGATGTACCCTTCGACCTCCTGGGCGACGTCGTAGAGCTTGACCCCCTCCTTCACCATGGAAAGCCCCAGCTCCCTGGCGGCCCCGGCGACCTTCCCTGCGGTGCGCAGCTTAGCCAGCTGGTCCTCGGTCAGCATCCCAGCGCCTCCCTGATCCTCGCCTCGGGGATGGCGCCCTGACGGACCACCTCCACCTCCTTGTCGGAAAGCCAAACTATAGTGGACGGCTGGCCGAGCTGGCACCTGCCGGCGTCTATGTAGGTGTCTATGGCGCCCCCAAGGTCCGCGACCGCCGAATCCACGTCCACGGAATCCGGATGGGAATGGATGTTGGCGGACGTGGCCACGATGGGTCCGGTGCGCCTGATGAGCTCCAAGGCGAACCTGTTGTCCGGTATGCGTATCCCGACCTTCTGGGACAGAGAAGTCACGATGTCCGGCACATCGGGCTGCTTCTTGATGATGATTGTCAGGGGGCCCGGAAGGAAGGCCTTGACGAGCTTGTCGGCGTTCTCGTTGAGGACGGCCACGCGCTCCAGCATGGCCTTGTCGGAAACGGCGACTGAAAGAGGCATGTCGAACGGCCTCTTCTTGACCACATAGAGGCTTTTGATGGCGGCTTCGTTGTAGATGTCCGCGCCGATGCCGTACACGGTCTCGGTGGGGTACACTATCAGCCTGCCGGCGGCGATGTCTTCGGCCGCGGTCTGGACGGCCTCTTCCGCCATCGCGCCGAAACCCTTGGTAAGGTCGCACTTCAGAATCTTCATTAATCGCACCTCCAAACATGCTCAAACCTTCGTCGAGGTAGTCATTTCCGTTCTGCTCCACATGCATTCCATGACCCGGATACAGTCCTTTTATGTCAAATCTTCTAAGAGAACGCAACGAGGCGGCCATGTCGGAATGGGACCCTTCGGGAAGGTCCGTGCGCCCGACGGCCCCTGCGAACAAGGTGTCTCCGGAGATCAAGGCGTGGGAGACCTCATCGTAAAGGCATATGCTTCCGCGGGTATGGCCGGGGGTGTGGACCACCCTGAGCCTGTGCTCCCCCAGGTCGATGACCTCGCCGTCGCGGATGTCCTCCACGTCGCAGCCCCCGAGGGTGAATCCGAACGCCCAGTCGAGGATGTAGAACGAGTCGCCGTCCCTCAGATGGGTCGCGTCCTCCGGATGCGCATACGCCTTGCATCCGAACTCCTCGGCCACGATCTTGAGCCCGCCTACATGGTCCGCATGGCAATGGGTGAGGACCAGCATGTCAAGGTCGGAGCCACGGAGGGCGGAGCGTATCTTGGCCACCAGCCCCGGCGGATCCCTCGCCAATCCCGTGTCGACGAGAACGTTCCTATCGCCTGTGACCAGGTAGACGTTGGAATCGCTCGGATCGGAGATGCCGATGCTGATGACAGCCATGAATCGGCGATTTGATGTTACTATAAAACAGATTCTCCGAGACGCGTTTCATCACGGGAAAGTAAATTAGCGCATGAATCGATACGCATAAAACCGTATAAGACGGAAAAAAGATTGGATGAGATTCCCTCATACGAAACCTGAATGACTGCTAGACCACGCTCCAGCGGCGGATCGGGACGTTAGTGAGCCCGGACTGAACGCCTCGGCGGACCTCGGCGCTTACATCCGGCTTCTATCGAGCCCGTCATCTACGGGCGCCCCGTGGCACCTCTTTTTTAAGGCGGCTTCGGGCTTAGATGCCTTCAGCCCTTATCCGCTGCGGCGTGGCTGCTCAGCGCGCCCTGCCGGACGACTGATTGACTAGAGGCCGCGAGCCCCTGTTCCTCTCGTACT
>JAEEGK010028403.1_pt1 | contig 11222 bp, 7 predicted proteins | sample 8958771 | NCBI WGS metagenome assembly JAEEGK01 (sample SAMN16246547, study PRJNA631951) | gut metagenome | biome: gut microbiome; feature: rumen; material: SC-attached | host: Bos | place: Iran: Karaj | collected 2018-10 | reverse complement strand
GTTTAGAAACGTTATTGAAGCTAACCAAGGGACTGAAAGTGATTTAGAGTTCGCTAATAATATGAGTAGTGAATTATTAAATGAAATGATATATTGTTTTACTCCTAAAGGGGATGTTATGGAACTTCCTAAGGGAGCAACACCAATTGATTTTGCTTATCGTATTCATAGTGGTGTAGGAGATAGAACTATTGGTGCAATAGTTAATGATCAAATAGTACCACTTGATTATGAATTACATGATGGAGATATCATTAAGATTAATACAAGTAAGGAACCTAATCCTAAGAAAGCTTGGTTAAATTTTGTTAAGACTAGTCAAGCTAAGAATAAGATTAAATCTTACTTTAGTAAACAAGATAGAATTAATTATATTAATATTGGTAAAGAAATGTTAGAAAAAGAAGTTAGAAGAAGAAAACTTTCTTTTGGAGACGTTCTTACTGAAGATAATATAAAGAAGATATGCAATGATACACACTTAGAGGATTTAGAAGATATTTATCTATCTATTGGTTCTTTGAGATTTACAGCAGGTTATATTATTAGTTTAATATTTGAAGATAAGAAGAATGTTGTAGATGTTTATTTGGGTAAAGCAATTGGTAGTCATGTTAATCCAAATAGAGCTATGAAGGGTGACGTTATCGTTGCTGGTGTTGATGATATTTTAGTTACTATAGCTAAATGTTGTAGACCAGTTAAGGGTGATGATATTGTTGGATTTGTAACTAAAGGTAATGGTGTACAAATTCATAAAAAAGGTTGTCCTAATGTACAAGATAGTGAAAGATTAATTGATGTTGAATGGAATTATGATAATAAAGATGGATCTTATTTAACTGATATAAAAGTTAAAGTAATAAGAGGTAAGAATAATTTGTTAGAAATTATTACGAAAGCAAGTCAATCTGAAGTATTTATTGAATCAGTAAATACTTTTGAAGATGATGATTTTACAACTTTAGCTTTAACTGTTAAAACTAGAGATATAACTCAATTAAATAATTTTATTAATGATGTTAAATCTTTATCTGATGTTAAGAGCGTAGAAAGAAGGATCAACTAATGAGATGCGTAGTACAAAAAGTAAATTCAAGTAGTGTTACTGTTGATGGTAAACTAATCAATAAAATTGGTAGAGGTTTAAATGTATTAGTTGGATTTACGCATGATGATACTGATAAAGATATAGAATATATGGCACATAAAGTAGTTAATTTAAGAATATTTGAAGACGAAAATGATGTCATGAATAAGAGTGTTATTGACGTGGGAGGAGAAATATTATCAATTAGTCAATTCACTTTATATGGTGATGCTAAAAAAGGTAATAGGCCTTCATATATTAAAGCTTTATCTGGTGATAAAGCAGAACCAATGTATAATGAATTTTGCGATATGTTAAATGAGTATGTCCATACAGAAAAGGGTGTTTTTGGTGCTGACATGAAAGTAGAAATACTTAATGATGGTCCAGCAACGATTTTATTAGATACTGATAATTAGTTAGGGGATGATTTGGGTGAAAACTATATTAAAGACTTTTGTTTTATGTGTTGTTATTATAGGAGCTTTATTTATTAGTTATCGAATTTATGATAAAAAGAATAGTGATAGCGATAAAACAACTGTTTTAGATATTTCACCAAGTGATCCTGTTGTTCAATTAGTTATGGGTAAAATATATAGTAGTAATATTTTTAGAGGTGCTGGTTTTTCAGTAGAAAACTTTACTAATGATGATATTATTCATTACGGAATGGATAATTTGACAAAAGATAATTATAGTTTAAAAACTATAGCTCATAAGAAATCATTATGTGAAGTAACTGGTAAAATATTATTTACTTCAACTAGTAATTGTAATATTAAAATTATTAATAATGATTATTTTACGAAATTAATAAAAAATGATTTTAATGTTGATGTTGAAGTAAAATTTGATACTTTTACTTATAAAGGTCATTATTGTAAAAATGATGGTAAGAGATATTATTGTTTATTATCGAAATATACGGAAACTAAGAAGAACTTGTCTTTTATTCATGAAGCTTATGAAGAAAGAGATACTTTAGTTGTTAAAGAGTATTACTTAAATGTTGATTTAAACAATAAAGATTTATGTAATTTGTATTTAAATCCCGAGTATTGTGAAAAGAAGAACGTTAATGAACCAATTGTAGTTCCCGATGAAATAATAATTAATAATGGGGTATTATATCAGCATGTTTTTAAAAAGATAGATGATAAATATTACTATTTACAAAGTTTTATACTTTCAGAAAGATAGGTATTCTTATCTTTCTTTTTTTATGGTAAAATTATTATGTATATTAGAGGTGATATTTATGTATGAGGCACCAAAAAAAGTAAGTGGCAAAAAATTAATTGAAATATGTGTTTTATTATTTTTAATTTTTTGGGGTGTTATTTTACTAATTAATTATAGAAGGTATTGTGATACTAAGAAACCAATTTTAATGATTCACTTAAAGAATGAATATGATGATGGTTATACAGATAATTATGTTGGTTTATTCTATAATATTAGATATTATCGTCGTAATTCTATTACTAAAGATGAAATGGTTCCTTTCTGGAAGGGTATGGAAAATCCAGAACCTACACCAGATTTACCAGTACCTGAAAAAGGTTATCCAATTCCAGATAATCCAAGAAGTTTAGACAAATTTAGAGGTCTATTATGGTATTATGATGAGAATGGTGACTTAATTGCTACATATAAATGTATTAATGGTAATTCAACATGTAATAAAGCAACTGGTGGTTGGGATAAATATAATGTTATTGGTAATGATCCATTAAGACAAGAAAAGAAATATTATAGATTTAAAGATATCCATAATAAATACGCTTGGGTTGATGATTCATTTGAACAAACTAATGTTAAGTATGGAGATCCTACATATAATAGATTGATATATTTATTTAAAATTGATAAAAATGAACCTGAGATTCTTGCAAAATATGCTGATATTAAAGAAAGTACTTATGATGAATATTATGAATTAGCAGATGGTTATAAAGAAAACTATATTGTTAAAGATATTGATAGTGGTAAATGGGGAATCGTTCATATTAAGAAAGATGGTACTATAGAAGAAGTATTACCATTTGAATATGATTCAGTATCATTTGATACAGATACATTGTTCTATATCTTAGCTCAAGATGATAAATGGATGATTAAAGATATAACTAATGATAAAGTTATTGCTGAAAATATTACAGCACCTGTATATGATGTATGGATGACTGGTAATCAATCATATTATTATATGACTGGTGTATCACGTATGGTTGCTGGTACAGAACAAATTATGTTTAAAGCATATAGAGATAAGGGAACACCACTTTTAGATGCTGAAGGTATTACAGCTATCTTCCCATTCCCAAGATGTATAATGTATGTTGATTCAAGTGATAATTTATTAAAATTTATGGGATATGATAAAGAGGTTAAATATACTCTTCAATTAAATTTCTCAATTATGAAACATGATGATGTTGTTCATCCAGCTGTTGCTATTGAGTCATATGATAATGAAAGAGTAAGGGTTAAAATATATAGATCTCATAGTCAAAGTAATGAGTATGATTTTGAGTCAGTAAATATTGCAAATCCTAGCAAAAATTAAAGACACTTTAAGTGTCTTTTTATTTACAGTTTAATTGAAAATGACTTTTTATTATGATAGGATAGAGTTAGACATTTTAAAAGGAGCGGTTATATGAATCCTATTGTTTCAGTTATTATTCCAGCTTATAATGCTTCTAAAACCATTGATAAGTGTATAGACAGTGTAATTAATCAAACTATTAAGCATGTAGAAGTTATTGTTGTTAATGATAATAGTACAGATGATACTTTAGAAAAGCTTAATAAGTTTAAACATAAAATAACAATAATTAATAACAAGAAAAACTTAGGACCCGCTGCCTCTAGAAATAAGGCTTTAGATATTGCTAAAGGAACATATATTAGTTTCGTAGATAGTGACGATTATATTGATCCAAGAATGTATGAAGAAATGGTTAAATATATGTCCGATGAAGTTGATTTAGTATGTTGTGGACGTTTTAATGTGACTAAAAGTGGAATGACTCCAGTTATTAATAAAAGTACAGAAACGGATGCACATAAGTTTTCAGTTACATCTAATTATAATACGGATAAATTGTTTAAAAGAAGTATTATAGAAGAATATAAATTAAGACTTCCGGAAAAGTATAAATATGCAGAAGATTTTGCTTTTGGAGTTAGATATAAATATTATGCTAATAAAATGCATATTATTCCAGAACCTTACTATTACTATTTATCAGATAGTGAAGGCTCTATTACAAATAGTTATGATGAAAATTTATTAAAGATTGTTGATGTTTTACAAGAAATGGTTGATTTCTTTAAAGACAATGGTGATTTTGAAAAATATGAAAAAGAATTGGTCACTTTATGTGCTGGTTTTTATGTTAGAAGAACAAGAGAGTTTAAATATTTTGATGATGTGGAATTACAAAAAGAATATGTTAAAAGATTTTTGGCATTCTTTAAAAAGAATTTTAAACATTATGTTCATCAAGTTAATGGATTTAAAACTAAATTCTATAGACCTTATAGATGCTCTTATCCTTTGATGATGCTTTATATAAAAATTGTTCAGTTAATGAGAAAAAAGTAGTTAGGAGATTTATTATGGAAAAGTATAAATATAAGTTTTCGGTTATTATACCAGTTTATAATGTAGAAGATTATTTAGAAGAAACACTTGAAAGTGTTATTAATCAATCTATTGGATTTAAAGATAATATTCAAATTGTTTTAATTAATGATGGCTCTCCTGATAATTCAGAAGAAATATGTTTGAAATATAAAGATTTGTATCCTGATAATATTGTTTATTTTAAACAAAAGAATGCTGGAGTTTCTGTAGCTAGAAACAAAGGTATTGAGCTTGCTGAAGGATTATTTTCTACTATGCTAGATAGTGATGATAAATGGAGTAGTGATGCTTTTAAACAAGTTTATGATCATTATTTAGAACATCCTGATATAAATGTTTTTAGTTGTAAGATGGTGTTCTTTGATGCTAAAGATGGTGATCATCCTTTAAATTATAAATTTGTAGAAGATAAGATAGTTGATATTTGTAAAGATTACAATTATCCGCAATTAAGTTCTAGCTCTTTATTTGTTAAAACTGAAGTATTAAAGAAACACAGATATACTGTTGGTATTAAGTACTCTGAAGATAATAGATTAATTAATGAGATTTTACTTGAAGTACAAAAAATGATGGTATTAAAAGATCCAGTATATTTATATCGTAAAAGACCTGATCAATCATCTGCTTTACAAAACTCTGTTGTTACAGAATCTTGGTATACGGTTACTCCTAAAAAAGCATTTGCTTATTTAATGGATGAATCTAAGAAAAAATATGGAAAAATATTGGAATATTTCCAATATTTAACTGCATATGATTTGGGTTGGAGAATTAATGTTCCTGTTAAAAAAGGTGTTTTAGATGATAAACAAAAAAAGGAATATATTAATACTATTAATGATCTAATAAGTAAGATAGATATTAAATATTTTAGAGAACAAAGACATATTTCTCCTACTAGAGTATTATTCTTTTTAAAACTTAAAGAAAAAATAGATGTTGAATCTCAATTAGTTCAAAAGGATCATGATATTTATCTTGATTGTGTAGGTTATAATAAAGAAGATGCTATAGTATTTATTCGTGTTGATGATTTATATTATAGAGATGGTAAAATTCATATTTATGGACGTTTTAACTCTTCTATATATGATAAAAATAAAATATATTTAAATATTAATGGCGAATTTGTTAAGCCTGAATTCTATGAAACTAGAACTAATTATGATGAAGTTGCTTTTAATGATGATTATATTAATAAAAGTTTAGGTATTAGATGTGAAATAGATGTTAAAGACTTAAAGAATTTTAGTTTTCATTATGGTAAAGAAAATGATTATATTGATTTAAGATTCTCTAGTTATTCAATGATTACACATTTATTAGATGGCAGTTATTTTACATTCGATGATAAGATGTTAACTTATGATAAAGGTAAATTTACTTTAATGAAAAAAGGTTTCTTTAAAATGGTTGGTAGAGAACTTAAAAATATTAAAGGATTTATTGCTAGACGTAAGTTTAAATTCTTATTAAATAGATATTTTGTTATTCTTACTCAAATATTTGGTAAGAAGAATGTATGGTTATTATCTGATAGAGTTAATATGGCTGATGATAATGCTGAACATTTATTTAAATATTTAAATAAATATCATAAAAAAGATGTTAATGCTTATTACGTTATTAGTGAAAAATCAAAAGACTTTGAGCGTATGAAACAATTTGGTAAAGTAGTTAGTAATTCATCATTTAAATATAAATTATTATTTCATAATGCTAAGTATATTGTTTCTTCTCATGCAGAAGGTTATATTACAAATATATATGGTAAAAGTAATATGTATTATAGAGATTTATTCCATTATAATTATGTATTTTTACAACATGGAATTACTAAAGATGATATATCTTCATGGTTAAATCCTAATACAAAGCATATGGATATGTTTGTATCGGCCGTTCCATTAGAATATAAATCATTACAAATAAATGGTTATGCTGATAATGTTGTTCAATTAACTGGGTTCCCTAGATATGATGGCTTAGTTGAAAATAGTAAAAAATATAAAACAAATAATACTATTTTAATGTCATTTACTTGGAGAAATAGTTTAGCTAGTACAATTGATCAAAATACTGGAGAAAGAATATATAATGAGGGCTTTAAAGAATCTAATTATTATAAATGGATTAATTCTTTATTAAAGAATCAAAAATTACATAAATTCTTAAAAGAAAATGATTTTAAAATTAGGTATGTACCACATCCAAATGTATTATGTCAAATTAAAGATTTTAATTTTGATGATGATGTAGTTACATTAGTTAGAAATAATGTAAATTATCAAAAGGAATTTAGTGAGAATAAACTTTTAATAACTGATTTTTCTAGTATATTCTTTGATTTTGCATATTTAAAGAAACCTATTATTTATTATCAACCTGATTTAGAAGAATTCTATAGTGATCAAGTTTATGATAAAGGTTATTTTGATTATGAAAAAATGGGATTTGGTCCTGTTATTGAAGATGAAGATAAATTAGTTGATGAAATTATTAAATGTATTAAAAATAATTGCTCTATGAGTAAAAAATATGAGAAGAGAATTGATGACTTTTTTGAATATAATGATAATAAGAATTGTGAAAGAGTATATAATGCTATTATCAATATAGATTCTAAAAGATAAAAGATGAATTTTCTTCTTTTTTCTTGCGAGCAATGAATTTTCATCGTAAGTATGATAAAATATAAAAGGAAGGCGATATTATGAAACAATTTAAATTTTCCGTAATAATACCTGTTTATAATGTAGAAGATTATTTAGAAGAAACTTTAAATTCAGTAATTAACCAAACAATTGGTTTTGAAGATAATATTCAAATAGTTTTAATAAATGATGGTTCTCCAGATAATTCTGAAGAAATATGTTTAAAATACAAAGAATTATATCCTGATAATATAGTTTATTTTAAACAAGAAAATGCTGGGGTTTCGGCTGCTAGAAATAAAGGTATTAGTTTAGCAACAGGACTTTTAAGTACTATGTTAGATAGTGATGATTTATGGAGTAAAGATGCTTTTTCAGAAGTTTATTCTGCTTATTTAGAACATCAAGATATTAGTGTTTTTAGTTGCAAAATGGTTTTCTTTGATAAAAGAAAAGGTGATCATCCATTAAATTATAAATATGCTTCTGATAGAGTTATTAATATTTTAGATGATTATGAATTTCCACAATTAAGTTCTAGTTCTTTGTTTGTTAAAACTGAAGTATTAAAAAAATATAAATATGAATTAGGTATTAAATTTTCTGAAGATAATAAATTAATAAATGAGATATTGTTTGATGAAAAGAAAATAATGATGTTAAAGAATCCTACTTATTATTATCGTAGAAGATCTAGTGGTGATTCTGCTATTCAAAATGTTACTTTAAAAGATGATTGGTATACTGTTACTCCTTTTAAAGTATATGAATATTTATTTGATTTATCAAAAAAGAAATTCGGTAAAGTTATTAGATATATTCAAAATCTAATTACTTATGAATTAGTATGGCGTATTCCTTTTAATACAGATTATTTTATTAATGAAACTGATAAAAAGAAATATATTGATTGTATAAAGAAATTGGTATCGGAAATAGATGATGATATTTTAATAAATAATCGTTTTATGGAATTTCCAGTATTTTCTTATTTATTAAATTTGAAACATAATACTAAAAAATTTGATAAGCTTGTTTTTGATGGAGATTATATTGTATTTGGTGATGCTCGAGTATCAAAAAAAGTTTTAGGTTTAGTATTAATAGATCAAACTTATGTAAGAGATAATAAATTAATAGTATTTGGTAAATTAGATTCTAGATTTGTTTCTAAAGACGAATTTAATATTAGAGTTAACGATAAGAAGATTAATGTTAATTATTATGATTTAACTAATGATTTTGATGAAACTGCTTTTGATGGGGGTAAGATTCATCAATATGTTGGTATTAATTTTGAAGTTGATTTAAAAGATAATTGGAAAATGTGTTTTTATTGTAATGATGATTATATTTTGCCTAGATTTAAAAAGAATAGTATTTTAACAGAAAACTTATATAGGTCTTATCATCATGTTAAGAATAAAACAATTGTTAAGAAAGATAGATATATTTATTTTCAAAATCGTAATTTCTTTAAAACATTCTATTATGAAATTAGAAATGATTATAAATTATTTAAGATTAAAAATTATAAATTATTATTAGCAAGATTATATTCTAAATTTGGTTCTATTTTTAAATTTAAGAAGATATGGTTAATTTCAGATAGAATTAATAAAGCAGATGATAATGGAGAGCATTTCTTTAAATATATGATTGAAAATCATAAAGAAGCTAAGTGTTATTTTGTATTATCACCTGATAGTGTAGATTATGAACGTATTAGTAAAATTGGCAAAGTAATTGATCCAAATAGTAATAAATATAAATTGATGTTTGGCTTAGTAGATTATGTCGTATCTTCACATGCTGAAAATTATATTTTTAATCCATTAGGTTCTAATGGAGAATACATAAGAGATCAATATTATTTTAAATATGTTTTCTTGCAACATGGAATTATTAAAGATGATTTAAGTCCATGGTTAAATGTTAATACGAAGAAGATGGATATGTTTGTTGTTAGTGCTACACCAGAATATGAATCTTTGCTTAAATATAAGTATTATTATGGACCAGAGGTTGTTAAGTTAACTGGTTTACCAAGATATGATACTTTAAAAGAGAAGCAAAAAATATATGATGTTAAAAATACAATTATGTTATCTTTAACATGGCGTACTGGTTTAGCTAATATAATTAATAAAGAAACTGGCGATAGAGATTATAATCCTGATTTTAAAAAATCAGATTATTATAAATTTATTAATGATTTAATGAATGATAAAAAGTTACAAAAAGTTTTGGATGAATATAATTATAAGATTAGATTTATTCCTCATCCTAATGTATTGGTTCAATTAAAAGACTTTAATACTAATGGATATGTGGAAATATGTGAGGATGATATCAATTATCAGAAAGAATTCTGTGAGAATAAGATTTTAGTTACTGATTATTCTAGTGTATTCTTTGATTTTGGTTATTTAAGGAAACCAGTTATTTATTATCAAGCAGATTTAAAAGAGTTTTATGCTGAACAATTATATGATAGAGGTTACTTTGAATATGATAAAGATGGTTTTGGTCCAGTATTTGAAGATTATGATAAATTTATAAATGGTTTAATCGATATTATTAAAAATGATGGCAAACTTGATAAAAAATATGAAGAAAGAATAGATAAATTCTTTAAATTTAATGATACTAATAATTGTCAAAGAGTATATGATGAAATTATTGGTTTAGGTTCTGAGAAATAAAAAGGGGTTATTACTCTTTTACTAATTTTAAAAAAATGGTAATATATTGTAGAAGGTGACGAGATGAAAAAATTTTTTCAAAATATTAGAAAGTATTATAAGTATGCTATTAGATCAGCTAAAGCAGAACTTAAAAGTGAAGTAGCAGATTCTTACTTAAACTGGTTATGGTGGGTAATTGAACCATTTGCATTTATGGTTATTTATTCTTTTGTATTTGGTGTTATCTTCAAAAGTAACGAGCAATACTTTGCATCTTTTGTTATGGTAGGATTAGCTGCATGGGATTTCTTTAATAGAATGATTACTGGTAGTGTTAAACTAATTACAAATAATAGAGATTTGGTAACTAAGGTATATGTACCTAAATATATTTTATTATTAGCTAAATCATTTACTTATTTATTTAAGTTCTTTATTTCTTTAGGTTTAGCATTTGGTTTAATGTTCTATCAACACGTTCCATTTACTTGGAATATGTTATTAATATTCCCTGTTATTATTGTTTTATATATTGTATCTTTTGGATGCGGTATGATTTTAATGCATTTTGGTGTATCATTTAACGATTTAAGTAATTTAACTAATATCGCTTTAAGAATGGTATTTTACTTATCTGGTATTTTCTATAATATTACTAAGAGATTAAAGGGTAGACTAGGATGGGTATTATTAAGATTCAATCCTATTGCATGTATGATGAATGAGTTAAGAAAAGCAACCGTTTATGGAAAGATGATTAGTCTTGAACTAATTGGTTTCTGGTTAGTAATCGGTTTAATATTATGTTGTTTTGGTGTTCATGTAATACATAAAAACGAGAATAGTTATGCGAAGGTGATTTAATGGCAACTGATAAAAAAGATAATATAGCAATAACTGTTAAGAATCTTCATATTACTTATCGTGGTTTGAAGAAAACTAGTATAAGAGCTTCATGGAAACATTTAGCTGATAAGGTAGAATTATTTCATGCTTTAAAAGGTGTTAGTTTTGAAGTAGAAGAAGGAAAGATTCTTGGTATTATTGGTAAAAATGGTAGTGGTAAATCTACTATGTTAAAAGCAATTGGTGGTATCTTTTCTCCAGATAAAGGAAAGATTGATCTACAT
>JAEEGK010028401.1_pt1 | contig 11223 bp, 4 predicted proteins | sample 8958771 | NCBI WGS metagenome assembly JAEEGK01 (sample SAMN16246547, study PRJNA631951) | gut metagenome | biome: gut microbiome; feature: rumen; material: SC-attached | host: Bos | place: Iran: Karaj | collected 2018-10 | reverse complement strand
TATTATTAATAGAAATATTTTTATTTCTTAAATTATTATTATTTTTACTTTTATTATTATTATTATTAATCTCATTATCTTTATTTTTCTCATTACTTTTAATATCTTTATTATTTTTTTCAATATTCTCCTCACAAACATCATCATTTTTTTTATCTTCATTATAATTATTTTTATTATTTTCCCTACAACAAACCAAATTATTTTTATCCAAAATAAACTCCACAAATTTCCTACAACTAAAATCACTCACACTTTCATTTCCTTCTTTTCCAAGTTTTTTAACAACTAAATAATAAATACTTTCAAACTCATCAAACTTATTCATTTTAACACTTTCAACAACCTTCTTTTCATCAACATCTTTTTCATACATTCTCACCATCCTAACAATATTATCATCAACAGGAATAGAATTATACCCAATAACAACCCCAGGAATCATAATATTTTTTTTCTTATTAAACCACTTATGTTCTCTTATATCTTGCAAAGTGAATCTCGTAAGTGGATTAACATCTAACATATGTTCTAACAAATCTTTAATATCATCATTAAAATATTTCTCATTGAAATTAATATTACCTTTAATGACATTTTTTTTATTAACTTCATCATCATTGCTATTAAAAGGCAAATAACCACATAACATTCCATATAAAACTATTCCAGCTGACCAAACATCTGCTAACATTCCATGATATTCCTTTCCATCTAAAACCTCAGGAGCTGCATAAACGACCGTTCCGCAAGGTTGATTTAATAAACTATTGTCGTTGTATTTTGTACTTAAACCAAAGTCGATTAATTTTAAATTGTTTTTTTTGTCTAATAACATATTGTCTATTTTTATGTCTCTATGAGAAATGTTCTGACTATGAAGATATAAAAGAACGTTTATTAATTGTTGGAATATTTTTAATGCTTCTAATTCTGATAAATGGTTTTTTTTTAATATGTATTCCATTAAATCATTTCCTTCGATGAATTCCATTATTATAAAAATATATGAGGAATTTTCTATTATTTCATATAATTGAACTATGTATTTATGTTTTACTATTTTTAATATTTTAATTTCTTTTTGAACTAATTCATAATCTTCGAGATTGTTAAATAAAATGTTTTTATTAAATACTTTTATTGCAACTGGTTCTGAGGTTGGAATGTGATAGCCTAAGTAAACTTTACCAAACGCGCCGGAACCTATTTCTTTTTCTATTTTATAGTGGCCGATTTGAATTTTGGAAATTTCGTTTGGTTTTTTTTCTAAAAAAGAAGAAGATGAACGTTTATGTTTTTGGTTTTTATTTTGAGAAGAATTTGTGTTATTTAAATAAGAAGGTGAATTAAATTCAAAAAGAATTTTTTTAAATAAAGAATTATTATTATTATTTTTAATGTTGTTGTTTAAGTTTGAATTTAAATTTTGATTATTAGTTGCGTTTGTATTATTATTATTATTTGAATTATTATTATTTTGAATATTAAAATTTTTTTCTTTTTTCATTGGAATTTAATATTAATTAAATTTAAAAATATGATTATAAAATAATAATAAAAAATAAAAAAAATAAATAAAAAAACAAATGTCAAAATTATTTCAAAATAATCGTTTTAAAAATTACTCATCAAGCTATTCAAAATTATCAACAATCAACAGCAACATTAATCAAAACGTTCAAGAAATAATCGATTATTACAGCAATAATAACTTAAATAACAACACTTTAAATCCAAATCGAATCCCACACAAAAACAAAATAAAAAACAATAATAATATTACAGTTGATTACAAACATTACAATCCTTCATTTAAAAACATTAATAATTTTAACAATAATAATAAAAATTATTATAATTTACCAATTTTAAATAGTTCTTTAAGAAATAATAATATTAATCAAACAAATTCAAATCGAAGTTTTAGTAATGTAAATGAAAATAATATTTTATCTTCAATAGGAAAAAGTATAATAAATGGAAATAATAAAATTAATAGTTATTTAAAAAGAGACCAAACTCAAATTATTTTAGTTGGTTCGAATGGAGAATTGCCTCAAATTAATAATAATACGAATATTAATATTCATATTTATAATAATAATAATAATAGTTACGTTCAAAGAAAAAAGAATTTTAAATTAAAAGGAAATGGAAACATTATTAATTATAGTATGTTTAATAAAAATAAAAATAATATTAATAATAATAATAATGTTTTGAATAATAATTTTAATAATCCTTTAATTGATTCTTTTAATACGAATAATAATGTTTTAAGTAATAGTAATAGTAATAATAGTTTATTTAATAATTCTAGAAATAATAATAATTATAAAAATAATATTAATATTAATTTAGATACGTCTGTTAATTTTTTAAAAGACTTTTCTAATGATTCTTCGACTTTTATTTTATTTTTAAAATTGTTACAATGTCACATGGATTTGGAATTTTTAATTAATTTTATTAATGGAGGAAATACAAATGTTTTTCGAAGAAATAAAACTAATAATTTAAATAATGAAAATATTTTTAAATTATCGAAATTGTTGAATAATTTTTTTAATATTTTATCTGCTATTTATTTCCCAGAAAATGAAATTAATAACAATAATAATAATAATAATAATTCAATCAAAGAAAATAATAATAATAATAATAATTCAAACAATGAAATTAACAATAATAATAATTCAAACAATGAAATTAACAATAATAATAATTCAAACAACGAAATTAATAATAATAATAATAATTCAAACAACGAAATTAATAATAATAATAACAATAATAATAATATTATAGATAATTTTTTCTTATATTCAATTTTAAATCAAACCTTCCACAAAATAATAAAACTTCAAATATGTTTATATTCCTCAATAATAATAACAATGTCTCAATTAGGTTTATATGATTTAGGAAACATGTTAAAAAACCATTTTAGTAAAATAATAAAAGAAATTTCAATAACAGTTTTTAATTTTTTTGAGAATTTCATTCACGAAGAAATAAACATAAATTACCCAGAAATTATTTCAAAAAACTTACGAGTAGATTTCAATAGCAGATACAATAAATTATTATTCGATCACAAAATAAACAAAATTTACAAAAATTCCGAATTAATTTCCTTAATAAATAAAAACATAGAAAAATGTATAAATTCATTAAAATATTATTCAACATTGAATTTAAAATATTCAATGATTAAACCTTTCGGAGACATTTTAAATCAATTATTATTTTCAATCGAAAGAAAAAACCTAAAAATTTTCGTAAATATTATTTTAAACACAGTTTTATTTGGAGAATTAGAAAAAAACAAACTTTTAATCTACAACAATAAAAATCTAACAAATAACATTAATTCAATAGCACCTTTTTTGCCTATTATAAATCCAAAATTCAAATACACTTTAGTTTTAGACATGGATGAAACTTTAATTCATTTTTTTTTTACGCATGTGAATGGAATGTTTTTTGTTCGTCCATTTTGTTTCGATTTTCTCAATGAATTAAAAGATTTGTATGAAATTATTACGTTCACTGCTGGAACTAAAGAATACGCTGATAATATTTTAAATCAATTGGATTTTAATAGAAACATATTTCAATATCGATTGTATAGACAACATACGACTATTGTTGGAAATAATGTTTATAAAGATTTAAGTAAATTAGGAAGAGAATTAAGTAAAACAATTATTATTGATAATTTAAGAGAGAATTTTAAATTGCAAAATAATAATGGAATTTTTATTAAAACTTGGACTTCTGATGTTAATGATACGCAATTTAAAGATATTAAAAAAATTCTTAAAGATATTGTTAATTATCAAGTTAATGATGTTAGAATTGTTATTGAAAAGATTAATGAACATATTCGATTAAGTAGAAATTTAATTAATCCTTATAATGATGTTGATGTGGCAAAATTATTAGGAATTAATAATAATAATAATAATGTTTGAATGTTTTTTTATATATGAAATTATAATTGATATTTTATTATGTTTATATATAATTTATTTAATTATAAATTTTATTAAATTATTATTATATTAAATTTATAAATAAAAATTAAAATTTTTTTTTAAATTTATTATTATTTTTTATTTTTTTTTTTAATTTAATTTTAAATTTTAATTCATTTAAAATGAGCATTTTCAATAATAATAATAATAATATTTTCGGAAACAATAATAATAATAATAATAATAAAAATCAAAATATTTTTGGAAACAACAATTTCGTAAACAATCAAAATAATATTTTTGGTTTTAATAACAATAATAATAACAACAATAACAACAACAATAATATTTTCAACAACAATAATAACAATAATATTTTCAATAACAACAACAATAATAACAATATTTTCAATAATAATAATAATAATAACAATAATATTTTCAATAACAATAATAATAATAATATTAATTCTTCAGTTACATTACCATTAACATTAAATCCATCAAATAATTTACGATTTACAAAAATTCCTGATTTACCAAACAATAATCAATTAAAACAAATGGCAGAAATAATTCACAAAGAATTTAACAATAACGAACAATATTTAACTCAATCAAAAACTTTATTAGAAAAACTAAATAAAAATTTTACAAAATTAAAAGAATTTTGTAATAGTTCATTAAAAATGTCAAAAGTAATAGATGATAATCAAAATAAAATAAAATTAATAATAAATAATTTAGAATATGAAAATAAAAAATTAAATATTAACATTGAAAATGAGGAAAAAAATTTAAAAAATTTAAATGAAAATAACGATGTTGATATTAACATTCCAAATGATTATTTATTAAATTTTTGTAAAGAATTAGAAGAAAGAATAATAATTTATACACATCAAATAGAAGAAATTAGTATTTTAATTAATTTATATTATAATAATATTAATAATGAAAATGAAAATGAAAATAATAGTATTGAAGAATTAATATATGAATTATATAATTGCATTAAACTTTTATTAACTGAAGAATATAAAATTAATATGAAAGTTAATATTTTAAAAGAAAAATTTAAAAATATTCTTCAATTTAATTATGGTTATAATATTGATTTTATTAAAAATCGATTTAATTCTTATCAAAATTTATTTAATCAAAAATATGTTTAAATTTATAAATAAATATTAAAAATATAATTATTAATCTATTTTATTTTTAAAAACATTATTATTTTTACTTTCTAATGTACAACAAAATATTTTTAAATATTCAATATCTTTTTTTTCATCTATTAATTTTTTCAAATCAGCAACAGTCAAACCATCTTCTATTTTTTTATTACAAGTTTCAAACATAAACTTAACAAAAAATTCACTCAATTCCATAATAACATCTTTTGCTTCGGGACTATTTTTATTACCTTTAATTAATCTTTTTATAGCCATTTTACTAATTTCTTTAACATCATTATACATAAATTTTTTTTTATCTTTTAAATTAAAAACCTTCAAAAAAAATTCTAATTCATCATTCAAATCATCTCTATTCATCATATTTAAAGCATTAACAAAGTCTTCTAAAGATAACATACCTGAACTGCCACTTATAATTTCATCGACTATTTTTCGTACAAATAAAGCATCTTCACTACTTAAATCAATAGTGCTATTACGAAATGTATCAAAATCTATTCCAATTTGTAAAACTTTTAAATTATTATGCATATTAAACCATAAATTAACTAATGATTTAAATTTAGTGTATAAAGCACATAATTCGTAACGAGAATATTTTTTGTTTTTGGAGAGAATTAAAGGTAGATTATATGATAAAATAGTCGGAAATTCATTTAAAGTTCTTTTATAATTTTCTAAATATTTATTTTCAATAGCGATTTTATTTTTTTCAATAAAAGGCAAATTAAATTTTTTTTCATTTTTATGTTTAATGAATTTAGAAATAGACAAATTTTTATCATATTGTTGCAAAATAACAAAAACATCAATAATATCTTGATTTTTTAATGGTTTAGATTTTACAGTAGATTTCAACATTTTTTTTTCAACAATTTTTTTTTCTTTTAAATATTTACTCATTAATTTATCATCAGAAGGAAAAGGAACATTTTTACTAGAAATTTTCGACAAAGGATTTGAAGATAAATTAGTTAATAATTTATTAATTTTTTTTTCAAAAATATCATTTTCAGCTTCAATAAAATAATCAATTTTTTTATTATATTTTTTATAATATTTTTTATGAATTTTTTCTTTTCTTTTTTCTTCATCAGAAAAATAATAATTTTCATCTATTTCATCATTCAAACCATCAGTAAAACTTTTATTTAAAAATAATTCATTATTTCTACAATTTTTAACTTTAATTACCTTAAAATTTTTATTCCCATTTTTTCTTTTCTTACCAAAATAAATATCATACAAATCATCATTATTTTCGCCTTTATTTTTTTCTTCATCTTCACTACTATCAACAAAACAACCATTTCTATCATCATCTTCATTAAAATGTTTATTATATAAATTTAAAATATTTTTATTTAAAGGAATACTTAAATTTTGAAATAAACTTGTTGGACTAATAAAAATATATTTTTCATTTGGTTTAATATCAATTAAATCATAAATAATTTCTCCTGTTTTTATATAAATATAATTAAATAATTTTAAACTTTTTAATTTATCTTTACAATATAATAAAAATTTCTTAAATAAAATTTTCCTTCGATTTCGACTAAATTTACTTAATTCATTTGTGCTTGGAATTGTTACAAAAATTCCGGGAATAATTTTTGGGTTTGTTATTACTGTTGAATCTCTTATTACAAATAAACGACGAATTTTATCATTTGATTCTATATTAAAATTATTTTTATAAATTTTATTTAAATATTTTTCTATTAAATATTGAGCGAATTCATCTTTTTTCATCAAACTCAAAACATTATTTTTTTTATGATTTGAGAAAAATTTATTTCTTTTTAAATTTATTTTTTCTGTGTAATATTGATCACCATAAAAATTTTTATTTTCTGTTAATTTATTTGAATTTACTGTGTTTTTATTATTATAAGCACTTTTAAATAATTTAAATTTTGAATTTTCAACTTCAACAAATTTTAATTTTTTTAATTTTTTTTGAACAGAAATTGAATTTGAATTTGTAAATGATTCATTTAAACCATTTTTTTCAATAATTTCATCCAAAGGAATTTTCGTATTATTTTCATCAATTTTTAATAATTTTTTATGTTTACTTCCGAAATTATTTTCTAAATTTAAATTTGAATAATATTTATTTTGTTTTAAAAAATAATCATTTTGTTTTTGTAAAGCTTCAGAAACTAAAATTTTCAAAGGCAAAAAATGTTTTTCTTGTAAATATAAATTTTTATTCTTATTATCATTAATATAATCAGGAATTGAATTAATATAAACTTTTTTTTTAATTTTCTTTTTAGTTGAATTCGAAGAAGAAGAAAATTCACTTGAATTTGAACTTTCAAAAGATTTTTCTTTTTTTATATTTTTTTCACTTATGTTAAAATTAAATAATTTATAAGCACTTCCTCTTTTTGATAAACGTTTATATGTTTTAACAAACGCTAAACTATTTTTTCTATTAACATCATCATCATTATTTTTATCATTATATTCATTATGTGAATTATCATCATCCATAATTAAATTAATTTTTTATAAATAATTTCTAATTTGTTTTAAATAAAATAAAATTAAATTAAAACACATAAATTAAATAAAATATTTAAATATCATATGAAATATGTTTAATATCACATAAATCTCGAATGTCTTGTTTAACATTTTCGCTCATTTTATTTACACTTAAATCAATAAATTTTACATCATTCATTTCATTTAATTTTTCTTTAAATATTTTTCCACCAACATTAGTAATATCATTATTCCAAAAATAAAGAACTTCTAATTTCTTTAATTTATTCATATTTTCACAAAATTTTATAAATCCTTCATCGCCCATTTCAGTTCTACTTAAAATTATATGATTTAAATTCTTTAAAATTTCCATTTTTTCAGAAAATAATTTTATTCCTTCTTTTCCAACAAAATTCCAACCAATGTCAAATTTAGTTAAATTAACAAAATTTTTCAAATTCAAACTTAAACTTTCCATTCCTTTAAAAGTTATTTTATTCTCATTTAAAGATAAATGCTCTAAATAAGGTAATTTAATCAAACTCAATGCAATAATTCCTTCATCAGAAATTAAATTCCAATTTAAATTTAATATTTTTAATTTCTTTATAAACTTCAAATTCGCTGCTAAAGATTTTAAACCTTCATCGCCAATGTTATTTTCCCTTAAAATAAACTTTTCAATATTCGGCAATTCTTTCAAATTCTTACTAATCGCAATTAAACCTTCATTTGACATTTCAATTCCACGCAAATCAAGCTTTGTAATTCTATTTAAATAAATCAAATTCTCCGCAAATAATTTTATTGTTTCTACTGATAATTTAGTTCTAGCTAAAACAAGTTCTTTAACATGCTCGTTATTTTTAAAATTATTTATTTCATTAACAACATTTTTTTCTTTTTGATTTACAAATCTTAATAATTCATTATTTGTTGTATTATTTTGAATAATATATTTTTCAGCAAAAATACTTTTTGGAACGTAATGTTTTTTTCTTATAAATTCACCATTTTTAAATTCCCATGTTTTATCATATTCATGTAAAACATTTAATATATTTTCAATATCTATTTTTTCATCAAAAGGATTATTATCCATTTTTAAAGAAAAAAATTCAGGAATTTTCATAAATGTTTTTATTGAATTTTTTATACATTCGCCATTTATACTATTCCAACTTAAATCTAAAGATTTAAATGTTTGAACTAAATCTATTTTACTCATTAAAATATCCATTCCATCATTTGTAATATTATTTTCACATAAATTTAAATGCTTTAATTGAGGAAAATTTTTTATATTATCCGTAAATATTTTTATATATTCATCATTCAAAAAATTACATCCTATATTAAAAGTAGTTAATTTCGGACATTTGCTTAAATTATTTATCAATTGTTTAAAACCTTCAAAACCAATTTTATTTCCGTAAATTAATAAACATATTAAATTCGGAATTCTATCTAAATAATTACTAAATTCAATAAAACCCGATTGCGTAATTTCATTTTCAGAAATATTCAAACGTTGCAAACTTTTTGGGAATTTTTCCGCTAAATATAATAAACCTTCATTACTAATTTGATTACATGATAAATTCAAATAAACTAAATGCTGCATATTACTTACTGTATATATTAAATTTTCCATTTCATCTTGATATATATAATTTGTACTAAAATTTATAAATTTCATATTATCAAAAATATCTAATTCATGACATATTCTTTCAAATGCTGCACTTTTAATTTGATTATAAAACAATCCCAAACTTCGTAAATTTTTCAATTTTGGAATGCCTCTTACTAATTCCAAAGCACCTTTATCATCTAAATTATTCTGATTAAAATTTAAATATTCTAAAAATTTCAAATCATCCATAATATCAGCCAAACCAGCCATACTCTTATATTCTAAATTATTAATACTCACATTTATATAATCTAAATATCTCAAATTCTTTAACATAGGAATTATACTTAAAAAATCTTCATCAGTTAATTTAATTCCTTTCATATCTAAAACTCGTAAATTTCTCATTTTCGCAATATTATCTTTATTACTCTGTAAACTATCTTTAGTCGTTATAGTTAAACTTGCTATTTTTTCTAATTCAATGTCAGGATACATTTCAAATATATTACTACCTATTTCTAAACATATACCTAAATCTAATTGCATTGGAATACTCATATTATACCCTGTTATATCTACATATGTATTTGCTCTTAAAAATACTTTTATATAATATTTATTATTAGGTAATTTTTCAACTGTCTTTATTTCAAATATTGTGTTTGGTTGAATTATAACTTCTTTAGCTGTTGGATATTGACTTAATAATTCAGTGTCTAAAGATTTCATTGATAAATACCAATTTTTATTTAATATTCGTTCATATACAATTTCAATTACATTGTCCATTAAATTTATAAATTTTTTCTCTGCTGTTGTGCTCATGAATTCGAAATTAACGAGCATATTTTCTGATTTATATGTTTCTAAATCAATTTGTTGTACGTTTTTATAAGTTCTTTCAATTTCACTGTGATTTGCTTCGGTATCGTAAATGAAATAAACACATAGAATATAAAACATCATATTTTCATTTACGATTTTATTTGTTATTACTTCATTTACTTTTCTGAAAACATATTTTTCAGAAAAAATTTGAATTATAATTTCAGTAAAATTACTTTTAGTTAAATTTCTAATATAATAAAGAGGAAAAGCTGTAGTATCAAAATAAGGATTTAATTCAAAATCTTTTGCAAGAATGTTTCTTAATTTACTAAATGTAAATTTTTCTTTTTTTATGTTATGAACTTTTTCTAAATGAGGCTTTAATAATTTCATTAAAGCGTTTATTAATGCTTGATGCATTATTGTGTAATGATGAGTAAATTTTTCTATAAAATGGTCATTTTCATCAAATTCAACTCCTTCGAAAATTGATTCGTAATAAAATAATTTTAAATGACTTAATGTGTTCATTGAATGAGGTTTTAATAATTTTAAATTATTTCTTGATAATCTTTTTCTACGATAAATTATTTCATTTTCTATTGGAATTTTAAATTTATGATATTCGTTTTCTTCGTTTTTGAAAACATCTAATTTTTCATTGAAAAATTCTTTTGAATTTTCTAATTTTTTGTTTTCTAAATAATATTTGTATTTTTTTTCGATTCCTAACATTTCAGTCATTGATGCAGGTGAATAAATTGAATTTGATTCTAAATTATTGTCATTTATTAAATCGTTTTTTTTCTTTATATTTAATTTTTTTAACCAACGATAATCTGTGTATTTAACATCATTTATATTACCCATTTTTTAATTATGTAATATTATTATTAAATTATTTTATTTATAAAATATTTTATTTAAAAAATTTATAATTATTAATTTAGAATTTGAAATAATTTAATAATAATTTATTTATTTTAATATAAAATAAATTTTTATTTAATAAATTATAAATAAAATTGGGGATTGGGGATTGGGGATTGGGGATTGGGGATTGGGGATTGGG